>Ga0100396_1000809_pt1 | contig 19387 bp, 14 predicted proteins | sample CryGeymeta201520_FD_81551 | JGI IMG/M metagenome (GOLD analysis project Ga0100396, IMG submission 81551) | Groundwater microbial communities from Crystal Geyser aquifers in Utah, USA - Crystal Geyser metaG 2015-20 | ecosystem: Environmental > Aquatic > Deep subsurface > Groundwater | place: USA... | reverse complement strand
CATCTCCTCGAACCAGGCCCGGTCGTCGTACACGGTCAGGGATACCTTCTCGACCCCCATCCAGTCACGGATCCAGCCGTAGAGGCTGCCGCCCGGCAGGCTAATCACCTGGGCGCGGTGGGGGTCGCGCCAGGCCTTGATGCGCTCCTCCCAGTCCGCCGGATAGCGGTCGGGCTGCGTCGGGTCGAGGCGGGGCAGGTAGTGCTTCCGCCAACTGTCACGGTCCACCAGCAGGTGGCCCAGATGTTGGGGAATGGAGCCCATAAACTTTTTGCGCAACACGCGGACGCCGTCCCCTTGCTGGACCACCTCGTGGTCGCCGCGGTCCTCGAGCACTTTTTCTTCGAAGGAGGGCGCCAGCCCCACATTGATCCCGCTGGCCCCGGTGACCCGATCTACGCCGAAGTCCATGCCGGAGAACACATCAGCGTTGGATGCGTTCACGTGGGCAGGCAGGCCCTGCTCACGCCAGAGCACCAGCGTTTCATCCCAAAAGCCGAAATCACAAAGCGGCGCCCGGTCGCGGGGTTGATAGTGCATGGTCGCATGAAAGCGCTGACGGTCATTCACAGGTAAACCTCCTTGCGAGAAATTCTTCGATTTCACAAATTATCAGTGCTCCGTGGCCTGTCTCGCCGTTTGCAGGAAAGCCACCAGGTTCTCAGGCGGCGTGCCGGGCAAGACGGCATCTGCCGTGGAGAAGATGTGCGCGTAGCCCTGCACGGCAGCCACCATGCGGCGGGTGGCCTCGGCCACCTGCTCTGGGTTACCATCGTGCAACAGGCCCAGATTCAGGTTGCCTTTGGTACAGATGTGAGGAGCAATGAAGCGCCGGGATTCGCCCAGGTCGTTGTCGCCATCGGGAGGCGGGGCGATGGTTTCGATCAGGTCGGCTCCCATGCGGTTGAAAGTGTTGCCCATGATCAGCTTGCGTGTCTGTCCACAGTTGTGGTACCAGAACAACCCCCCGCGCCGGTGAGTCCAGTCCGCGAAGGCCTGGATGTAGGGCATATCTATCGCCTCGAAAAGCGCGGGCGAGGTCATCTCGAGGCCATAGGATGACTCGCTCATAAAGTCAATGCCCTCGGCCATCGCGATCTCCATCACGAAGAGGGACGCCTGGAAGATGGCATCCATGCTGCGGCGGAACGTCTCCTGGGAGTCGTGCCAGTGCAGGAAGATGTTTTCGGGGCTGATCTGGTCGCCCAGCCACGACAGGTGCGGGTGGCCGATGACGATCACTCCATCTTCACCGACCCGTTGGCGCCATTCGCGGAAGTAGGCACGGATCTTGTCCGCCCGGCTGCCGATTTCCTCGCATGCCGCGATCACCATCTGGTGGTCGGGCACCGTTTTGACAGGAAAACCAGCCGTGTCACCCCGAAGCCCCAGTTGCCGGGAGACACGACGGACCCACGTACCGCGCCGCAGCTCGATAACCGATACTTCGACCTCCTCGTCGGACGCATCCTCGTCGAGGCACCATGGGAAGATCAGTCCCATGCAGTCGGTCATAAACATCGGCTCGTAGTCCAGCGCGCGCGCCAGCCGAATCTCGTCCTGGACGGGATCATCGGTCGCTGGCAGGCCTGACCAGACCAACGAGGCCTTGACGACGCCGGGATCAGGCAGAAAAGGAGACACGACAGGACGTGTGCGCCCGCGGGCACGCACGTAGGAGAGGAAGCGTTCTCGTGATGAGTCCTTCAACGGGAGATCCTTCCTGTTTTCCGCCCCGTGACTTTTTTTACGAGCTCAGTCAGACGCGGATGCAGACCAAGCTCGATGGAAGCCTCCACGCTTCCATCGCCAAATCAGATGGCGCCGCCTTCCTCAACGGCATAACCCATTCGCGCCGATCCCCCATGTTCGTAAGAATATGGCGGGTCACCGCGCCTCCGTGCCAGTCCTCGGGGATATTCATCGGGTCCGGATGAGAACCTTCTGGCAGTTGAAACAATAGCGCGGCTGCTGCGGCTGGAAATCGGTATAAGCCAGCCAGAAGGACTTGCCATCTTCAGCGATCCACCGGGGACAGATCTGCGGTTGATAGGCGCGCGCATTCGCATCGCCTTCCGGCATCCAGGCGGTTTCCTCATGCACCTGCTCCCAGGGGCCCCAGGGGTTCGGCGCGATCCAGAAGCCGAGGTAGCTTGGCTTGCCGAACCACATGCCGTTCGCGTCGCACCCCATGCCCCAGTTCGCCATCAGGTACAGTCCCAACGGCGCGTTGTATGTCACGCTGGGATGCCATGCATAGGGGTGCAGCTTCGTGTTCACCCAGCCGGCGGGGAACGTGTGCACGGAACCTCGTGCGCTGATGTCGCTGCTCCACCGTGCGCTGCCATCCCGCCTTCGCGAGACGAAGAACTCGTAGGAGGCGCGCTCGAGAAGTCGCTCCCTGGGCGCACGGAACATCACAAGCTGGTTCATGCTTCCCTCGACATTGCCGTTGGGAGCGCAGACATAGACATACCCGTCGCGGTTGTGCTGGTAGTTCCTGCCCATCTGTACCACGGTCAACAGAGAGAACGTCTCTCCGGGCTCGTTGAGGAAAACCATGTTCGCGCGGCTGCGCGCCGCCCAGGGTTCCCAATGCACCGGCGAGCCGTCCTGATTCAGCCAGCTCTTCCCCAGGTCTTGGGAATAGATAAGCTTGGCGCCGACGAAGCGAGGATCGGGCCCGGACGTGAAGGGATGGTTCGGTGTGCTCAGAAACTGGTAGATGCAGCTGCCGAGAGCAATGATGCCGAAGCCATAGTAGCGGTTGACATTGGGCGCTTCCTCAGAGAGCAGATCGGGAAAACCCGGCAAGTGGATGAACCTGATATCGGGCGGATCACCGCGAATGGCATAGATCCTGCTGTTGTAGCCACGTTCCTTCCTGACATAGCCTGCCATCTCCGGCCAGCCCTGGCCGTCGCAGAGACCCACATACTGCAAGTCATCCTCTGCCCAGGTCATGTGCCAGTTGTCGCCGGAGCCGCCGGATCGAAAGACCGTCTCTTCGAGTCTCTCCATGCTGATGATGTGTGTCATCGAATCCCCCACCGCGCTACTCGGCCAGGCCGCAAGTGTCGCTTACCAGTTCGCTGATCGCTTCGACCTTCTCGATCTGCCCGACCTGCGAGATCTCGTCCGAGATGCCGAGGATAAGTCGGGGTGCGAACATGTCGATGGTTCTGCGGGCAAACTCCAATGTCTCCTCCAGAGTATATTGCGGCAGGAAAAGAATCGTTGGCAACAGGTCGAGCACGACCATCTTGTCTCTCACAGCCGCTTTGATATCCTCCAGCGTCATGTCGCCCATGGGCGCCGGCGGCAACGCCTCCACCGCGTCCAGGCCGCTGTCCAGCAGGTAGGGCAGGATCGTGCGAGCATTGCCGTCCCAATGAGAGTGCGAGAAGCGGCCGGCCGCGCGCAAGCGGGCGCTCAGTCGCTGCCAGCGGGGAAGCATATAGCGCTTGAGGATGGGTGGAGGCGTGAAGTAGTTGTTGGCATGATCGCCGAAGTTGAAGATGCGGCACGGCAGCTCGAGCGCCGCATCCAGGAGACGGTCATCGCGCCGATCGCAAGCTTCGAGGTAGGCCTGGATGTCTTCCGGGTAGTCGGCCAGCAGGTAGAAGGTGTTTTCCAGCCCGCACCAGCTCTTGATCAGCTCCGTGAATCCCGAGCTGGAAAGCCCTACGGTCAACTCCCCGCGCTCACCTACCTGCGCCGCCCTTTCCGCATAGGCTCGCAGGTTGGGAGAGAAGCGTTGACATTCTACGAGATCAATCAGCAGGTGCAGGTCTTCACGGGTCGTGACCGGATACCTCTCAATGCGGCGATTGACCAGGATGCCATCTTCCCATATCTCACGGTGGATCGTACGAAGGCTTCCCGCAGGGAGCGTGAGTGTCTCAATCAAATAGTTTCCCTGGCGCTCTGACGCCTCTGTCATGGCGCCCGGGTCATAGGAGCAGTCAACGGCCGTGTAATACAGCTCCCCGCCATATCGCGGGGAACAGCGGAGCGCGTCATAGATGCCCAGCGCATCAAGACCGCGATACTTCCTCGGCAAGGTGTCCTTCAGCGCGTGATGACCAATCCAGGTCTCCAGCCGCGGCTGCCAAAGCACGGTCCTGGCAGTTCCTTTGAAGATCGCCAGGTTCAGTTCTCTTCGCGTCAACTTGCACCTCCTGCCCTGAAAATGGCCCCGCCACGGCCTGGACTCGAGGCTTTAGCTGGTCTTATGCGGAAGCGGGCGTAACTGGCTGAAGCCTCGATTCCGGCGCACAGGGCATTTTCATCTTCCTCGGCCGTCAGGTTACCCTTCCTCCTGGGCAATGATCCGATCCACCACGAGTTGGCGGAGCTCTGGCGACAGGCTGGCAAAGTAGGCGCTGAAGCCTGTTACACGTACAATCAAGTCAGGATATTTGGATGGGTCTTTATGGGCCTCCAGAATTTGGCGCTTGTTAATGACGTTCATGCTGATCTCGGTTCCGCCCAGGGCGAAGTGCCCACGGATAAGAGCCTCCATCTTAGCTAACCCTTCCTCACCACGCGCCAGGGCAGGATCCATATCAAGCTGAAGCGGTGTGGGATTGCCGTATCCACACTCTACGGACGCTATTGCCATGGCCATCGCCGTAGGAGCGCCAACACCGCTCATAAAGCCCGGCTCGGGGTTGGCTCCCTGTGAAATCGGGGCACGTGCGTGCCGGCCATTTGGTGTAGCTCCAAGTGTCTCTCCCATCGAGACCATGGTAGCCCAAGAGAATAATCCAGGGATCATGTTGAACCCGGCAGGCGTCGGTTTCTCCTTTATCAAACGCGTGAAGGTCTGGCTGATCCGTACAGCCCATTCGTCAGCCCTGGTTCCTCCGCGACCGTAGCGGGGAATGTTACGCAACATCAACCTTACGTCTTCGGCATCCTTGAAATCATTGTCGAGGTGTCGGAGCAGCTCCTGCCACGTCAAGCGGTGTTCCTTCTCGATCCGTTGCTCTATTGCGGCAAAGGAGTCAGCTACTGTAGCTAAGGCGGCACCGTCTACGCCAAAGTTGTAGTACTCGACACTTCCAGGATGAGATATGTCCAAGCCCTTCTCAATTGGACCGTAACATAGGAGGTCCAGCACCAGCTCTAGACGAACCTGGTGGGCGTACTTCATGTGGAAGTCAATACCCTCGGCGATGACTTCTACAGCCCGTCGCAGGTGTTTTTCGAAGCGGCGCCACAGTTCATCCACACTCGGCTTGACGTTTGGGTCAGCCATCATCTCACGCAGAGCAACATCAAAAACGAAGGGAAAGTTAACCCTGATGCAGTCGTTCAGTGTGTACTCGCGGCCAGGAATAGCGAACCAGTGACAACCGGAGTAGACGCGTTGGCGGGCAAGCTCAACCGAATAGCCGTTCTTAACGAAGCCCTCCACAAGCCCTTTGTCACCGAAAAACTTGGGGAATGCCGTCTTGTCCTCAAACATGATTTCAATTCCCCTGCGGAGCAACTGCGGATCGAGCCCGTCGTGAACGCGGATGCCGATGTTAACAGGGGTCTTCAAGCGATGAGCAGCCTCCAATATCAGGAAGGAGACCTTGTTTGTCAGGTCCCTGCCACTGGCGTCAGGTCCTCCGAGCTGATAGTATTGCGTATCGTTCAGAAACAAGCAGGCTATATGGAAGATCGCCTCCTCGTCTGTCAGGGTGCCTGCCGCCACCTCGCGCTCATAATAGGGACGCAGCCACTCATCGATCTGACCCATTGAGCCGCTGCCATTATATATTCGGGCAACCATTTGATACCATGCGATCCATCGACAGACCTCACGGAATGTGCGGGGCGGCTCGGTTATCAACCGCTGGTTGATCTCAGCCATCTCCTCCAGGTTTTTTCGCAACTCCGGGTTTTCTTCTGTCTTAGCCATCTCTCGAGCCGCATCGACGTGACGGCGTATCCAATCCTGAGTGCCGAGTATTACGTCTTCCAATCCATCATAGAAATCGGCTGCCTGAGGGTTGACCTTTCGGTAGCGACGCACTTTCTCCAGCAACCCTCCCCAGCCGAGTTTGAAGCCGATCAACATATCCTGGCAGAAATGCTGTCCGCCGAGGATAGCCGGACTGATTCCGTATTTCTTATGCTCGTCTTCCAGGTGTGAGTAATCGAAATCGGGGTTCCAGCCAGGATTGACATAGGCAGGGAGCCAACCCATCCATGCTCCAGCTATCGAGCTCATCGGGTCAATGTATACCGGGTGAGCCTCCATAAAACGTCTGAAGTTTTCACCCACTGCCTTTGGACCGAAGAAACCGCCGCTTGGATGGTTGCTTATCGGTTTGAAGTTGCTTAACCTTACATCTCTAATTACGTTACCAGAAGGCCCCCTATACTCAAGTACTTCTCTGAACTCCGGTGGTGGCAGGATGCGGCCGTGGTCGTCGAAGTCCATCACCCCGATCACTTCCCACTTCTCCTGGGTATGTTTCATCTTTGTTTCGCGCAGCGCATCCAGGCGCTGCTTGTATTCTGTTACTTTAGCCATTTTCTACATCTCCTTTTGATTTTTTAGCCAACTCGTACCTCGATTCCGAATTTCTTGGCTTTTGATGCCAGTTCTCTCATCTCATCCTTCGTTGGGGTTCTTGCCTGGCTGGCGTGATAATCAAGCCCGAGAGCATGATATTTACCTTCGCCAAGACGATGGAACGGCAAGAGTTCAAGATACTGGAGATTCGGAAAAGATTGCACGAATTGAGCGATTGCTCTGATTTCCTCTGGCGTGTCGTTTACTTTCGGAATAACCGGCACCCGAATGATGATTGGCTGGTTGGTTTTTGCTAGTCGTCGTGCATTATCCAGAATGCGTCTGTTCGAAACACCAGTTGCCTCGCGGTGTTTATTTGGATCAAGATGTTTAATATCCATTATAATCAAGTCGGTCGCCGGCAGTAGCTTCGCCAGAACATTCCACGGGCAGTTAGCCGCTGTTTCGATGGCAGTGTGCAACCCTTCATCCTTGCATCTTTCCAAAAGCGACAGCGAAAAATCGTGTTGCACCAGCGGATCGCCTCCCGAAAGCGTCACCCCGCCTTTGGACGTTTCGTAGAATATCCTGTCCCGTAAGACCTCTTCCGCAACTTCATCAACCGTCATCAATTTTCCGGCAAGCATACATGCGCCGGCGTAACATGTCTGAGTGCACTTGCCACAGGCAACGCATTTCTCGCGAAGGTATGCAGGCTTGCCGTCCCGAATCAGGCGGGCTCCGTTAGGACAGGCAGTAAGGCATCTGCCACAACCGATGCACCTGTCCTGAAAGAACATGATTTCCGGCTTGAGATGTATACCCTCGGGGTTTTGACACCAGAAACAACGAAGCGAACAACCCTTAAGAAAAATAGTTGTTCGGATGCCCGGCCCGTCATGAACCGAGAAGCGTTGAATGTCAAAGACGAAACCCTTTATTGTACTTGTTCGAGAACTTAATCGGTGGGTCATACAAAGCGAAGGGAGACGATCTCCCTTCCCCGCACAGCCAGATGCAGCCAGCCGTCAGCAGCGGCTTGCAACTCTTCCCGATGCTCCTCATCGAGGTTGGCTCGCCAGGCCCTTTGCCAGGGGCTCCCCAGGCGCAGGCGACCCTCCACCAGCTCCTCCGCCGTGTTCCAGAAGCGGAGGATAAAACCCTGGCCGTCCTCCGCGGGTTTGAGCGCGCTCAGGGTCAGGCTGGGAGGCTCTATTTCCAGGAGGCTGGCTGCCGGCGGCAGGTCGCCCTCTTGCGCCTCCACCGTCAGTGCGCAGCCTCCCTGTGGGACGGCTCGCAACGGGCTGTTGAAGGCCCGGGCCTGGGGGAAGACGGCCCGCCAGTCGCCGGCGTGGGGCGCCAGGGCGTACTCAAAGACGTGTCTGCCCAGGCACTGGGCTTCCGGGGTGGGGAGGCCTGGCCCGCAATCGCCGGAGCGCGTCGCCAGGTCGTTCCGCGAGAGCCACCCCACACAGCGGAGCAGCGTGAGGGCAATGGCCTGACCTGTCCCCCAGGGCGTCGCATCATTGACGACCTCGTATTCCGGCAGGCCCCTGTTGGCTACCATCAGCCCCACGCGCCCATCGTGGGCATCCACGAACTCCTTCTGGGGATACGTCCCAACGGGTTGTTCTACCCAGTCCGGGCCGCCCCGGGGCGGCGCCCCGGGCCGTTCCACCACGTCAAAGTTCCCTTCAGCGCAGGAGCAATCCACCCGGAAGGGCAGGGGGAAGTACACACGCAGGCGGTGGTCGCCAGCGCGATTCTCCACCTCTGTGCGGATATCTATGCGCGGCACGCCGGGATAGAGGCTGACAGTGCTGGCGATGGGGCATTCCACCACCTCTTGGGACCGGCCCTGCCGGTCGGTCTGGAGGTGGGCCGGCAGCCGGTAGGCCTGGGCGATGCGCAGAGAGAAGCGGGCGGGGCCGACTGCTATCACCTCCACGGTGGGCCGGTCTGCCGGGGTTCCCACCAGCGTGTCCCCGGCGGGCGGGCAGCAGGTGTACTCATCCCCGGCGTCGCCGCCATCCACAAAGCGGTTCAGCCCGGCATAGACCACCCCTGTGTGCCGGTCGGTCACGGTCAGGGCGCCGTCGGCGGCGGCCTCCACGCGGTAGAACTCGTTCTGGATAGCCGGGGGTGTGGGTCCCTGGGTCTCCCGGGTGGAATTGCCGGACAGGTCGGGCCTGATGGTGTACGTCTTATACCCGTACCCTGGCACGTGGTTGGCCAGGAAGAGCACCTGCACCTTCTCCTTCTCGCCAAGGACCTGGAGGGGAGTGATCCGGCCCGTCTGGTCCACCATTGCCACATCCTGCGTCCCTTGAGGCAGGGGGATCCACGCCTCCACCCAATCGGTGCGAGGGCCGGCGACGGGGTTGAAGACCACCACGTTGTGCTGGCCGGTTGTACGTACCCGGCCGGCGATCATTTGCAGACCTTCTCCGGCAACTGCCTCCCCGATCTGCTCACAGGCAGCGTAGCGCGCCGCCATGTCGCGGTGCACCTGGTCCACGCTACAGCCGCAGATGGAGTCATGGGGCTGGTTCTGGAGCAGGTACTTCCAGGCCAGGCCAAGGAGTTGCTGACTGGAGCGCAAGGCATCTGTCGTTATTGCCGGGACTGCCGGCAAGGACGCGTTCCATGTCAGGAAGGGTTCTGCCCAGCGGGTGAGCAACTGCTCACAGGCGGTGTTGCGCTGCTTGATCCACATGCGCGTGGAGAGGACGCCGGACAGGATGTGCATGCGCCGGCTGTCGCGCAGCTCGCCGGTTGCTGTGGGTAAGTCGTGGGCGACAGGGCATACGGCGTCAATGTATTGCTGTAGCGTGCCGTGCACCACCTGGGCATCGGACAGGCGGGCGTTGGCGGCGGCAATAAGGGCCGGCAGTTCCGGCTGCGGTTCCTCGTGGTCGCAACCGTTCATGAGCAGCAGGGCATCGCCTACGGCATAGGGCTCCAGTTCGGCCCGCAGGCGCGCCAATCGGTCCAGGAACGGCTCCAGGGTAACAGGCATGCGGGTGGCATTACAGTAGGCGAAGGCCAGGAAGATGGCCAACACCTCCGAGCCGTCTGGGGATCGCCAGTGGAAGGCGCTGCGGCGGATGGTGTCCGGCACACCCCGCCAGACCACAGCGGCGTCTATGCCGAAGCCCTTGAGGATCTGCGGCATCTGGCCGGTCTGGCCGAAGGGGTCAGGCAGATAACCCACCTTCATCACGTTGCCGAAGTCCCGGGCAATGCGGTGACCGCGCAAGAGGTTGCGGATGATGGCCTCGCCGCCGACCAGGAATTCGTCGGGCAGGATGTACCACGGGCCCACCAGGAGGCGTCCTGCGCGGATATGCTGGCGCAAAGCAGGTTCCCGGTCGGGTCGCACCTCCAGGTAATCCTCCAGGACAACGGTCTGGCCGTCCAGGGTGAAGTGACGGTAGTCAGGGTCCTGCTCCAGAATGGCCAGCAGCTTGTCCATGAGGCGCACCAGGCGGATGCGGAACTCCTGGAAGGGCTGATACCACTCCCGGTCCCAGTGGGTGTGGGATACCAGAATTAGTTTTCTCACTCGTTCTTCCTCTTCTCTTCCCGCCACATGGTCATTTTGTGGCCGGGGGGATCCCCAGCAGTTCCCTGGCCTTGTCAACGGCGGAGGCAGCATCTGGGGCGTAGCCGTCGGCTCTGATCTCGTCGGCGTAGCGCTGGGTCAAAGGAGCGCCGCCGACCAGCACTTTGACCTCACCCTGCAGGCCGGCCTCCTTAAGCGCCTCGATCGTCGCCTTCATCGAGGGCATGGTGGTGGTCAAGAGGGCCGACATCGCGACGACGTGAGACCTTCTCTCCTTGACCGCCTCGACGAACTTGTCCGGCGAGACGTCCACGCCCAGGTCAATCACCTCGAAGCCCGCCCCCTCCAGCATCATCCCCACCAGGTTCTTGCCGATGTCGTGGAGGTCGCCTTTCACTGTCCCCAGGACGACCGTGCCGACGGGTTTGAAGTCGTACCTGGAAAACAGCGGCTTGACGATGTCGAGCCCGGCGTGCATCGCCCTGGCCGCGATCAGCACCTCAGGGAGGTAGAATTCGCCGGCTTTGAACCTGCGCCCTACCTCGCTCATGCCGGGGATGAGCCCCTCGTTGACGATCCTCGCCGGCTCGATGCCCTCTGCCAGAGCCTTCTCGGTCAACTCCTTGACGCTGGGGGCATCGCCTTCGATCAGGCTTGCTGCCATCTCCATGAGATCCATGTCTTACTCTCCTTTTGAGTGATTTTTCGGATAGGCCCTTAGAGTAATTGCACTCTTTCCAGACCTCCGAGGTCTGGGAAACCTCGGAGGTCTGTACGCTTTTCGATGAGGTGAACGGCGCCTCTACCACTTTTCCCGATGTACCCGCGCTGCGTCGTATCTGGTGCGCGGCTCCTTGTGCTCGGCCGGGTAGCCGACGGGGATAAGACACAGGGGCACAATGGATTCTGGGATGCCCAACACCTTGCGCACGGCCCGCACCCATTCGTCACGGGGGTACGTACCGACCCACACAGCGCCCAGGCCCAGGGCCGTGGCTGCCAGCAGGAGATTTTCCGTGGCCGCGCTGCAATCCTGTATCCACCAGGTTTCGAAGGTGGGCGGGTCGGCGCAAGGGACGATGCACAGCGGGGCCTTGGCCAGCATTTTGGCGTTGGGATGCCTCTCGGCCAGCGCGTCCAGTGTGCCCCGCGCGCGGACGACGATAAAGTGCCACGAGTCAGAGGCCGCCGGCGCGGCCATCGCCGCTTCCAGCAGCTTTTTGATGTCTTCCTCGCTCACCGGCTGATCCGTATATCTGCGGATGCTCCGCCGGGCGAAGATATTATCTAGAGCAGATTGGTTTACCATATCGCTCCTCTCGTTGTTTGACAATGAGCAAGGATTTTAACGCAGAGCCGCCAAGACGCAGAGCCAGATCCTCTCTCCACGCGGTGAAGACGGGGGCAAGTGGAGCCAGATGTCAGCCCCTCTGGGCGTCAGTAATCCCACTCGTTGCGCGTGACCGGCCCGACCACGCGGGCGCGCTCCTCTGGCTCGGCCATCTCGGGCGTGATAACCAGGAACTTGCCGGGGCCGGTGGCAAAGCCAGCGGCATTTCCCTGGGGATCCAGCACCAACAGGTCAATGCTGCCGCGCCCCGCGCCGGGCAGGCTGAGGTCCTGCAGCGCGCGCGTGCCCGCCTCTTGGATGCTGTACCCCCATTGCAGCATGAGCACCACGCTACGCGCTGTGGCCGCGCGCATGGCCATCTCGCCCGCCCCGGCGCAGGCCGCCGCCCCAGCGCGATTGTCCGCATAGTAGCCAGCGCCGCAGATGGGCGAGTCACCCACACGCCCCGGGTACCTGAAGGCATAGCCGCTGGTGCTCACACCGACCGCGATGGCGCCTGTGGCGTCGCGCGCCCAAAAAGTCAACCGTGCCGCCGCGCTGGCGCTCGTTGAGCGCCCGCCACACCAACTCGGTGAGGTCGGGATGAGCGGGCAGGTCGTCAGGTTCTGGAAAGTAATCAGTGGGTGCAGATATAACTCAAGAGCAATACTATAGATGTTCAGATAAAGATCCGTGCTTCTGGTAGAGTTTTCACGCTCGAAAAAGAGCCAAAAGCACGAAACATTATCTGAAGGTCTATATAACGCGGCCCTGCGTTGCCCCTGGTCTTGATCTTCCGGGTGGCGAAGGCTACCAGAAGACCAAATAATGGGCAAGTAGAAGTGATATGGTTCTGGTGTCAGTGATAGCGTCACCGTCGGGGTGGCTGTCAGCGTTAGCGTTGGGGTAGGCGTCGGCGTATCTGTAGGCGTGCTCGTCGGTGTTGGCGTTGGCGTAGCAGTCGGCGTCGCCGTCGGGGTGGCTGTCAGCGTTAGCGTTGGGGTAGGCGTCGGCGTATCTGTAGGCATGCTCGTCGGGGTTGGCGTTGGCGTAGCAGTCGGCGTCGCCGTCGGGGTGGCGGTTGGGGTCGGTGATGGCGTCGCCGTCGGGGTGGCTGTTGGGGTCGGTGATGGCGTCGCCGTAAGGGTAGCTGTCGGCGTGATCGTAGGAGTGGGGGGAGTGATGGTCACGTCGAAGTAGCCGCTGTGTCTCAGGTCGTGGGCGAACATCGGCCAGCCCGGCCCCGTCCCAGTGCCGGTGTGCAGGGCGTAGGCCTGCCCGTGGTTGTTGGGGGCCACGTAGTAGCCGGCGACGAAGAAGAGCTCCAGGTCGCCATCGCCGTCGAAATCGGCGAAGAGCGGGGCGTGGTCAATCTCGTTGTTGTCGCCCAGGTTCCAGGTCCAGATCTCGCTTCCGTCCGCCCCCTTCAATACGCGCAAAATGTGGTCTTCCGAGCCGAAGGCCAAATCCAGCCAGCCATCGCCGTTCACGTCGGCCACGGCCGCGCCGCGGAAGGTCACGCCGCCGGTGGGGTAATCCCACTGCAGGCCGCCGGTATGGGAGAGGACGAAGAGGCTATCTCCCGAGGCCACGATTTCCAGGTGCCCGTCGTTGTCGAGGTCGGCTAGCGAGATGGGGCTGTACAGAGTCTCGCCCGTCTGGTACTTCCAGCGCAGGCTGCCGTTCTCGGCGTTGATGACGTAGACGTAGCCGTCGTAGGAGCCAATGGCCAGCTCCGGCTTGCCGTCCTCGTCGATATCGGCGAAGGAGGCGCCGTGATACATCATGTCGCCGGCCTGGAAGCTCCACAGGAGGTGGCCGTCGTTGCCGCGCAAGGCCCAGACTTTGGCCGCGGCGGAGAATGAGGCCACGACGATGTCCAGCTGCCCGTCGTCGTCGAGATCGAGGATGGCCGGCTGCGACTGGATGTAGTCGCTCGAACCCAGGTTCTTCTGCCAGGCCAGAGTGCCATCTTCGCCGTTCAGCACGTAGACCTTGCCGTACCAGGCGCCGAAGATGACTTCGGGTTTGCCGTCGTTGTCCACGTCGGCCACGGCGGGCGGTGAATCGATGCATTCGATGAGGCCAGAAGTGGGATAGCGCCAGAGCACGTGGCCATCATTGCCATCCAGGGCGTACTGGATGCCCCACGATGCGGCGATGAGGACGTCCAGGTGCCCGTCCTGGTTGACATCGGCGATAGCCGCCGAGGCATCCATCGGCCCGCCGCCGCCGTAGAACTTCCATTTCAGGCTGCCATCTTCGGCATTCAGGGCATAAGCGTGCTCATCGCCGAAGTATGTTCCGAAGACGATCTCCGGCTTGCCATCGTCATCAATGTCCCCCACGGCGGCTGAGCCGAAGGAGGGGGCTGCGAGGTCGGTTTTTTGCCAGAGAAGCGGCGGCGGCAGCGTATGGGCGTCTGCCTGGGCTATGGTGGCGAGGGCCAAAGCAAGAACAAGAACGGCGAAGGCTCTTATCCTTTTTATCATTGCGTGTCTCCTTTTCGTTTCCTATTGATCAACTCTTACGCAGTTGCGCCCGGCCTGTTTGGCAGCATATAACGCTCGATCGGCGCGTTCGATGAGCGCTTCCAGTGTCGTGCAATCTTTATCCAGCATGGCAACACCCAGGCTGATGGTAATCGTTATCGGACTGGGGTTGGTGGTGATGGCTCCCTGTTCCACACAATGGCGCAGTCGCTCGGCTACCTGCAGGGCGCCGGCGAGATCGGCTTCAGGCCCCTTAAGAGTTGAATAGAGGAACCCGCTCCTTTTGTGGTAGACTGTCGGGTACCAATAGCGAACGATGAGTTACATGTACAAGATCCGATCTTTATACTCCTTCAACATCCGGGCATTCCATTCCTGCCCGCCCTCCACGTTGGCAGCCAGGTACACAGGAGGGGTAAAGCCTTTGGCCACCAGTTTCTCCACCGTCTCGGCCATCAGGGCGTGAAGAATGGCTGTGCTGGTGATCCCAGATATAGGGCAGAACTTTTGCGGCACCCCTGCCAACTCCAAAATGGCATCACCGAGAGGGGCCTGGTTGTCCAGGACGACATCCGCGAACTCGTACATCTTCTTGCCGCTGGAATGGCGGGAGGAGACCTGCGTGGTGTACTGCATGGAGGTCACGCCGATGACGATCATTCCCCGCTCTTTGGCCGCCCTGGCCATCTCAATGGGCACGGCGTTACGACCGGAGACGGAGACCAAAATTAATACATCCCCTTCCTTTATCGGCACTCGCTCCAGAAGCATCTCGCCATACCCCTCCAGCCGCTCCATGTTAGAAGTGAATGTAGGGGGTCGGACATCCAGGGACAACCCTGGCGCGAAGATGGGATTCACCAACATCAGCCCACCGGCGCGGTAGAAGATGTCCTCTACCGGCAGGGAGGAGTGGCTGCAGCCGAAGGCATACAGGGTATGCCCCTCGATGATAGCCTGGCTGATGCGCTCGGCTGCCGCCTCAATGTTTTCCTGCTGGGTCTCCTTGATCCTTTTGAGGAACTCCATAACCCCTTCAAGGTATTTTATGGCCAACATTATGCTCTTTTCCTCCCGCTCTTGTTAGAGCCCTGCGCGCTCGTAAGCAGCTTGCGCTTTCTCGTTGAACTCCGGACCGTCCGGCAGATTCACGCTTTTATAGATGTGGGGTTTGAGCCCCCGTTCAGTGAGGTTGCCCAGCACCTGGGCAATGAGCGACCAGGTGATGTAGACGAAGGCCAGGCCGGAGGAGGGGCAGGCTTTTGCGTCCAGACCGGGAATATCGAGCAGGGCATCGCCCACCTCCCCGCAGTTGTCAATCACTACATCCGCCACCTGGTACAGAAACTTGCCGGAAGGATGGCGAGACTGGATGGCTTTGCTGAACGCGGGAGAGGTGATGGCGACGACCTTCACCCCCTTTTTTTGCGCTCCCAGCGTCAGGTTGACCACAATGGAGCTGGAACCGGATACCGAACCCAAGAGCAGGACATCACCCTCCCGAAAGGAGCAGCGCTCGAGCATAAAGTCCAGGATGTGTTCATCCTGCTCCCAATCGGACGTATCCTTCTGGGGTCGGCCCGGGGGCCAGGAGTGATCAATGGTCACACCCAGGCGGATGGGGTGGATGGCAAACAATCCCCCTGCCCGACCCAGGATTTCACCCGTACAGTGGCCCCGGTCGTAATAGTGCAACACTCCGCCATCGGCGAGGGAATCGGCAATCAGTGTTGCTGCCCTCTTGATAGCGGGCAGTTGTGTAGTCCTGATCCGCCTCAAGATCTCCTCGCCTCTGTCCATGAATTCCTCTGCAGACATAACCCCTCCTTAGCCCAGAATGGGACGCAATGGCCCACGGGGATTCCCACCCCGAAGTCCACATGAGCCGGAAGACTTACCGGCTGGCCCAGAGCATGCCGCGCTGGACGATGGTCCGCGCCTCCGGCACATCAAAGTCCTTCGCCACGTGGCCCAGGGAGCAATAAAACACGCGGCCCTTGCCCCACATGCGCTTCCAAACCACCGGCATGACCGTGCCGGCGATCCACGGGGCATACTTGCCACTGAAGGTGGTAGTCGCCAGCACTTCATTGGCCGGGTCCACGTGCATGTAGTACTGCTCGGAATGCATCTGAAAGTCCTTCAACCCGGCTACGATCGGGTCATCGTGCTTGACGATGTTGACTTCGTAGTCAACGATGCCGCCGGGGTGGGCCACCCACTGGCCACCGACCATGAACTGGTAATCGGTGTTGTTACGGAATGAATCCCCCGCGCCCCCGTGCCAGCCGGCAAATCCCACGCCGTCGGCGATGGCGTCCAGCAACCCCTTCTCCTGCTCGCTGGTGATCGTCCCCATAGTCCATACCTGAACGATCAGATCCAGGGACCTCGTTTTTTCCTCGTTGAGGTAGACATCCAGGGTGGCCGAGATCTCCACCTCATAGCCCTGCTCACGCAGCCACGGGGCGAAGGTGTCTACACATTGTTTGGGCTCATGGCCTTGCCAGCCCCCCCAGACGAACAAGGCAGATTTTTTCATCGTGTTCACTCCGTTCGAACATGTTGCTTGATGCAGAATGCGTCGCTCGTCACCCATCATTAGCTTTTACTCGTCTAACACTCCTTCGCGCAGGCCCAGCGGCAAGGAGGTCGGGCGCTCGCACGTGCTGGCCAGCTCGACGTGCCGGCCCGTCTCAGAAGCATCAAGGAAGGCCTGCATGATGTCCAGGACGTGGTAAGCCAGGTTGCCGTTGGCCCGCTGCGGCCGCCCCGAACGCAGCGCGTAGGCCATGTCGGCGATGCCAAGCCCACGACTTTGTTTAACGTACCCGTGCGTCAGCGGCATTTGAGTCCACTCGCCAGCGCCGGCGCGCCGCACCCACACTGGCCCGCCAAAACCATTGGGGTCCGGCTCCCCCAAGGAACCGTCCGTGCCATAGATTTCGATCCGCGGCAACTGAGTTGCCCAGACGTCAAAGGTAACGATGATGGTCCCCACCGCGCCGTTGGCGAAGTCCATGACACCGGCAACGTGTGTCGGCGTTTCCACCTGAATTCTCTTGCCGAACTTAGGCTGGCTGGTGATTAGCCGCTCCGGGAAGGTGATCCGCGTCGAGCCCGTGACGCGCCGCACCGGCCCGATCAGGCTGACCAGCGCGGTGAGGTAGTACGGCCCCATGTCGAACATCGGCCCGCCGCCTACCTGATAGTAAAACTCGGGATCGGGGTGCCAGCTCTCGTGGCCGTGGCACATCATGAAGGCGGTAGCGGCCACCGGCTCGCCGATCCAGCCGTCGTCAACCAACTTGCGGCAGGTCTGCAGACCGCTACCCATAAAAGTGTCCGGCGCGCAGCCGATGAGAAGCCCTCGCTGACGGGCCACTTCCAACAGCCGGCGCCCCTCTGCGCGGGTGACCGCCAGCGGCTTCTCGCTGTAGACTGATTTGCCGGCCTCCAGCGCCGCCAGACTGACCTCGAAATGCGCCTTGGGAATGGTCAGATTGACCACGATCTCGATCTCGGGATCGGCCAACAGTTCCTCCGGCGTGCAGGCTTTGGGCACCTGATATTGCTCCGCCTTGGCTTGCGCTCGCTCCGGGATGATGTCGGCGCAGGCGACGATGTCCAGAATCTCAAACGTTTTCCCGGCCTCAAAGTAGACGCCACTGATAGCGCCACAGCCGATGATGCCGACTTTCGTCGGGGTGATTTTGCTTGATGACATGAAACCTCCTTGATGACATGAAACCTCACTCCGTTTGGTTGCGGCCGGAGGCCGCGTTATGCCTGGTGTTTGATCCCCAGGCAAGCGCTAAAGGCTGGCTGCGCAACCCCTCTTCCAGCCTGGCCAGGACTCGATCGTCCACCCGCACGCCTCCTTTGCGCATTGCTACCAACAGCGTCCCGACAACGGGTGCATAGCGGGGAAGGATGATCTTTGCCCTCGGCGCTACATTCTGCACCGCCTCCCGAAAGGGGACCAGGATCAGATCACCCGCTTTGAACACGGAGCCGAAGGGAATCACGGCGCACTCCTCTTCTTCCATCCCCAGCTTGCGCATCACTGCGGTTGCAACCAGGGCTAACTCCTGCGCCGCCTCGGTGAGGATGGCCTGGGCCCTGGTATCGCCTTGCCTGGCCACCTCCGCCACCACCGGGCAAAGGGCAGCCACCTCACGTCGTCCCATGCCCCGCTGGTATACCAGCGGGATCAGTTCCCGCGGATTTTTGATCTGCAGCGCCTGGCAGATCGCTTCCTGCAACCGGGTGGGGGGTTCTCGGCCATCCTCGGCGCGGGCGACGGCGCGCAGCGCTTCGAGGCCAATCCAGTAGCCGCTCCCCTCGTCGCCCAGAATGGTACCCCAGCCGCCTGCCCCCGCTCTTGCTCCCTGGCGGTTGAAGCCCTCTGCCAGCGAGCCAGTGCCGGCATCCACCATCGCCCCGCAGTCCAAGTCCCCCAGCCAAGGCCGCATGGCCTCCCAGGCGGCCTCCCCTTCACCCACTCCGATGATTCTCTCCCCTCCTGTCTCCCGTCTAATGACCTCCTGAGGGATGGCGGCAGGCATCGGCCCGCTGGTGGCGACCACCGCCGGGGGCGAAATCGGCGGGCCTGCGGCCCTCCAGGCATTGCCCACTGCCAGGGCAATAGACTCACGCGCCATCTCCTCGGAGACGAAGTTGAGGTTAATGGGGCCACCCAGCCCTGCCCCCAGCACCTGTCCTGTCCCCTGGGCCACCAGGCAGACGGTCTTAGTGCCACCGCCATCTATGCCCAGGAAGCAGTCCTGAGCCGCATTCATATTCAGTCCTTCAATATTGGCCGTACTGCCGCACCAGCTCCAGGACCCGCTGGTACTGCGCCAGGCTTACATCGTCAGGGACGGAATGGTCTGAGTGGTAGATGTAGCCGCCGCCCCGCTTAGCCACCGGGATCTTGGTGCGGATCTCCTCCTCGATGACGGCCGGGTCCTCCGCGGCCATCGCCCGCACGTCAATCCCGCCCATGAAGGCCAGCCTGTCCCCCCATTCCTCTTTCAGCTTCACCAGGTCCATCCCCGCCTTCACCTCCAGGGGCTGGAGGCAGCGCACCCCCTCCTTGATGAAGTAGGGGATCAGCTTGCGCACATCGCCGCAACTGTGGAGGAGGACCGGCATCCCGTTGCCGTTGAAGTAGTCGAAGAGGCGCTGGAGGACCGGGTGGAGCTGCTCCTCGAAGTGGTGGGGCGAGAAAAGGAGGCCGCCACGGTAGCCCAGGTCGCAGGCGAGGAAGGCCCCGTCGAACTCGAAACCGCCCTCCCGCATGATCTCGCACATCTCGATGACCAACGTGGCGTCGGTCTCGTACATATCTCGCACCCAGTCGGGCTCGGTGGCGATGGCGATGAGGAGCCGCTCGGTGGCCACGTAGGCCTGCATCTTGTCGTAGCCGACAGCGGCGCCGTAGCAGATGAACTTTCCCGCCTCCCGCGCCCGACGATACCCCT
>Ga0100396_1000804_pt1 | contig 19405 bp, 15 predicted proteins | sample CryGeymeta201520_FD_81551 | JGI IMG/M metagenome (GOLD analysis project Ga0100396, IMG submission 81551) | Groundwater microbial communities from Crystal Geyser aquifers in Utah, USA - Crystal Geyser metaG 2015-20 | ecosystem: Environmental > Aquatic > Deep subsurface > Groundwater | place: USA... | reverse complement strand
TTCTTCGGGGAATCGCTCGCTGTGGCCGGTCTCCTGACCGAGCCACCGTGGCTCGGTCAGGAGACCGGCCACAGCCACCCCGGATTATTGAGAGGATACGTATCGAAAATCTGCGCCGGCCCCGTTTACCATGCCGTGTTAATTTGACAAGGTTAAGTTGCCATGTTGATGGTCTCGTCATGCCAACCCGCCAGGCGCTGAAGCACGCTGGCTACAAAGTGCAAGCCCTCTCAAGGGAGCTCATGTGCCGACGACAGCCCACAGGGGGCTTTCACATCGTAGCCGGATGGCTTTCCAGCCTCCGGCGGACCTGGTTAGCCGCTAATCTAACATTGTCAAGTTTAGTGAAGTGATTATAGCAGAAAACCGGTAATTGGGCTAGACGGCTAGCTTACAGTGTGGGCGGTTTACACAATAAGCCGCTTACTGTGTAAGCCGCTTACAGTGTAAGCCGCTTACAGTTGCGATTTGACTCCAGGCCGGGATTGTGTTATCCTCTATGCTAGTTTCATACGCATAAGTACGCAGGGTCAAGGGGGAAGCCGGTGCGAAGCCGGTGCTGTCCCGCAACTGTATCCCGTCCCAAAGCGGCCGGGGAGTCAGGAACCCCTCCTCTGTGTGTTCTCGACGACCTTCGTGGTAAAGGGAGTTGGAACCGGCCTGGGGCTTATCCCGGACCGTCCTCCACTCCCCTTGTCAAACAGGCAAGGGGCTTTTTGTCGGTTATGTACGCCCCTGCCCGGGGCGTTTTTGTTTGTTGAGGGGGTCAGATGCGCACGCTGGTGGGAACGTTCCGACATGCAAGCATAGCGTTCGTGTTCCTGGGCCTGCTCCTGGTGGGCGGCGCGCCGGCCAGCCGGGCGGCCGATCCGGTGGCGGCCGCGGTTGCCTGGCTGCACACGCAACAATTGAGCGACGGTGGGTTCGGCGCCGGCAGTCAAAGCAGCGCCGGGTTGACTGCGGATGTGGTCTACGTGTTGGCGCTGGCGGGCGAGGATCCTGCGGGTCCGGCCTGGACAGTGAACGGTCGGAGCGCGTTGGCCGCGCTGGCGGCTTTGGCCTCCCCTTACGCCGCGCGCGACGCGGGCCAGGCCGGGAAGGTGGCGCGAGCAGTGGCGCTGACGGGCGGCGATCCGCACAACTTCGGGGGGCTGGATCTGGTGGGCGTGATCCAGGCCGCTTATGATCCGGCCACCGGTCGCTATCACCCGAATCTGTTGTTCCGTCACACCCTGGCCATGGAAGGGCTATATCGGGCGGGGGTACCGGCGCCGCAGAAGGCGATCGAGGCGTTGTTGAACGCGCAGTTGCCCGATGGTGGGTGGTTCTGGGCCTTTGCAGGGGTCGAAGGTGACGTGGACTCGACCGGTCGGGTTCTGCAGGTGCTGGCGGGATATGCCGGGGTGCGGTGTGCAGCGGCTTTCGACCGGGCCGCGGGGTTCCTGGCCGCTGGCCAATTGGCGGATGGTGGTTGGGGGGTGCGCGCTGGCGAAGCGCCGGCGAATGCCAACTCGACCGCACTGGTGGTCGCGGGTCTGCGAGCTTCGGGCACGGATCCCGCGGCGGCGCGGTTCCAGAAGGTCGGCCGCGGCGCGGTCGAGACGTTGCTGTCGTTCCAGGAATCCAGCGGCGCGTTTGTCTATATCCAGCAGCCCGGCAAGGAAGAATACCGGATCGTGGCGACGGTCGATGCGTTGAACGCGTTGACACAGCCGCTGCTCCAGGCGCCGGTCTGCCAGCCGGTCTTTCTGCCGATCTTGTCGGTTCGAGGCTGAACCCATCACACCGATCTCGGGGCATGAAGTTTGGTTGAGTGAACCGGGTACGCCTCGTCACACCCGCGAAAGCGGGTGTCCAGTTGGCACATCTGGATTCCCGCTTTCGCGGGAATGACGGATAGCCGGAATAAGCGCACAAAGTTCATAGCCCGAGGGTGAAGAATCCAATCTTTCTCAGGAGGGTAGAATCATGTCTCGTCGTTTGCTCTTTGTCCTTTCCGTCGTGCTGGTCCTGGTTGTGCTGACAACCGGGGCCGCGCTGGCCGCTGATGCGACCACGAAGCAGGTGGGTCTGGTCATCGCCTTTCCCGATGGCACGCAACATTTGGAGATCGTGACCGTGCCGACTACCGCGACCACGTTCGACGTCTTGCAGGCAGCCCAGATCACGCTCGGCAGCCTGGATGCGGGGTGGGGGCCGGCGGTGTGCAGCATCAACAACGTCGGGTGTCCGGCGGATGACTGCTTCTGCGATGCCAGTCACTTCTGGGCTTACTATCATCTGGACGCGGCCACCAGCACGTGGACCGCCGCCGCGGTGGGAGTCAGCGGCTACGTGCCCCTGGATGGTGCGGTGGAGGGCTTTGCCTGGAGTGGCTTCGACGCCAACTTCAACCCGAACGTGCAGCCGGCTATCTACACCTTTGCGCAGATCGTGGAGGAGACCACGCCGGCCCCGATTCCTGTGCCGGAACCGGCTACGATGTTACTGTTGAGCGCCGGGCTGGCCGGGCTGGCCGGCTACGTGCGCCGCACGCGCAGTCGCTGAGAAGCGAAGCGGTTGGCGGTTAGTGGGTCACACGTGCGACTCGCTAAGGACTGAGAATTAAATAACTTACGCAAGTCCGTCCTTCATTTGCTGGAGCAAGTGAGTAAGTTATTTAGTCCTTAGCCCTAACCGCCAACCTGCCACCTGAGTGAGAGACCTGATCATCATGTTGCGCCGAGTCGTTGCCTGCATTCTGTTCCTGCTCCTGCTGCCCCTGCTGCTCCTGCTGGTTTTGACGCGCACGCCGGTATCTGCTCAGGGCGGCCCGAACCGGGCCGCGATTGTCGTGCGCTATCCGAACGGCAGAGAGTGGCAGAGTTGCGTGCAATTCAGCGAACCGGCCATCTCCGGCGACGAATTGTTGCGCCGATCGGGTCTCAGCGTCATTTCTGACTTCAGTAGCGGGATCGGGAACGCGGTGTGCAGTATCAACGGCGCAGGATGCAGTTACCCGACGGAAGACTGCTTCTGTCGCTGCCAGGGCATTGAGTGCGAATACTGGGCCTATTTCCATTGGCTGGACGGTGGCTGGCAATACTCGCAGGTGGGCGCGGGCGGCTACCAGGTGACGAACGGCGCGCTCGAGGGCTGGTCCTGGGGGCCGGGCTCCTTCGGTAACAGCGGCACTCAGCCGCCCCAGGTAGCTTTCTCTGACATTTGCGTCCCGCCGACCGCCACGCCCACCCCGACCGCGACGGCTACCCGCGTGCCCCCGACCCCCACGCCGACGTCCACGCCAATCCCGCCGGCCAAAGCGCCGGACGTCCGATTCGAGACCAGCGCGACCGCGTTGGAATCCGGTGCGTGCGCGGTCTTGAAATGGATCACCTGGGACGCCGACGGGGTGACCTTGAACGGGGAGGCGGTCCTGGCCCAGGATCGCCGCGAGGTGTGTCCGGCCGCGACGCAACGCTACACCCTGGTCGCGACCAATGCCGCGGGGCAGACGACGCGCGCGCTTGCGGTCGACGTGGCCTCACCGACTACGCTGCCGGCCCCCTCGACGCCCTCTGCGCCTGGCCCGGCCACGCCTGGCCCGGCCACACCCCAGTCACCCGCACCGGCCAACGCAGCCACCGCGGCGCCGACCGCCTTATCCGCAGACGTGGTGACCGCATCGCCGCCCGCGCCCGAACCCGCGCCGGCGCGTGGTGGGTTGGTGCGCGTCCCTGTGGCGCAGGCCCAGGCCGCCGACGCCGAGGCGGTTGCGCCGAGTCCATCACGCCAGCCCATTGAGCTCCTCAGTGCGACCGTCACACAGCCGGCTGTGGCTCTGCCCACGGCCATTCCTACGGCCACCCCCATGTCCAGGCAGGCGCTGGGCCTGACTGGCCGCCCAACCTCTACGCCGATCTTGCTGGCGCGCGTACCGGCGACTGGCTCGAACGGCCTGCGCAGCTCGGGCGCCCCGGCGCAGCAGGTCGGTGAGGGGCATGGTGACGCCGCCGACTACGTGCCACCAGACCGCCATTTCAGCCCTGCCTTGTTGCCGGGCTACGCATCTTTCCTCTTCACCGCCGTGCTGCTGTTGGTCGCCGGTTTTGTAGTGACGCGGCGACGGGCGCAGGTAGGACGAGAGGGGTGAGGCGGGGGACGTACTGCGTATTGCGTACTGTGCACTGCGGGCGTGAGGCATCGCCCGGGAACGACGGATTACGGAATACGCCGTACGAAACACGCAACACAACACACACATGCCGTCAAACGACACTTTCCACCCCGTGGCCTGGTCCGCCTGGCTGGCTGCCGCCTGGCTGCCGGCGCTTTCTACGCGTAACCCTTTCTATCTATGTCTGACCCTGCTGGCGGCCGCAGTGAGCTATCTGGCCTTGGGGCGGCGGAGCGCGCTGGCGAAGAGCTGGGGCGCCTTTGTCCGGTTCGGCGCGTTCTTGTGGCTGTTGACGATCCCCTTTATCGCCCTGACCGCGCATCACGGTGAGATCGTGCTGTTTCGCCTGCCCGCGAGCTGGCCGGTGATCGGTGGCCCTATCACCGGTGAAGCGTTGATCTACGGATTGACCGGGGGACTTTCGCTGCTGGCCCTGCTGCTCGTCTTCGCGGTGTTCAACGTGGCGGTGGACCAGGGCCGATTGTTGCGCATGACCCCCGGTTTTATCTACCAGGCCGGCGTCGTCACGGCCATCGCGGTGGCGTTCGTGCCGCAGATGGTGGCTTCATGGCAGGCGATCCGCGAGGCGCAACAGGTGCGCGGGCACCGACTGCGTGGCGTGCGCGATCTACTGCCACTGATCATGCCGCTGCTCGTGACAGCGTTAGAGCGGGCGATGCAGTTGGCCGAATCGATGGAGGCGCGTGGGTTTGGCGGTCAAGTGCTTGCGGCCAGCGCCAGGCAGCGCATCGCCGAACAACTGGCCATCCTGGCCGGGTTGGGCGCGCTGGGGGCCGGGTTTGCGGGCCTCGGATTCTGGCCGGGACGCCGGGTCCTGGTCGGCCTCTTGCTGGCCGTCGGCGGGGGCGCGCTGATCTGGGCCTTCTGGGATCAGGGGCGCCGCGTGCGACGCACCCGATACCGGCGCTGGCGGTGGGAGCGCGGCGATCGCGTCGTGCTGGCCGTCAGCGCATTGGCCGCGCTCGGTTGGCTGGTCGCCTGGCTGGCGCGCGGCGATTGGCTGTTCTTCTACCCGTATCCGCCCTATTCCCCCTGGCCGACCTTCCAGCCGGCCCTGGGGTTGCTGATTCTGGCGTTGGCGGCGCCGGGGCTGTTGCTACGACCGGCCCTTCAACACATGACGACGTAAGGCATAGGTTGGAAGGGGCAGGGCAAGTGTCGAAAAACGAAAAACGAAATCCGCAGTCGGCATGGCGAGAGATGTAGGAAGAGTTACGGCTTGCGTTTTACGTTTTGAAAGAGCCTGGCTGACGTGATTCAACTCTCTCATGTCACCTACACCTATCCCGACCAGCCCGCGCCCGCGCTGGCCGATTTTTCGGTCAGCATCGAGCCGGGCGAGTTCGTGCTGGTGGTCGGCCCATCGGGTGCGGGCAAATCCACTTTCCTGCGGAGCCTGAATGGGCTGGTGCCGCACTTCTACGGCGGTCGCTGGGCCGGCCGCGCCGAGGTTTTCGGCCGCGACCCGGTGGTCGCCGCGCCGCGCGGCATGGCCGACCTGGTGGGGCTGGTCTTCCAGGACCCGGAGGCGCAGTTTGTCGTGGACACCGTGGAGGACGAGCTGGCCTTCGCGATGGAGAACTTCGCCCTGCCCCAGGCCACCATGCGCAAGCGCGTCGAAGAGGTGCTGGACCAGATGAACATCGCCCACCTGCGCAACCGGCGGATCAGCACCCTGTCCGGCGGTGAGAAGCAACGGGTGGCGATCGCGTCCGTGCTGGCGTTACAGCCGGAGCTGTTGGTGTTGGACGAGCCGACCTCGCAGCTCGACCCGCAGGCCGCGGAGGAGGTCCTGATCGCGCTGCGCCACCTCAACGAGGACCTGGGGCTGACGGTGGTCCTCAGCGAGCACCGGTTGGAACGCGTGCTGCAATACGCGGATCGCGTGCTCTATCTGCCTGCGCTGGGCGCGCCGTCGGTGCTGGATGCGCCGCGGATCGTGGCCGCGCAGTTGCCGCTGGTACCGCCGTTGATCGAGTTAGGGCGCCGGCTGGATTGGCGCCCATTGCCGCTGACGATCAAGGAGGGCCGGATCCACGCACGGCGACTGGCGGATCGCGGCCTGCTGCCGGACGAGGGCACACCTGGGCCACAGGGGGAAGCTTCAGGGTCGCGACCGGGCTCCTCCGCGCCCCCACTCTTCGGCTCCGTTGCCCGTGCAGTGGCGGTGAGTGATCTGCACTACGCGTACGACGGACACCGGGCCTTGCGCGGGGTAAACCTGGCGGTGCAGCGGGGCGAGTTCGTGGCGTTGATGGGCCGCAACGGGTCCGGGAAGAGCACGCTGCTCAAGCAGTTGGTCGGGCTGCTGAAGCCGGACCAGGGCCGCGTGACCGTGTTCGAGATGGACACCCGTCAGGCGCGGATGGAAGAGATCATCCGGCGGGTGGGCTACGTGCCGCAGCACCCGGGGGCGTTGCTCTTCAGCGACACGCTGGCCCTGGAGCTGGCGTTTACCCGCCGCGGACATGGGCTGCCACCCGACCCGGCCGCAGATCAGGCGTTGTTGGCGCGGCTGGGTCTGGCTGCGCTGGTGGAACGGGACCCGCGTGACCTGAGCGGAGGCGAACAGCAGCGGGCTGCGCTGGCGTCGATCCTGGTCGCCAATCCCGATCTGATCTTGCTCGACGAACCGACGCGCGGGCTGGACTACGCCCAAAAGCGCGGGCTGACCGACCTGTTGCGGGGCCTGAGAGCCGAGGGCTGCACCATCATCATGGCCACCCACGACGTCGAGCTGGCGGCCGCCTGCGCCGATCGGGTCGTATTGATGGCCGAAGGGGAGGTGGTTGTGGACGGCCCGGCGCGGGAGGTCATGAGTGATTCGCAGGTCTTTGCCTCCCAGATCAACAAGCTGTTTCGCGACCCGCGCTACCTGGTGGTGGATGACGTCATACAAGCTTTGGCGACCCGCGGCGAAGGCCCAACCAACTATACTTGACAAGGTGACAAGGTGAAAAAACCTCACTTTATGACCGTGGCGAGTATCACTAACAAACCAACCAACAAACCAACCAACTAACCCAACCAACAAACCAACCAACTCAACCAACCAACCATCCAATGACCGAAACTCGCACACAAAAACTGTTATCCGGCGCTATCCTGCTCGTCGCCAGTCTCCTTGGGTTGGGCGCGTTCCTGTACCCCTTCTTCCAGGCCAGCTTGCCGAGCACGGGGATGATGGCTCACGCGACCGATGCGCCCCTGTTGTTCATCCTGTTGCTGCTGCTGTGCCTGGCCGCGGTGTTCGCCAGCCTCACGGGTCGGCAGATGACCAGCAAGCTCGTGGCCGTCCTCGGCATCCTGACCGCGCTCAGCGCGGTGCTGCGTGTGGCGCCGGGACCGGCGGGCTTCTCCGCGATCTTCTTGCTGCCAATCCTGGCCGGCTATTGCTACGGGCCGACCTTCGGCTTTCTGTTGGGCGCGTTATCGCTGCTGGTCTCCGCGTTGATCGGCGGATCGGTGGGGCCGTGGATGCCCTATCAGATGTTTGCGACCGGGTGGGTGGGGCTGCTTTCGGGCTGGCTGCCGGAGCTCCCCTGGCAGCGCCGGTGGGAACCGGTGATGCTGGCCGTCTGGGGCTGGGTGCTGGGGTTGGTGTTCGGTGCGATCATGAACATCTGGTTTTGGCCTTTCCTGGCTGGTAGCGCGCAGGCCGGTCAAGGGTGGCAGCCGGGGATGTCGATCTGGCCCGCGCTGCGGAACTACGCAGCCTTCTACGTAGCCACTTCGTTGTGGTGGGATGTGGGCCGAGCCGGCGGCAACGCACTGCTGCTGCTCCTGTTCGGCGCCCCCATCCTGCGCGTGCTTCGCAGATTTCGCAGTCGGTTCCGGTTCGATGTCGTGCCGGAGGTCGTCCTCACGCGATCTCAATCCCCGCGCCCGCAATAACCTCGCCGATCTCCCAGACTGCCAGATCCCGCGCCGCGCAGAATGCCCGGAACATGTCGATTTGCGCCGCGGGCACGGCGATCAGCAGCCCGCCGGAGGTCTGCGGGTCGTGGAGCAGCGTCTCCTGCCAGTCGGTCACGGGGCGTGTGTAGGTGACCAGCCCGTTGTAGAAGGCGTAATTGCTGTGCGCGCCGCCAGGGAAGATCCACCCCTCGGCGTATTCCCAGGCGCCGGGCAACCACGGCAGCGCATCGAACCGGATGCGCAGGCGCACGGCGCTGGCCTGGGCCATCTCCGACGCGTGGCCGATCAGCCCGAAGCCGGTGATATCGGTGGCCGCGCGCACGCCGACCGCTTGAGCAGCGTGCGCGGCGGTCCGGTTGAGCTGTGTCATGCTGGCGATGGCGGCTTCCAGATGGGCCGCCTCCACCGAGCCGCGCTTGACCGCGGTGGTGATCGTGCCGGTGCCCAACGGCTTGGTCAGCACGAGCCGGTCGCCGGGCCGGGCGCCGCCCTTGGTCAGGATGCGCTCCGGGTGCACCATGCCCGTCACGGCCAGCCCGTACTTGGGCTCCTTGTCCTGAATGGTGTGCCCCCCGGCAACGGCCGCGCCGACCGATCGCACCACATCCGCACCCCCGCGCAGGATCTCTGCCAGCAGACTGGCGGGCAGATCGGGCGGGAACGCGGCCAGGTTGAGCGCAAACAGCACTTCGCCGCCCATCGCGTAGACGTCGCTCATGGCGTTGGCCGCGGCGATGGCCCCGAACTCATAGGGCGTATCCACGATCGGCGTGAAGAAATCCACGGTCTGGATCAGCGCCTGCGTCTCGTTGAGCCGGTACACTGCCGCGTCGTCGGGGGATCCCAGCCCGATCAGTAGATTCGGGTACGCGTCGGCGGGAAACAGATCCTCCAGTGAGCGCAGAACCTGCGCAAGCTGCTCAGGGGGCAGCTTGGACGCTCAGCCGGAGCACGAGCTGAGGCTCGTGAGCTTGATAATCTCTTCGCGGGTCAAAGGATGAACCTTTCTTCACTGGATTCCTACCTGCACGGGAATGATCCGCCTGGCGTTTCCAGGTGCGGCCAACGCATTATACCCGGCCTGCCCGCGACTGTCAAGCGCGAAATGTAGTTTCGCCCGCTTTCGGTGCGCCGGGTTTGTGGTAGACTGGAATCCAGGATCGAGCCGGGCACAAGATGCCCGCGTGGTTTGCAGACATTAGACGATTATTGTACAATGCCGGCATCAGCATAGTTGCATCACACGAGGAAGGAAGAAGCTATCATGCCCAAGATCGCAATCACCGGTAAGGGGGGCGTCGGCAAGACCACACTGACGGCCCTGCTCTCGCACGTCTATACCCAACGCGGCCAGGATGTCATCGCCATCGACGCGGACCCGGCGGGCAACCTGGGGATGGCCTTCGGGCTGCCAGCCGCGCGCGATGCTGAGCTCAAGCCGATCGCCGAGATGGAGACGTTGATCTACGAACGCACGGGCGCGCAGCCCGGCAGCATCGGCGGCTGGTTCAAGCTCAATCCCAAGGTGGACGACCTGCCCGAAAGCCTGAGTATCACCCACCGCGGGGTGCGGTTACTGCGGCTGGGTTCTGTGCGTGGCGGGGGCGCCGGCTGCATCTGCCCCGAGAGCGCCCTGCTGCGGGCGCTGGTCACGCACCTGCTCCTGCGCAAGAACCAGACGCTGTTGATGGATATGGAGGCGGGGATCGAGCACCTGGGCCGAGGTACGGCCGACTCGATGGACGCGTTCATCATCGTCGTGGAGCCGGGGTTGCGCAGTTTGGGGACCGCGCGGCAGATTCAGGGGCTGGCCGCGGAGATCGGTGTCAAGCGCGTCTATCTGGTGGCCAACAAGACGCGCGGGGCTGGAGATGAAGCCTTTGTCCGCGCGCATGCGCCTGACCTGCCGCTGTTGGGCAGCCTGCCCTTCACGTTGGACGCGTTGGCTGCCGATCAGGGCGGGCTGGCGGTTTTCGACCAGGCGCCCGTGCTGTTGGCTGCCGCTGAACGGATCGCTGACGCGTTGGCCGCTTGAGCATTCGAGGCTGAGCGCACTGGGCCAGCATACACTTCCAGGAGGCTTGCCGATGGCCGACCCGCGTCGCATGAGTAGCTACGACGATACGCCCATCTACACCATCAAGACAGTGGTGCAGCAAACCGGGATCACGCCGGCGACGCTGCGCGCCTGGGAGCGACGCTACGGCGTGCTCGAACCTGGCCGCAGCGAGGGGGGGTATCGGCTGTACTCGGAACGGGACATTGCAACGCTGCTCTGGTTGAAAAGCCAGGTCGATGACGGCGTTGCGATCAGCCGCGCGGTGGCGTTGCTGGAACGCCATCACGAAGCAGGCGAGACCCCGGAGTTGGCAATGACCGTGAAGCCGATCGGGACAGGGGTCAGCGCGGGGGTTCGCAGTACGGTGGTGATCATCGGCGATCTGCTGGCCGCACTGTTGGCGTTCGATGAGAGCACAGCCGAGATGGTGCTGAGCGAGGCGTTCGGTCTGTTCCCGGTGGACGTGGTGGCCGAAGAGATCATCGCCCCGACCCTGGCGGAGATCGGGGAGCGGTGGCATCGCGACGAGGTCACGATCGTCCAGGAACATTATGCCACCGCTTTTTTGCGTCGGCGCTTGACGAGCCTATTCAATGCGTACGACCAGCCGGCATCCGGGCCGCTGGCCATCACCGGCGCCGCGCCGACCGAGTGGCACGACGTCGGCATTCTCCTGGTTTCCCTGGCGTTGCGCCGGAACGGTTGGCGCGTGCTTCACCTGGGGCAGAACGTCCCCGCGCGGCACCTGATCGACGCGGCGACGCGGTTACGTCCAGCCCTGGTGTGTCTCTCCGCAGCCATGTTTTCCAGTGCGGCCGAGCTGCTCCCGATCGCTGACGCGCTCAAGCGGCTGCCTGAACCCCGACCCCGCCTGATGCTCGGCGGCCGGGCCTTCAACGCCAACCCTGAACTCCGGGATCGCTTCCCCGAGGCCTACGTCGGGGCCTCGGCACGCGAGCTGATTTCGGTTCTTTGACCTGGCACTGTGGCCGTTCCCCGACCGAGCCACCGTGGAACGGTCAAGGAGAACGGCCACAGCCCTCTCATGGCTGTGGAGAATACCCCTGTGATTTTCTCAAGACGATCTTGCGCGACGCGCAGGAGACGGGTATACTGGTATACTAGTATACTGGTGCGTAGCTCTTTGCCAGGAGAAAGCACCTCATGACAACCGAAGCGGCCTACATCCCGAAGGTCATGCGGATCCACTTGCAGCTCAGCCAGTATCCGGTGCTTGGTGACGTGATCCGCGAACGCATGCGCGAGGAGATTCTTCGCCGCGGGATCGTCACCCGCGAGCAATTTGCTACTGAAGCCCGTGAGAAGGCGATCGATTCCCAACGCCGCGAGGGCATCACGCGCCCCTATGAGGAGGAGCCCTCCGATGTGTGGGAGCGACGCCTGGCGCACTTCCGCGAGAGCCTGACGGACTTCTATTTTGCCTACAACGTGCCCTACACGCGTTTCGAGGAGATCGTGAGGGAGGTGCTTCAGCAGCGGTCTGAGGCTGAGAAGTTCCTGGCGTACAACCCGGAGTTGGCGTCGTGGAGCATGCTGTTTCAGCAGGGGGAACAGTACGAGGCGTTACCGCCCGAGGAACGCGCCAAGGTGTGGCATCACCTGCAAGAAACTAAGGTGGTGCTGATCAAGGCGATGATCAGTGATCAGTTGGCCTTTGTCCGGGTGGCCAAGGAGTACCTGACCATCGCGGATCTCCAGTGGATCCGGGCCCACCGGATCGGCCGGGGCAAGATCGGCGGCAAGGCCGCAGGGATGATGTTAGCGTGGAAGATCTTGCAGCAGACCTTTGCCAACCACGGGGAAGCGGGTGAGCCGGTCGACATCGTCCTGCCCCAGTCCTATTTTATCGGTGCGGATGTGATGTACGATTTCCTGGCCGTGAACAACCTGCTCAACTACATGAACCAGAAGTACAAGAACATCGAGCAGGTCGAGAGCGAATACCCGGAGATCAGGGCAGCCTATGTCCGCGGCCGCTTTCCCGGCGATATCCTCGACCGGCTGCGCGATCTCCTGGCCGAGGTCGGCCCCCAGCCGCTGATCGTGCGCTCGTCCAGCCTGCTGGAGGACCGTTTCGATGCCTCTTTTGTCGGCAAGTACGAAAGTGTGTTTTGTCCTAATCGGGGCACTCCGGACGAAAACCTGAAGGCGCTGACCCAGGCGATCGCCCTGGTTTATGCCAGCATTTCGAAACCGGACGCCATCCTTTATCGCAAACAGAAGGGGCTGTTGGATTACGACGAGCGGATGGCTGCGCTGATCCAGGTCGTCCAGGGGTCCCGGTATGGGGACTATTACTTCCCGGCCGCGGCCGGCGTGGCCTACAGCCGCAACCCGTTCATCTGGAACTCCAAGCTGCGCCGGGAGGATGGGTTCATGCGGATTGTGATTGGGCTGGGCACGCGGGCTGTCGAGCGCGTCGGCGAGGACTACCCGCGGATGGTCGCGCTCAGCCATCCGCAGTTGCGCCCCGAGACCAGCGCCCAGCAGATCCGGTACTATTCCCAGTACTACTTGGACGCGATCAACCTGCCAGCCAACGAATTTGGGACCTATCGCATCAGCGACGTACTGGCCGGCGACTATCCAGGTTTGCGGCTCCTGGCTTCTCTGGACAAGGGCGACTACGTCAGTCCGATGGTGGTGAACGACCCGAACCTGGATCCGCGCTCGCTGGTGATGACCTTCGATGGGCTATTGGGGCGCACCACGTTTATCGAGAACATGAAGACGGTCCTGAAGGCGCTGGAATTCAGCTACGGCCGGCCGGTGGACATCGAGTTCACCGTTTCCGTGGACGACGCTTATCCGACGCCAAACGTTGTATTGCACCTGCTCCAGTGCCGCACGCAAAGCTCTCAGATCCTCGACGAAGCGATCCGCATCCCCGAGCAGGCGCCAGAGCGGGACATCATCTTCGGCACTGTCAAACTGGTGCCGACCGGGCGAGTGCGCAACGTGGCCTACATCGTCTACGTGGACCCTCAAGCTTACGGGCAAATGGCCGATCCGAGCCTGAAGCTGGAGTTGGCGCGGCTGATCGGCCGGCTGAACCAACGGCTTGAGTCGCAGCCGTTCATCTTGATGGGGCCGGGGCGGTGGGGGAGTTCCAACCCTGACTTGGGGTTGAAAGTGGGCTATGCCGACATCTATAACACCCGGGCGTTGGTCGAAATCGGATGGACTCGCGGCCACAACCGGCCGACCCTCTCCTACGGCACCCACTTCTTTCAGGATCTGGTGGAGTCACACATCTACCCCCTGGCGATCTACCCGGGTGAGGAGGGCAACCCGTTCCGAGAGGAATTCTTTACCAGAGCGCGCAACGCCCTGCCAGCCTTGTTGCCCGATGATGCGCGCTTCGAGGGATACGTCAAGGTGATCGACGTGCCCGCGACGACCGGCGGCCGCGTGTTGGAGCTGGTGATGAGCGGGGAGGAGGGCAAAGCGCTGGCGTTCCTCACCTATCCTGGGGGATGACTGGTCCTCGTGACCAGCACTTCACCGATGCTATGAAGGGCCTAACCCACGAGATCCTTACTTTTTGTGCAAGAATTTTGTGGGTGGCTGGCGCTAAGTTGTCACCTTCTTGGTTCCGGCTTGTAAGCGCAGCGGCCTTGTCCGGGTTAGGAGGTTGCGATGGCCGCCGATACGCCTACCAACATCCGTAATCTGGTGATCTACGAGATCTACGTCCGCAACCACGGTCCCCACGGCACTTTTTCGGACGTGGAGGCCGATTTGCCGCGCATCCGGGCGCTGGGCGTCGATGTGCTCTGGTTCATGCCGATCCACCCCATCGGTCAGCTCCACAAGAAGGGCAGCCTGGGGTGCCCCTATTCGATCCAGGACTACCGGGCCGTCAACCCGGAATACGGCAGCCGAGACGACTTCACCCGGTTGGTCGACCGCGCGCAAAAGCTCGGCCTGAAGGTGATGATCGACGTGGTGTACAACCACACGGCCCACGATTCCGTGCTGGTGCGCGACCATCCGGATTGGTTCCATCAGGATGCCAGCGGCGCGCTCGTGACCACGGTGCCCGACTGGAGCGACGTCATCGATCTGAAGTACTGGCTCGGGATGCCAGGCGGGGACCTCAATGAGGCGCTGGCTGACTACCTGATCGACACGCTGAAGGGGTGGATCGCGTTGGGTGTGGATGGCTTCCGCTGCGACGTCGCGTCGCTGCTGCCGGAGGCTTTCTGGGCGCGGGCGCGGCGCGAGATCGCGGCGGTCAAGCCGGGGGTGATCTGGCTGGCTGAGTCTGTGCACGCGGCTTTCGTCGGCGAGCGACGGGCTGTCGGGTTGCCTACCTTGTCCGACGGCGAGCTCTATCGGGCTTTCGATCTGACCTACGACTACGACGTCTGGCCGATCTGGCAGGCGGCCGTGCGGGGCGAGGCGCCGGTGACGTGCTACCTGGAGATGTTGCGGTTTCAGGACTGCATCTACCCGGCCAACTTCGTGAAGCTGCGCTGCGTGGAGAACCACGACCAGCCGCGCATCATGGCACTGGCCCCTTCGCGGCCGCAGGCGCTGGCGTGGACCGCGTTCCAGGCGTTCAACCGGGGCGCGTTTCTGATCTATGCCGGGCAGGAGTCGGCCGCGACCCACACCCCCTCCTTGTTCGATATCGACAAGGTGGCGTGGGGCCGCTACGAGCTGCAACCATTTCTCGCGACGCTGGCGCGGCTGAAGAAACACGCGGCGCTGGTCGCGGGCCAGTTCGTCGTGACGGCCGCTGAGCCGGCGATCCAGGCTGGCTGGACCTCGGCCGGCGAGGGACTCTATGGGGTCTTCAACGTGGCCGCGGCCACGGGCGACGTTGCCGTGCCGCTGCCGGACGGCGAATACGGTGACCTGTTGAACGGGCGACCGGTGGAGGTGCGGGGTGGTCGGCTGGCGCTGCCGGAAGTCGCGACTATTTTGCACCACACGGCGGCTCTGCGGCTGCGGCCGCTCAGCTCGGAGCTGCTGGACTGACACGGCGGTCAACGCGAGTGATCGTTAAGTGAAATCATGAGTGAGAAGGAGGTCATGAAATGGCACGGCCAAAAACAACCACTCCAGGGGATACCTCGGAAAGTGCTCCTGCGGAGTTCTATCAACTCAGGATCGACCTCAGGGAGATCAAGCCACCGATCTGGCGGCGGCTACTGGTGCCCGGCGATATCACGCTGTACAAACTACATCAGATCATCCAGGTCGCGATGCCTTGGGATAGCTATCACCTGTACGAGTTTTCCATCGGTGGCGAACGGTTCGGAGATCCGTCCGAAGATGATTGGGAGCCGCCCCGGAGTGCCCGGCGCTACAGGTTGAACCAGATGGTACGCGCAGGCCAGAAGTTCGCCTATGTCTACGACTTTGGCGATTCCTGGGAGCATGAGATCAAGGTCGAGAAAGTGCTACCGGCAGAACCTGGCGTCCGTTATCCGGTGTGCATCACCGGCAAGCGCGCCGGCCCTCCTGAGGATTGCGGCGGTCCCTGGGGATATCTGGAGATGCTGGCGGCTCTGGCCGACCCCAAACATGCAGAGCACGACAGCATGTTGGAGTGGCTTGGCGGCGAGTTCGCCCCCGAGGCATTCGATTTGGAGGAGACGAACGCCAACCTGCGGACGATCAAGGTTAAGACCTGACAGGTTTCCCGAAATATACTGAGCGGGCGCTGGGACGAGAAAAAGGAGGGCGCGATGAACTTCATGGAGCTGGTTCAAGCACGGCGTTCAGTGCGAGCTTTTGCCGACCGGCGCGTCGAGCCGGACAAGCTCAGGGCGGTGTTGGAGGCCGCCAACCAGGCGCCTTCGGCGGGCAATTTGCAGGCATACGAGATCTACCAGGTGACGGAGCCGCGCGTGCGCGCCGCGCTGGCGCGGGCGGCCGATCAGTCTTTCATCGCGGAGTCCCCGGTGACGCTCGTCTTCTGCGCCAACCCGGGCCGCGCGGCGCGCAAGTACGGCGCACGCGGCCGTGATCTATATGCCTTGCAGGATGCCACCATCGCGGCCGCGTATGCGCAACTGGCCGCCACGGAGCTGGATCTGGCAACCGTTTGGGTCGGCGCCTTTGACACCGCCACCGTGAGCGCGGCGCTGCGCGCGCCGGGCGACTGGGTCCCGGTGGCGATCCTGCCTCTCGGCTATGCGGACGAGTTGCCGTCGGCGAGCAGTCGCCGCAGTTTGGACGACCTGGTGCATGAACTGTAGCCCTTTTGGGCAGGGTGCGGGCGCATCAATGCGGGCGCATCAATGCGGGCGCGAAAACACGAAGGCCGGGGCTTTTTTTGTGCCCCGGCCTTCGTGCGCAAAGGAGGAGGAAGAATCTGGCCCCATAGTAGCCCATCTCGCCCGATTTGCCAGTGAGCGGGCTTACTATTTCTCTCAAAACCACCACATAAATAGTCGACTCATTGTACGGTGATGCCATCCTTGAGCTTGTCAAACGTGGCCTGGCCGATGCCTTTGACGCGCATGATATCCTCGATGGTCCCGTAGGGCCGGCCCTCGATGATGCGCTGCGCCATGGCCGGGCCGACACCCGGTAACGTATCCAACTCGGCCGCGGTAGCGGTGTTGATGTTGACCAACGGCCCGGACCCGGTGGGGGCCACGGTGGTGGTTGTGGCTTGCGGTCCCGGGTTCACCGGCGGTGGCGGCGCTGGCTCTGCGATATGGGGCACGTAAACCTGAGCGCCGTCCTGGAGTGCGATGGCCTTGTTGATGCGATCCAGGTCGGCGTCGTCGGCCGGCCCGCCGGCGGCCGCGATGGCGTCGGCAACGATGCAGTCCGGGGACAAGGTGTAGACGCCCGGAACGCGCACGGCTCCAGCCACGTCGACGCGGATCGGGCCCGGCGTGGGGCTGGCGCCCGGGGTCGCGGTGGGCTGTGCGGTAGGAGGCGGCAGAATCTCGATCGGTTGTGCGGACGGCCTGCGGGTCAACCACAAGACCAGGCCCAGAACGGCCAACCAGACCAACGAAAGCCCGACGTAGCCGCGCCAGTTGCGCGCCCCACTCGGTGCGTTCATGGTCGATCCTTTCCGGGAGGAGTGAATCAGATCGACGGGTAAACGGAGCCGGCCTGGATGGCCGGCTCCGTGGCCTTGCGTCAGGCCTCTTCGGCCGGAGGATTGGGCTCAGCACCCAAGAGGCCGGCAAATGCTTTGAAGAATTCGATAGGCACTGGGAAGATGATGGTGGAGTTCTTCTCGACGGCGATTTCGGTGAGTGTCTGCAAGTAGCGGAGTTGGATCGCGGCCGGTTCCACACCGATGACCTTGGCTGCGTTCTTCAACTGCTCGGACGCGACGAACTCGCCCTCAGCGTGGATGATCTTGGCCCGCTTTTCGCGCTCAGCCTCGGCCTGGCGTGCCATGGCCCGCTTCATGGAGTCGGGCAGCTCCACGTCCTTGACCTCCACGATGCTGACCTTGATGCCCCAGGGCTCGGTCTGTTCGTCGATGATCTTTTGCAGTTTCTGGTTGATCTCGTCGCGGTGGATCAGCAGCTCGTCCAGGTCGGATTGGCCCAACACCGAACGCAAGCTGGTCTGCGAAATCTGCCAGGTGGCCCGGCGGTAGTCCTCGATCGCCACCACGGCCCGCGATGGGTCTATCACGCGGAAGTAGGCTACTGCGTTGACCTTGACGGTGACGTTGTCTTTGGTAATCGCTTCTTGCGACGGGATGTCCAACGTGATCACGCGCAGGTCGATCTTCACCATCCGGTCGATGAATGGGATGATGAAGAAGAGGCCAGGCCCCTTGGGGCCGACCAGGCGGCCAAGCCGGAAGATCACGCCGCGCTCGTACTCCTGCACGATCTTGATAGCCGCGCTGGCCAGCGCGAGGACCGCCAGGATGATGACGCCGGCGGTGGTCAGAAAATTCACGAGAGCTGCCATTGTTTTTTCCCTCCAGAGGTGAGCGAAGCAAAACGGTTTCGAGTCGGGCGACATCCCGATTACAGCGGTTTCATGGGCGGCCCGGTAACGCCGCACCGGTAACGCACACCAGGATTATACTCTACAACCGGCAAAATGGGAAGCGGGGGGAAATGTGAAAGAGGGAGTGAGTTCTTGGAGAAAAAGTCGCTGCATTTGACGTAAGCGGCGCTCTGTGCTATGATTGCACCGGTTCTGATGGGTCATTGGCGCCCTCCCGTGGCAATTGTGCGCCGGCGTGGAGGGCGTATTTTTCAATCTTGAACTTGTCCGGAGGCCAATGGTTTCATGCGCATCGGTATTGACACCAGGCTGGTTTATTACACCCGAGCCGGTATCGGTGAGTATACCCTCCGTTTAGTCCAGGCGCTGGCGATGACCTATGCGGAGGATCGATTTATCCTCTTGCAGGATCGGCGGAACCCGCAGCCGCTGATCGAAGCCCCTAATGTGGATGTCGTCACCAGTCTCATACCCAGTCACCACCGGGCGGAACAGCTCCTGCTACCCTTCGCAGTCAACGGACTGCCCATCGATGTCTTCCACAGCCCTGACTTCATCCCGCCTCTACGCGCCAGAGGGCCTTCGGTCATCACCATCCATGACCTGGCGTTCCTGATCTATCCGCATTTTCTCACCAAAGAAGGCGCCCGCTACTACGGGCAGATCGACCGCGCGGTGCGCCATGCTGACCAGATCATCGCCGTCTCCGAGAGCACCAAACGCGATCTGATCAAGCGGCTGGGCGCGCCGGAGGATAAGATCTCGGTGATCTACGAGGCCGCCGCGCCCTGTTTTCAGCCGGAGGATCGGACCGAGGCGTTGCGCCACGTGCGCGCGCGCTATGACCTGCCTGAGGAATTCATCCTGTTCGTCAGCACCATCGAGCCGCGCAAGAACGTCATCGGGCTGTTGCGGGCCTACCGGCGGCTGCGCGACGACTACAAGCTGATGCCCGCGCTGGTGTTGGCTGGCTCGCCGGGGTGGCTGTATCGGGATGTCTTCGAAGCCGTGGACAGGCTCGACCTGCGGTCCCATTGTTTCTTCCTGGGGCGGGTCAGCTCGCATGATCTGCTCCATCTGTACAACGCGGCGCGTTGCCTGGTGCATCCGGCCTTCTACGAAGGCTTTGGCTTGACGCCCCTGGAGGCAATGGCGTGCGGCACGCCGGTCATCGTTTCCAACGTCTCCAGTCTCCCGGAGGTCGTGGGCGATGCCGCGTTGTTGGTCAATCCTGAGCAGGATGAAGAGATCACCGTGGCGCTGTGGCGGGTGCTGACCGA
>Ga0100396_1000800_pt1 | contig 19444 bp, 26 predicted proteins | sample CryGeymeta201520_FD_81551 | JGI IMG/M metagenome (GOLD analysis project Ga0100396, IMG submission 81551) | Groundwater microbial communities from Crystal Geyser aquifers in Utah, USA - Crystal Geyser metaG 2015-20 | ecosystem: Environmental > Aquatic > Deep subsurface > Groundwater | place: USA... | reverse complement strand
TTAGGGGATTTTTTCCAAATGCGGAAAAATATATTTTTTATTTTTTTTAACTTTTTGCGCATTTTTTTCTTGACAAACACGATAAACATGACTATCTTGTAATCAACATCGGGTCGGAGTTAACAATTTAACAGGAGGAGACCAAGATGAAGATAACATTAAAAAACAACTTCCACAACACACAGGCAACCGTCATCAGCAGGGACGGGATCATCAACACAGCGTCGCTCAAGAGAGCCTCCCACAAGCTCTGCGGGATGGATGGCTGCACCTGCGGCGGGATTCGCGGGCCGCAAGATGTGGAGTTAAGAGGGGATATCGACCGGGACGGCAATGGCATCCTGGTTGTGGAGTAATTTAACCGTCCCTCTTCGGAGGGACAGAAGGAGGGAAAAATGAATGACGAGACGTTTCGTACAAGAGCACAGGACTGGGAATGGCAGGGACCAGCCCGGCCACCTTTGAATGCGAACGATCAGTTCAATGCCACGGTTTACTTCCAGAACCGCCACTGCGGAGTGACACAAGAGGTGTCTTTTTTTGGCACCGAGTGGGAAGCGAGGCGGCTGATGGAGACCCTAGCGACGTTGGTGGAATGCGACGGGTGCTGCCTCCCGTCGTTGACAGCACCAGGGGGAGCGGAGATGCTCCTCCTCCTGCCATAAGGAGGAGGAGCTTGAGAACCCCTCACACTGACTGACTTGGTGTGAGGGGAGGGGGAGATGAGGATTGACCCGCAAAGAAGAGGGGGGGCATACAACCCCCCATTTATTCTACAACAAATTTTAGACCTATTTTTGGAAAAACCTAATTAGTCCTACCCATTTACTCCCCAACAAAAAATTGGCCTATTTTCTGAAAAACCTACTTAGCCCCTCCCACACCACCCTCCTTTACTCTATACTCTACCACTTAGCCAGTCCATACTCTATTTACTCCTACCATTGGATAATATACTCCTATTAATCAGAACCCTTTTTTTCATATACCTATGTTACTATTTCTATAAAAAATTTATAGAGAAATTTTAGGGCTATTTTTGAAAGTTCACTAGGGCGGAAGGTTGTATTCTACCCTATTTTTGTAAGTGGTTGATTTTATTATGGGTGGATTTTTAAATGTGTGGAAGTAAAAAAGTTCCCTAGGGTAGAAAGTTGTATTCTTGAAAAATGGTTGTTTTTATGCTTTTCTTTGATTTACTTTGATTTTCGTTGATTCTCTTCTATTTTCGTGGAATGAATAATATCAACTAGTTAACTCCTTTTGACTCCTTTTTACATTTCTCTGTCGCCGTGAACTTTTTCTGTTTTTAATTTTAGTTGTCTATAACTATCTGATATTATTACTTGCAGCCTGAATTAGCCTGTTTTGGGTGATTTTAGGCAACTAGCTTATCTGTTATTAGCCACTATAAATAGTCTGCCCATTACTGCGAATATCTTGTATTGGTATCTTCCCAGTATAGAATGGAAGTAGGTTTGGGTCTTTACTGATATATGTTCATACTGGTCAGCGCAGTTTGGATATTCTGGTGTATAGATATACACCCCCTGTGCTCTTTCCATTGTCCAGTGTAATATCTCTGTGTATAAGTCATCCGGTAAGTGTTCAGCAAAGTCTATGTGTAGGGCTAGATGATGATGTGATATGTTTGGGAATGGCTGTTGATAGAAGTTGTGATAGACCTGAGTGATTCTCTTATCTATATATGGTTGAATTGATTGCATTTGTTCCTTATTCCCATCTATTACAGTTGCTCTCTTTATCCCAGGTCTGTCTCTCATCAATAAGGAAGTGAAAAAACCTGATGAACCTACATCCAGTATAGAAGTGGCTTCATTGAAGTTAAATATGTGTGTTAACAGGTTAATCTTATTAGTGAAATGCTCATCTATATTTCCTGTCCTGAGCATATCGGTGTATTCTTCTGGTTGTGTGGAAGTTTTGTCAGCTAGATATTGTTGATAGGTTTCTTCTGGTTTCATGTATTTTCCTCTTGACTTTCTCTTCTTTTTATGCTATACTGGTTTCTAACTTTATAAGGAGTTAGGCTAATTTGGGTGATAAATATACTGTAAGTGTAAGTGTGACTATAGCAAGAGATTACTTTGACCAGTTAAAAGGATTTCCTGCTATGCTTCGTGCATTTGAAACTCTTAAAGATAATGGAATTCCAGTAGTTATAGAAGATAATATTATAAAGGTGAAATGTGGTACTCTTGAACGATTTAAAGAATTTGATACTAGAACTATAGTTTACAAGTGGTCTTTTGTTCCTAAACCACTACCTGCTAAAGTATACTGTACCATCCCAGAACCTAATATAGAATATAACAGGAGAGTGGTAGACTATGAATGATGTGTTTAGCACAATTAGTTATGATGAATATACCTGTATAAAAAACAGAATGAATATTTCGCATCAAAAAACGCCAAAATCTTGCAGGAAAATGAAAACGAATAGTAATAAACCATAGGCTTTTTATTTTCTCACGGAAAATTGGCTTGAAATGATATAAAACTTTATAGAACTAATACTGGTGGGCTTAAACAACTATTTAAAAGGAGAAAAATAATGAGTGAATTTGTTAATTGTTGTGATTGCAGGTTCTGGATGAAAGCTGGTGATGAGAGACATGACAGTGCTAAGTTGTTAATTAAATTAAAGAATAGTGATAATCTAGGAATATGTGCAAAACATGCACCTCTCCCTAATATGGTAATGCAGTCCTTCACTGGCAGTGTTATAAAATATAAGCACTTAACTCAAGGTAAGTTTGATAAGTCATCCAATTTTGTATCTAATGATATAAATACAAGTTATGTTTTTCCAGCAATGTCTAAGACAAGTGGATGTTTTGAGGGAGAAAAAGGAAATGGGTAGATTTGGGGTAGATTTTTCAGCAACAATTTCTGATTTCCCAGAGGTAAAAATGGCTATACTACCAGATAATATAACAATGACAGAATCAGGCAATATGATATCATTTTATGTAAGGGCAGACAATACAACAAACCCTGTTGATATAATAACAGAACCTAAGAATAAATGCATTGAACCTAAACCTATTATAATTCCCAATAGGAGGGTATGTGATACCGACTGATTGTAGTTTGACATTAAAAGTAGGAGATAAGGTATATAATTTAGATGGATATATTTTAAATTTTAGTATGTCTTATCCACTACCTAAAGACTTTAGAACATTCAGGCGTTATACAGACTACACTCCATCCAATGAACCTGCTGAATTGAATTTAACTATGTCAGTGTCTAACAGTTCAGTTAATAGTGGGAAGGTAAGTGTAAATGAAATAGAAAAAGTAGTTCTTAACCGGAGGATATGTGACATTGATTAATAATATAAAACTACCTGAAGTTATCAATATTGGTGCTGTTCCTTATAAAGTTTCCTACCCATATATATTTGAGGCAAATATAACAAAGGATATAGGGTTGCATTGCCCCTATATATCAGAAATACGCATTTCAGCAGTTGGTGAAAATGGTATTCCAATCTGTAAACAGACTGTCTATGAGACTCTATTGCATGAAATAATTCATGCGGCTGATTATATATATTGTGGTGGTATATTGGAAGAAGACCTTGTTGGTAAACTTGGATTCTCCCTTTTTCAACTTATATCTGAAAATAATTTTACACATGGTAATAATAGGCTGAAAAACATAAAGGTGGGTGCATTTAACTTTACTATAAAAAATGATTGTATATTTACTAATAATGATATAGTGACATATTGGGATTCTATGGTTGATACAATAAGCATAGCTGGTAGTGTAGATGGTTATACTATAAGTCCTGAATTTATGAGTATGATGATTTTTACTACAGTAGCTAGAATAATGTGTAACTTATACAAGATAGACTTGCCTAAACTTAATGAAGAAATGGATGAGAAGGAGGTATTATATAGAATATTGTTTAATGGCCTGTATAATATTCTAACAGTAAATAATTTATTTAATTTCTTTTATAAAGGTAATTATAATGAAAGGTATGTGTAATGATTGTGAAAAAAGAGATAAGTGTAAGACTCTTTGTAATAAAGCACTACGATATGTTTTACAAGACAGCAAAGAGTTAAGAGAACTTAATGTAGGTAAGATTAAGTATCTTAACTATGATAGTATATGGCCTGACTCAATTACAAAGAATGAAAGAAGATTGGTATATGAAATGGCCTTTATTGACCATCTTTCTGTAAGTGAGATTTCATTTCACGTTAGACTTTCAGAAGCTAAGATATTTAAGTTGGTAAATAAGTTGATAGACAGTGTCCCTCCTGATATGAGTAAAAAGAAGAATAACATATTGAGGATGCATTTTCAGGAAGGGTTTACTCTCACACAAGCAGCAAGAGCAGTAGGAGTATCAAAGCCTTACTCTCATGATGTGATAAAGGAGTATCTCAATAGTAATGAGGTGTATTAACTAACTTCCTATATAATAGACTAATATGTAATGTGCAGTAGTGTCGTTAAAAGTCATGTAACTACACGTCTTTAATTTTACTTAACTCTTCCCAAGTTAAAATACTAATCAAAAGGAAGAGTTATATGCCATCAGGTTCACTATCCACAGTAGACAGGGTAAAAACACTCCAACAGGTAAAAGTATTGCTTGATGAAGGTAAGTCAAACAATGAAATATCTGCCGCCTTAGGTCTACCTGGAAATACTGTAATTAATAATATCAGATATCTAAATGAGTTAGCTGCTGAAAACTTAACACCAGAAGTTATGGGTAATAAGAGGTCAGAGCTTTACCTTGACTTATCTTATGTTACTAACGAAGCAAAAATAGCGTTTGAAAAGTATAGAGACTCTGATGATGGTATAAATGCAAAGAGATTCTTGGATGCTTATATACAGTCAATTATAGAACGTGCTAAACTTTATGGTCTATATGCAAGTGCTGAAGCTGGTGTTACAATAAATCAACAGTTTAATAACTTTGTTCCTGACACTATAGGAAAGACAGAAGGAACCAAGATAGCTAATATATTAACCAAATCTTATGAAGAAAAAGTAGCTGCCAAGTTCAATGAAAAGGAAGCTAACAAACAAAACGAAGATTTATGAAAATAGAAACTTTTGATGAACTGGATATAGTACGCAAACGGTTCAATGATGATTTTAATGGAAAGCCACCTGACTATCTTATGCGTTACCTTGATGGTGAAGAACAACGTATTCTCAGGGAGATGTCAGGAAATGATGTTGAAACTATAACTGAGATATATGATAAGAGATATAAAAAAGAATATGAAATAGATGTAACCAAAGGATATGACCTTCCTACCACTTATATAACTAAGGAAGAAAGAGAGCTTTCTGATTCTGAAGTAAGGGCAATTGTGTCAGCTTGCCAGTATAACCTATATGCTTTTGCAGTAAGATACTTTCCACACTATCTGCGTCTTCCTAGTAATATAGTGCAAAAGAAGATATATGGTATACTTTCAGATGAACTAGGAAAACCTAAAAAGAGAAGGAAGGGATTCAGGTGGGCGTTAGCCGCACCAAGACGTTCAGCTAAAAGTTCTATAGTCTCAACCATACTTCCTTTGTGGTGTATATGTTATAATAAGAAGAAGTTTATCATAATGCTTTCAAACACTGCTAGTCAAGCAGTAGACTTCTTATCCGATGTTACACGTGAATTGTCAAACAATGCTTTACTACTGAAAGACTTTCCTTTTGTTAAAGGTAAAGGTGAGAAGTGGAGAACAGATGATATAGTTACCAAGAACAATGTAAGAGTTACGGCTCTTGGTACCGGAAACCAGATAAGAGGTAGAAAGTTTGGTACTTACAGACCTGACCTTCTTATTATGGATGATATAGAAACATCTGACATGGTTAGGTCTAAATCACAAAGGGAAGATATACAAGATAACTGGTTCAAGAAAGATGTACTATTTGTAGAAGGAAATGAGGATGAAGACTTAACAGATATATTTTTTGTGGGAACTATATTAGGTAAAGAGTCTCTTCTCTATAAACTACTAGACCCATATACATATCCAGACTGGAAATCAGACAAGTTCAAATCAGTAATAAAATTTGCTGATAGAACAGATTTGTGGGATAAGTGGGCTGAATTATATAGCGATAATTTTGATATAGCCAGGGAGAAGAATGCTTGGAAGTTCTATAAAGAAAATGAGAAGGAGATGTTGGAAGGTGCAAATGTAATATGGCCGGAGGGTGATCCATATTACAAGCTAATGATTACTTATTACTTTTCACGTCCTGCCTTCTATTCAGAAAAACAGAACGAGCCTATAGACTCTACTAAGCTTCTTGTTTTACCAGAAGATATACACTATTACAAGTTTAGAAGTGATTCTGAAATACTTGCTATATTAGATAATCCACGTACTACTTATTTTGGTGGTATAGACCCATCAGTTGGTAAGAGAAGTGATGTTGGTGATTATTCTGCAATATGTACATTAGCAAGAGATCATGAAACAGGATTACTACTTGTTGTTGATTTCGATTTGAAGAGAAGGTCAGTTGACCAGCAGGTATATGATATAATGAAAAAGCATACTTTGTATCATTATAAGTCTTTTGTTGTTGAGGAAAACGCCTTCCAATACGTGCTTTCCGAGCAATTAAGGAAGCGTTCTCAACAGGAAGGAATATATGTACCAATTAAAGGGGTTAACCAATACCAAGATAAAAAGATGAGATTTGAAGGTGTTGCTCCGTTTATAAAAGACGGTACTATAATATTTAGTGAAGAATTAGCTAAGAAAAACAAAAGTTATGCAAGAGCTATAGACCAGATAATAACCTTTACTGGTGAAGGTGATGAGGAAGATGATGCAGTTGACGCTCTTGGGCTTGCATTTAGTGCCGCTAAGAAATCCAGATTCAGAATGATAGCTAAATCTACACGATAAGGAAGGTAAACTATATTGGCTACAGAAAAGATAATACTATCTGAAAGAAGCCACCCACTATATGATAAATATGAATCACAGTGGGATATGTATTATAATGCTGCCAGAGGTGGAGATAGTTTCATAACACAAGATAACTTATCTTCTCATAGACTGGAAGACTCTGAAGATTATGATGAGAGATTGAGAAGAGGATACTTTCTCAACTTCTGTGATACTATTCCTAAAATATATAATGCGTTTATATTTAAGGAAAGGATAGAAAGACCTCCAGACACAGAGCTTGACTTATTTAGGAATAATACTGATAGACGTGGCACATCAATATCAGACTTTGTAAAGAAGGCTGGATATTGGGCGTCAGTATTTGGGGTAATACATGCACTTATTGACATGCCTACTTCATCTAAGAAAGTAATCTCTAAAAGACAAGAAAAGGATATGGGTTTGTATCCTTATGCTACATTATTTTTTCCCACTCAGATAAAAGATTGGTCTATAGATAAGTCTGGTATGCTTCGTTGGATAATAATAGAGACTCCTTATTTCAATGACTTAGACCCAAATAAGGAAAGAGAAGATACTGTACACTATAGACTTATAACTACTACTGAGTGGAGAATAGAAGATGAGGATGGTTTGCCTGTCAAGTTTGATGATGGTTCACCAAATAAAGGCAAGAATGAGTTAGGTGTTGTTCCTTTAGTTACTATGTATGGAAACTCAGGCTATCTTGAAGATATGATAGGTAAGAGTCTTATAAAAGATATAGTATACATAAATAAGGCAATACTTAACTATTGTTCTTGTATAGATGAACAGATAGAAAGGCAAACCTTCTCACAACTTACTGTGCCTGATGATGGCACATTGGCTGAAGAGCAGGAGAGAGGTGATGACCCACTTCATAAGTTAGGGACTAGTACAATATGGACTTATGCTGCTGATGCAAAAAATCCACCTGCTTTTATTTCACCAAATACAGACAATATAAAAACTATTTGGGGAGTTACACTTGACCTTGTAAAGGAGATATATCGTCTGGCTGGATTACAGGGTGGTACAAGTGACTTGTATACTTCCAGAAGTGGAAGGCAAAGTCAGATGAGTTTTGTGGGTGTCAATTCGTCACTTGCAGAAAAGAGTAATTCATACCAACAGTTTGAAAATGGATTGTGTAAGATGGCATATATGCAATTAGGAAAAAATGTAGATGTATATAAGAATGTAAAGTATCCTAACTCATTTGATGTTATAGCACTTGAGACTGAGATAAAATCGTCATTTGATGTAATGGAAAGAAATTTTTCACCTACACTTAACAAAGTGTTGATGAAGAATATAGCAAGAAGAGTAGCTTCTTCTTCACCTCCTGATATAAGAGAGACTATCGAAGGCGAGATAGAGTCAGGAGATGGAATAGTGGAAACCATATCTAAATCTTCTTTTAGTGGGTCTGGTGGTGGTGGAGTAGGTAATCCTAATTCCAATCAGACAGATAGCTTTGAGAATTTTAGTGGTGTGGATGAGAAAAAGGTAGGTCATAGACCACCTAAAAAATACTAACCTAACCGGAGGGTTACGATGGGCAGAACAGAACTTGAATCAAAAGCAAATACTCTAGGAATAAAGTTTGATGAGAACATAAACGACAATGACTTAACTTTACTAATAACAGAGAAGGAAAAAGTAAAAGAACCCGATGACGTGGAGTATTGGAGAACTGAAGCTAAGAAAGCTTTTCAAACCAGAGATGAAATCAAAGCAGAGAGAAGAAAGCTTCAGAGTAAGTTAACAGAACTTGAAGCAAAGCTGAAAGATGCGCCAGATGCTGAATCTATAAAAGCTCTTAAGACTGAACTTGTTCAACTTAAGGAATTCAAAACTGAGTTTGACAAGAAAACAGAAGAAGAAGAGCTAAAGAAGAAAACAGAACTGGAAAGGATGGAAATCAGCTTCAAGAAACAATTAGACTCTCTTTCCTCAGAGCTGGACAGACTTAAGAATGAAAGGGAAACAGAAAAGAAAAAGTTCGATGAAGAAATAAACAAGGAACGGGCTGAGAAACAAAGTCTAAGAGTTAACCGGCTGGAATCTGAAATAGTTAAGTTTGCAGTCAAGTATAAAGCTTTGAAACCAGAGCAAATAGTCAAACTGTTAAAGGATGACTTTAATTATGATGACCAACTTAACAAGTTTGTTTTTCCAGTGAAAGATGATAAAGGTAAACTAACAGACGAACTATCTATAGAAGATAGAGTAAAAATGTTCCTCTCCGATCCTGATAATGAAAACTTAATAGCTAGTTCAGCTAATACAGACGGTACAGGGGTTAGAAATTATAACGGAGGTGGAGAAGTTATAAAAACAAAATCCACCAAGAAGTATGATCCTAAAGACCCTGATATTATAAAGCAAGCGTATCTTAAAGGACTGTCTGTTGAAGATCATATTGCTACCTTGAAAAAGATGCGTGAGAAGCTTGACAAGGTGCATGGAATAAAAGGAGAGTGACAAAATAATGGCAGAAATTCGCTACGGTCATAGAGAAGGCCCTGGGAAGGGTCGAGAGTATACAGTAGCTGCCGATCAATATTTTGCTCGTAGGGGTGGGAAGTTTGTATTCATGGACGGAACCGGAGTTGCCAAACTCTGTCAGACCGGATATGATTATGCTACTCCTGCTACTACCAATGCTGTATATGGTTGGGCAGAATCACCAAAGGATACCGACGGTAAGAGTTCTTACAAGAGTTCATCCGGGGATAAGATGTTTGTAATATATGGAACTGATGATGTATATGAGCTTCCCGCTACTGCGGCCAATGTTGCGGCCTCATGGATAGGCAGGGGTGCTAAGATATACACAGCAGGAGCTACATACGCTATGGTACAGTATGCAGGACTCAATACTACTCTTGCAAGCTGCTGCCTGAATATAGTAGATGTAGACACCACGAACGATACCGTATTCGTGAAGATCAAACCCGAAGTTAAACAACAGGGTATATAAGGGAGGTGTATGATAGATGAGTGGTGTGATGAGAAGTCAATTTACTGAAAATTATAAGAAAGACCTTTACGACTACTTTTGGGATACCTACCCTGATAAACCTGCTGTTTGGGAGTCAGTGTTTGATGTAAAAGTGTCAGATGCAGCGTAGATAAACGTGCGCAAAGTTAGCTAAATTCGGTGGAAATCTCTTGAAGACAATACCGAGCGAATCCTTTAAGGAGCGTGTAACGACTATGAATCTAGATAGTGAAGAATTAAGAAGTGCAGTTGTTGGTATGATGCTAGGTGATGGATGTATATCAAAAAGACATGAAAATGGAGATGCATACTTTCAAATGAGCCATTGTGAAAAACAGTATGAGTATTTAATGTGGAAGAAATCAATATTGGACAATATAACATCTTCTTCCATACATAATACAGAAAGAACAATAAATGGCAAATTATATAAAGGATTCCATTTAGGTACTAAAGTACATCCATTCTTTACTAAGATGTATAGCAGATTTTACCATGATGGTATAAAGGTTGTTGATGAATATATAGTTAAGAAGATAAATGAATTAGCATTAGCTATATGGTATATGGATGATGGTACTAAAGGAAAAAATAAAAGGTCAGAAAATGAAAAGTGTTCCTTTTACCTTTGTACTAATAATTTTGATTATGCTAATCAATTACTTCTTAAAAAAAGCTTAAAAATAAAGTTTGGGCTAGATTGGAATATAAACAAATTTGAAAAGTCAAAAGATGGTTCTTACAACTACAGACTAAGATTGGCCCAAAGACATAATGATGCTTTTGTAAATATAATAAGACCCTTTATAATACCATCAATGCAGTATAAACTAGATTCGTACGCTAACCAGTTAGAAAACTAACTGTGATATAGTCTGAACTCTATGGAGACATAGAGAGATTGGGAGAAATCACCAATCCCACTTTTTAACAAAGTGAGTAACATATTGACGAAATGTTCACTTCAGCTATCGGGCTTGGTGAATTGCTTGAAAAGCCAGAAGGTGCTGAGATGCAGACTGATGCTCCTATGGAGTCATATACCATAGTGTGCAAAAATAGGTCATTTGGTAGGGTAGTTAGATTCTCCTATGAGTCTGTTTCAGATTCTAAGAAGATGGGCAACCTTGTGACTGAAACTGTTGGAACTTGGTCAAGGCAAATTCCTATCACTAAAGATAAGTTTTATGTAAGATTCTTTAATGAGGGAACATCCACTGGTTCTCTTTTCAACAACAGTATAACCAGTGTAGTTACTGATCCTTCTGGAAATGCTATCTATGATGGAAAGGCATTCTTTGCAACTGACCATCCGGATAAGGTAGGGAATACATATTCCAACTACAATTCCAGTTATGCTCTTACTTATGGTAATCTTCAAACTGTATACACTCAGTATACTACAACGAATAATAGGGATGAGAGAGGGGATATAATTGATCTTATACCTGATACTATTCTTATTCCTCCTGCGTTGAAGTTTACTGCTGCGGCTATACTAGAGTCTACCCTTATTCCAGGGAGTACGGATAACGATGTTAACGTATTGAAATCTATACTAACCCCTCTTGAGTGGCCTAGACTGTCTGATACAGATGGTTGGTTCATGGGCAAACTGAAGATGGGTCTTATGGCTACAGACCGTGAAGATGTTTCGCTAGATTTTTTTCAAGATGATCTAAGTAAGGATTATTTTGCGAGTGTTTTCACTAGGTTCGGTGGATGCGTTTCCAACTGGAGATACTGGATAGCCAACGCCGTTTAGTTAGTTATTTCAACTACTTAGGCTAAACAACTAACTAGGGGGTATACTAATATACCCCCTATTTTTCTACTTGACTTTCTTTTTAAGATGTGTTATAGTAATTAATAAGCTAGGTTCGACGGACGTAAGGTAAAAATGCTTGCTCATTTTTACACCTAGCTTGTATATAAATTTCTCAGCAAGGAGATAATATAATGTCAAAAAGACTAGAATATTCAGAAGTAAAATCCTTCATAGAGTCTCAAGGCTACTCCCTTCTCTCAGATACATATAAAAGTATAAGTTATAACTTAGAAATGATATGTCCAAAAGGGCATATATTTTCTATGCCGCTGCATAGGTTCAAAGATGCAGGAGCACGTTGTCCAACCTGTAACAACCTTAATGGTTTCAGAAATGATAAGAACAGTTATGAAGTTGTTAAAGATAAATTTAAGTCAGAAGGATACACTTTACTAACAAAAGAATATACTTCCAATAGACAGAAATTAGAAGTTATATGTCCACAAGGTCATAACTGGACTGCTAACTATCATGCTTTTTGTGCAGGTAATAGATGTAAGACATGTTGGAGTCAAAGAAGAGGAAAAGATGCAAGGTTAAGCTATACTAGTGTTAAAAAGTTTATAGAATCACAAGGTTACAAATTACTTACTAAAAACTATACAAATATATATCAGAAGTTGGATTTAGTTTGTCCAAATGGGCATAAATGGTCTGTTAATTGGGCAAATTTTAAGCATAATGACTGTAGATGTGCTAAATGCCCATGTTCACAATCTAAAGGTGAGCTTGAAGTATATGAATTTATAAAAGAATATTTTCCTACAGCAACTAGTGGTGATAGAAGTATAATTCCACCACTAGAATTGGATATAGTAGTACCAGATAAAAAAATAGCTATAGAATATAATGGTTTATATTGGCATAGTGATAAAATTGAAAAAGATACAATGAGTCACCTAACTAAACTTGACTTGTGTAACAAAATTGGATATAGACTTATAACTATATTTGAAGATGAATGGTTGAATAGAAAAGATATTGTTAGAGATATATTGTTGAATATACTTGGCTGTAGAAAAGCTAATAGAATATATGCTAGAAAATGTGAAGTTAAGAATATATCTCAAGAATCAGCATCTGCCTTTTGTAGTATTAATCATCTTCAGGGATATGTTAATGCCAGTATAAGACTTGGTGCATTTTTTAACAATGAGTTGGTGGCTGTTATGACTTTTTCTAAACCTAATTTGTCTAGAAATATAAAGAACGTAGATAACATGTATGAGCTTTCCAGATTTTGTACTAAAGTAGGATGTAGCGTAATAGGTGTGGCTTCCAAGTTGTTTAATTACTTTATTAATAACTACAGTTTTAATGAAATTGTTTCATATTCTGATAGGAGATGGTTTACTGGTGGCCTGTATGAAAAATTAGGTTTTAGCTTTATCCATATAAGTCCACCTTCCTACTGGTATGTTAGAAATAATAATATAGTTAGACATCATAGATTTAATTTCAGAAAGAATATTCTACATACTAAACTTGAAGTTTTTGATGAGAAGTTGACTGAACATGAAAATATGAAGAATAATGGATGGGCTAGAATTTGGGATTGTGGCACAATAAAATGGGTGTATAGTAAAAATAACTCTTGACTTTTCCCTCTTTCTGTGTTATAGTAATTAATAAGCTAGGTTCGACGGACGTAAGGTTGTGATGCCTACTCATCATAACGCCTAGTTTAAATCTCAGTAGGGAGACAAATGCTATGTCAAAAAGATTAGATGTAAACAAAATCATTGAAGACCTAAAAAAAGAAAACTACACTCCACTTTTCAAACCTGAAGACTATGTATCAAATAAATCTAAGTTGCATGTAATGTGTCCTGAAGGTCATGATTGGCTACTTAAATACAATGGGTGGAATCTTGGTTATAGATGCCCTATTTGTTCAAGAGCTAGAATAGCTAATGAGCAAAAGATAGATATTGATTCTATATTAGCTGTTGAAGGATATAAAAGATTATCTGAATATAAAAACAGGACAACTCCTTTTAGAGTATTGTGTAATAATAATCATGAGTTTTCAACAACATATAATGAATGGGCTAAGGGCACACGTTGCTATGTATGTAAATATAATCGTAGTACTAGAAATTATACTTATATAGATATAAAAAGAGAAGTAGAAAAAGAAGGTTATAAGCTTCTAAGTACTGAGTTCATAAATACTAAAGAACCTCTAACTCTTCTTTGCCCTAATGGTCATGAATGGACTACTATATATAACAGGTGGCAAACTGGAGTTAGATGCAAAAAGTGTGCTGTTAAAAAAGTAGGGCAAGAACACAAACATAGTTTTGAATTTGTAAAAAGCCAGTTTGAAAAAGATGGATATGAATTGTTAAGTACTGAATATAATTCACAGTTAGATAAATTACAGTATAAATGTCCCAAAGGTCATATTGGAACTGTAAGATTTAATGATTGGATGTACAGTGGCACTCGTTGTAACCGTTGTGCCCATCATGTGTCAGTAGGTGAATCAGAAGTGTACAATCTCCTTAAGCCCTTCTTTTCTGATGCCTACCAGAGTGACAGAACTCTCATCTCTCCTAGAGAACTGGACATAGTAATTCCCTCTAAGAAAATAGTTATAGAATACTGTGGATTATACTGGCATAGTGAGGCCAATGGCAAAAGCTCTTCCTACCATCTTGAAAAGTTGGAAGCTTGCAACAAGATTGGTTACAGACTTATTACCCTCTTTGAGGATGAATGGGTTTACAAGAATGATTTAGTAAAGGCTATGTTGCTGAATAAGCTAGGTGTTTCTCAGGCTACCAAGATTCATGGAAGAAAGTGTGAAGTCAAAGAGATAGAAGCTTCAGTTAAGAACAACTTCCTTGACCAATTTCATGTTCAAGGTAAGGATATTGCACAGATAAGTCTAGGAGCTTTCTACAACAATGAGTTAGTTTCTGTTATGACTTTCTCATCTAGTAACATTGCTCATGGTAAAAAGGTTGAAGAAGGAGTATATGAGCTTAATAGATTCTGTTCTAATCCTGTATATCAAGTAACCGGTATTTCCGGTAAGTTGCTCTCCTATTTTATAAAGCATTACAATCCCAGATTTATTTCTTCTTATTCAGATAGAAGATGGTCTGAAGGTGACTTGTATGATAAGTTAGGTTTTAAGTTTATGCACAATAGTCAACCTAACTACTGGTATATTGTAGAGGGAAAAAGAAAACATAGGTACAATTATAGAAAGAATGTTCTTGCTAAGAAACTAGGAAGTGGATTCAATGAAAAGTTAACTGAAAAAGACAATATGATTTTGAACGGGTATGAGTTTGTATATGACTGTGGGAATAGTAAATGGGGAATGGAGGTTAGTAATTAATTATGCCTATATTTATTGTTTGTAAAGATGGTTGTAACTGTGAAAAGCTATATTCTGATAAAAATCTATCTGTTAATGAAAAGGCTATTCTTGGATACTTGTTAAGTAAGCCTGATAAAAGTAGTGTTGATATTTCTGATATAAATAAATCATTTTATCATGAACGTAAATCTATATTTAAATATATAAGAAGTTTAATGGGAAAAGGGTATATATGTAAATCTGACAAGTATGATACATATTTTGTGTTTTATAATAGTCCAGATAAAAAAGAAGACAAAAAAGAAAAGATAGTAGCCAAAAAGAAAGATAAGGTAGACTATTATGAATATATAAAGAGTGAAAAGTGGAAAATGCTACGTAATTTATGTCTTGTTGAATATGAATACACCTGTCAGTTATGTAATAGAAAACCAAAGAAGCTTAATCAATTACATGTACATCACAAAGACTACTCCAACCTTGGTAATGAGACTATAAAAGACTTGATTTTACTTTGTGATAAATGTCATAATAAGTTTCATGGTAATAAAAAAAGTAGTAGGTAAACTTTACCCAAAATTTGTTAACTCTTCCCAAGATAAATGATAAAGGAAGGTAATTAATGCCTCTTTCAATAAAGACTAAAACAGCATTATCACAACGAGTTATATTAGCCAGGGAAGATTTATTTCCAGATAGAGAAGCTACTCCTAGTGGCACAAGTACATACGACATACGTGATGTAGGTGCTACTGTTGCTAGACTACCTGATGAGATTCCTTCTACTACTAAAGATATGTCTGCCTTGTATAAGTGGGAATGTGGTGATGATTTGTATGGTACACATGCCAAAAGTAGTCCAGCTTTGAAAAGATACAGGCAGGATATAAACAGAGAGCATGGTTTTGAAAGAGAAGATATTTATGTTGACACATTTAAACTAGTCTCTGAGGAATTAGAGAGAATAGAAAAACTACGGAGGTAGTTATGGAATTGCAAAAATGTAAAATTTGTGGGCAAGAGAAAAAGAATCTTGGTGTACATATAAGAGTAGCTCACAGACTAAAACCAGAAGAATATGCTGCTTTACCAGATAATACAGAAATAAAGGTAGAAATTGACCCTATACTCGAAGATGAATCAGTAGAAATACAACAAGTTAATAAGAAAGTTGTTGAACCTAAAGTAGAAGTTAAGCAAAAACCATTTGAAAAGGTTAAGATTAATACTGAAACTATAAGTAAGTATGACAAATATAATATTAAGCAATTTTGCAGTGAGTTTGCTATAACTCCTACTGAACTTGTTATAATAGTTAATGATTATAAGTCAGGTAAGCCAAGGAATCAGTTATCTTTACTAAAGAATGATATAAAGAAAGCTGAAACAAAAGCTGAAGAGTTGAAGGATTTATCTGAAGCTAGTACATCTGAATCTCATGTTGCTGATATATTGGTTAAGAAATTTGGGTTTACTGTGGTTAAGGTTGAGAAGAGTCCTAAAAAGTGGATTCTTAAGAAATAGAGGATTGGTAGTGGCATCCGACTACTATATCATACAATAAGAAACCCAACTTACTATATGTGCCTTTTTAAAAGGAGTTGATGCTAAATGGATACGTCACATTTTAAGTCTAATATTGTTGGTAAGGCTGGAACCGAAACCATAAATGGGTTTACTTCCGTTTCTGCTTCAAGTGTTTATACCAGTTCAAAGATGAGGATTGGTAGTACACAGTAGTACCTTCTTGTTGGTGGGCTTAATACAGAAGCTAGTATAGTGGCAGTTGCTACTGCTCTAACTGCTACACCTACTGGTAGTTTGTATCTATCTACTGCCGGTAAACTGTGGTTCTTTGATGGTGCTGATACTGCATCATCTTGCGCATTTACTTCATAACAATTTAGAATAAAGGGGAGTTAACTACTCCCCTTTATTAAAAAAGTCCCTTACTCCTTCTACGACTGGATTGATTTTGTTAAGTGCTGCCACTGAGACTGCTGGCGCTACCGAATATATAGGGATATAGATAAAAAGGAGTGAACAATAATGATTACGTCACAAACAGGGAGAAATTTCTTCACTGCCTGTAATGTAGCTTCTACTGGGTATGTCTATACATCCGCTGGTGCATCAGGTGCTAGTGATGGATGGATAACATCAAAATCTGACTATACTATATTGGCATATTGTTGTGCCACTCTTTCTGCATCCTCACTAACATTCAGGGTAGAGGGAAGATGGGCTGACTATAACAGACCAGTAGAAATATACGTAGCTTCTGTCAATGCAATCAATGATATAGATCAAGTTCTAACACTAACAGAAAAGTTAAAAGAAATTAGGGTTGGTGTTAAAGTAAATAATACTGCCACTCCTAATATATTTTATGCTGGAATGTTAAACAGCGAGATGAAGTAATACTATAAAAAGACTACTTATAATACTATTAGCTTTACTATTCTTTATATCTGTAGATACTTATGCACAACTATCAACTAAAGTAACTAAACATATAGATGATATGTTTGATAGTAGTGGTAATATAGTTATGACTGGCAAGACTATCACAGCAGATACATTTATAGTAACTACTTCAGGCACAACTGTATCACTAGATGGCAGCAATCTATTTCGTATATCTACTACAGATGGTGATACTTTTTGTTTGCAAGCTTATCATGGTGACTCTGTAGACTATGTAGATGCTATTTGTATAGAGAATGAAACAGCTGTAGGTGGTAAAGTTAAAGTAAATATAGGTGTAAATGCTGAAATGGGTGTTGGTGTTATTACTGTAACATCAGATTCTATAGGTATGCAAACAAATACTAGTTCAGGAGACCACATGGCTTTTGCTGCTTATGATGTTGATGGTACAACATATAAGTCTATAATACGATTATTAGCTGGTAATACTGTCTATGGTTATTTAGGTGATGAAACTAATTATACAAGATGGGATGAGAGTGGTAACTTAGTACAAGGTGGGACTGCTGGTTTAGCTCCTAGTAATGAGACAGTTACTTGTGTTACTGATGCTGGTGTAGCCTCAGCTTCTATAGTCACATCATTTATTGTTACAGATGGTGGTGCTGACACTAATGAAGATACAGTAAGTCTTGCGGATGGTGCAACTGCTGGACAGATTAAAATATTTGTCTATAAAACAGAGACTGATTCTGGTGATACAGCTAATGTAACTCCTGCTCATGCCTCATTTACAAAAATTGTATTTGATACTCCTGGTGAAGGATGTATGATGGTTTTTGATGGTACTAATTGGAATATAATTAGTAATAATGGAGGAACTATAAGTTAAAATGAAGTATATTATATTTATAATATCCTTGCTTTTATATTCTAGTACCTTATATGCACAACCATATTTGGTATGTGACGCTGATACTAGTGCAACATATTATTTAGTTTATGGATTACCTAGTGGTAAGCAAACCCATACTAAATCTGAAGTATTGGATGATGAAATATCCAGTGGCACTCTTACAATTGATAAATACTATAAGATAACTGCTACAGTGCCTGACCATTTTTGTGTAGGTTGTGTTGTTGGTGACTATTTTACTGCTACAGCAGAAACTACATGTGATGAAAATAATAAAGTTAGAGAAAGTTTTATATCGCTAAAAGCAGATTTGAAAGAAGTGCCAGTTGGTAAATACCAAGTATTTGTTAAGGCTTGTAATACAAGCTATTGCTCAAAATATGCTGGTATAACAATATATATATATGAAACATCTAGTTACTATGAAAGACGTGATATACTTACAACACACTATGTACAAAAAGGTACTAATATTGTATCAACCGGTAATATAAATTTGTGGTCTGGGAATAGTTTACCTTGATATTAAGGATGAATTTTTGTTGATTGTCGGGTAAATGAAAAGAAGAAGGAGGAATTACGATGGGATATCCGCCAAGTTGGGTATATGCTAGGAATCAGAATACTGTGAAGGTCTGGGAGGATAAGCATCCAGGCTTCCCGTGGGCAAAGCAGTTCACGGATGAAGAGAAGAAAAATTGGATACTGAGCATCCCTAATAACGGCCCGCAACCGGGTGTTATGTGGGATAATTATAATCTATTGAAATTCACGGCGGAGCTAGACGCCGCCTTGAGAGGCGCAAAAACTGAGTTTGCAATTACACTTCTTGGCCGTGTAAGGGCAGTGAATAGGAAGGGTGCAACCATTACGCAGGCGGTAGTGCTGGAAGTGCTTATTGATAATGATTGGGTAGAGGTCTGGGGGCAGATGTGGAATGGCAATCCTTTTACCCGCCAGTATGCG
>Ga0100396_1000792_pt1 | contig 19534 bp, 23 predicted proteins | sample CryGeymeta201520_FD_81551 | JGI IMG/M metagenome (GOLD analysis project Ga0100396, IMG submission 81551) | Groundwater microbial communities from Crystal Geyser aquifers in Utah, USA - Crystal Geyser metaG 2015-20 | ecosystem: Environmental > Aquatic > Deep subsurface > Groundwater | place: USA... | reverse complement strand
CGGGGGTTCGCGTTCGTAGTGCGTCCCGTGAGGGCGTCCCCGTTTGGGGCGTCTCGGTGCCTGCATGGGACTGCATGTTGGGAAGCGCCGCAACGCCTGACGGCGCCACTACGAACTGAAGCGAGCGCCGGACAACACCGCTGCCAGTCCCATGCAGGCGCAAATCGGCGACGACACTTTCTGGCAGCACGGCGCTTCGGAGCACGCCTAATGTTGAGCCGCTACTGGCCGATCCTGCTGTGGCTGATCTACCTGCTGGTGCCCTTCGATCTGATCCCGGATGTATTTGTCGGCCCCGGCTTTGTGGACGATGCGCTGCTGCTCGGACTGCTGTACTGGCTGTTTCTCCGCAAGCGACCACCGGCCGGCGGCGGGCGCGATCGGTCGAATGCGGCGGGCGGCGGACCAGCGGGCAACGGCGGCGCCCGGACAGGCGCCGCCGCCGGGCGGGAACGCGACCCTTACGCCATTCTGGGGCTTGACCGCCGGGCCGATTTCGAAGAGATTCGTAAGGCCTATCACCGCCAGGCCAACCGTTATCATCCCGACAAGGTGGCGCACCTCGGCCAGGAATTCCAGGACCTGGCCAAGGTGAAATTCCAGGATGTGCAATGGGCTTACGAAACCTTGGCGAAACAGAAGGGCCAGGCATGAACTCTGAGCGCACCCACATCCGGACGGCAGCGGCCGGCGGCGGCGGGGATCGAGGCTACCGCTTGCGGCTGGTCAACATCGACTGCATGCGCGAATCGGTCCACTTCAATGTGGTGATGGACCTTACCGAAACCATCGCCGATCTCCTTCCTTACCTGGCGGCGCTGCTGCCCAACTGCACCTACGGGCACGGCAGCGGGGTCATCAACGTGATGGACGGCGGCCACATCGTGGGGATCTATCCGGAGCGGATCACCATCACCGACGTAACCAGATCGGACCGGGCCGAAGCGCTTTGCGCCCGCTATTTCGGGCTGATTGAGCAAGCCCGAAGCGGCATCGGCTCCATTCAGCCGGTGTTTCAGACCGCCCCGAAGCGCTCGGTGCTGGAGCTTTATCGCGAACTCCCCAAGACCAACTGCGGCCAATGCGGGCACGCCACCTGCCTGGCCTTTGCCGCCGCGCTCTATCGCGGCGAAGCCGCCCGCAACGCCTGCCCGCCGCCAAGCCCGCGCCGGGACCCAGGCCGCCGCCGGCGGCCGGCCCGGTCGGAACCGACCGCCACCCTCAAACCCGCGGGCCATCCGCCCGGGAGGTAACGCCCCCATGGAAGATCCGGCTTTTGTGCGCGTGCATGCGCTCGGCAATCGGTTTGAAGCCGACCTGCTGATGACCGCCCTGGAACAGGAAGGGATTCCGGCCATCTTGCGGTCGTTCGAAGAAACCCCGTACGACGGCCTGTTCGTGCCGCAGAAAGGCTGGGGCCTCATTCTGGTGCCGGAAGACCAGCTGGAAGAGGCGAGCCGGCTGATTGAGGAAATCCTCCGGGATCTGGAAAGCCGGCGGCTTTACCAAGACCCGGACCAGGTGGATGAGTTGCTCTGGCGGCAACTGGATCAACTGGACCCGGAAGACGTTTGCCGCCGCGCCCAGGTGAGCTACGACCGCGACCGGTCCGGCTACCGGGTGCCGTTTCTCACCGGCACCCCGTGCTGCCTACCGGGGCGGCGAGCCCTCGAACTGATCGAGGCCCCGACCGGAACCCGTCTGGACTTCCAACTGGTGCTGGTGGTCCTGCATTATCTTCTGGAAGCCAAAGCCACGCCGCTGGCCGGAAAGTGGATCGGGGAACGGGACATCCCCGGCGGCGCCCTGTTTTTCCGCGGCCCCCATGCCTTCCCCACCGGACGACTGCTGCAGTGCTTCGGCGACCACCGCGAAGCGTTTTGCCGGGCGCTGGAAGCTCTCGGCGGGGTACCGGTGAGCCACGGGGACGCCGCCTACCGCCTCTGGGTGCTGCCGCGGGTGCCGCTCTTGTTGATCTTTTGGGACGGCGACGAAGACTTCCCGGCCGAACTGAAAATCCGCTTCGACGCTTCGATCCAGGACCAGCTCCAGGCCCTGGACACCATCTGGGCGCTGATCAATCTGGTCGCCCGCGGCATCGCCGCCCCTCTTCCCGGCGGCCTATAAAATGACTGGCCTCTTTCCCCGAAGGAGCAAGAATACCCTAGCCCGGGGCACCACCCTGGGTAGGAAAATCACCCGCCGGATTTCGGTTTGCCGACAAAGCCATGCTGGTTTAGGACTAGATGTTTCATTACCAAAAGCGGGCAAGATGCCCGCGCTCCGGGAAAGAACGCACACGAAACGAAACTTTTTACCCCTAACCGGTATAGACAATATGGTTGGAGCGCCCTTTCAGTGCTTGGAGGGCTGGACCTTGCCCCATTCCCGGGGCGATGCCTCGATCTATGATGGGCGGCCCCTTCGCCTCAATGCGCCAACCGCGATCTCGGCGATGCAGAGGGGTCAAAATCGGGCAGAAATCGAAAAGCGATCCATCCTTTGCGTGCCCATGAATTGCGCTTCCATGAAAGAGTTTTTCTTAACAAGATTAACAGGATTGATGAGTATCCGGTTCACCGTGTTGATCCTGGCAAGAAGCTCGGGTTGTTACCGTGCGCGGCATGGGCTCACCAGACTTGACCCTCGCCGACCGGTCATGGTAGATGATTCTGGTATGCCGTGGTTTTGCTCTGAATTTCAGCGAGTTGCCTGGTCAAACCGGGAGGCGATCGAGGTCGATGGAACGGGCGCCATTCACTCCCTCGGAAATTCTTCTGCTTCGCAAAGCCATTGAAATCGCGGAGGAAGTTACCAGCAATCACCACAAGATCTCGACTTCCCAATGGCGCCGATATCGCTATGACATCCAGAGTCTGCGGGACCTGGCACCGGATGAAATCACCGACCTCGCTTTCGCTCAGATCCGCCGCTATGTGCGGGCCCCGGAACAGCGCTCGTCGGCTTCCAGGCACGGTGAATTTTTCAAGATCTGCCTCCAGGACCACGTGATCCGCCGCGCCACCGAACGCGATCGACCGATTCATCTGCTGCCTCTGGCCACCTACATCGTCACCCACGAACTGATCCACGTGATCCGCTTTTCCAGGTTCCTGCAGCGTTTCCAGACCGATTCGAGCGAGCGCGACCGGGAGGAACAGAGGGTCCACAGCCAGACCCATGGCCTGCTGAAATCCCAAAAAATCGAAGGGCTGGAACTGGTGCTCGGGGCCTTTCGCGACTGCTGCATGATGGAAACCTTCGTCAGCTCCGGCGAGGCGGCTGCCGATCCCGGCTCGCCACCGCCGAAGCGCACGGCGGAGCCCGGAACTCCGGCCGGGTGACCTCCCGTCGAGCGGAACTCACCCGCATAAGCGCGATCCATGGCCAGGTACAGCATGCCCGGCTGGTGACCATGTTTGTCGTTGACGGGTTGAGCGGCTTTCGCTAAAAGGGATCGCGCGACCCACCCGAGCGGGGCCAGGCAAACGTGACCCATGCGGGCGCCGAAATGGGAGTGTATGCGTGCAGCCGGGACCCACTTCCGGCTTTTCTTTTTCCTGAATCCCCCAACCGCAGGAGGCTGTGATGGCCAAGCACAAAAAGATCGAACGCAAACGCGAATTGGACCGGCGTCGCAAGCGCCGCCAGGAACGGCTCAAACAACGGGCCAGGGAAGCGGCGGCCGCGGGGCCGAAACGCTAACCGCACCGGCGGCAACCCTTTATCGGAAAGCAGGAAACCATGGCAATTCAATCGGCATCGGCCACTTTCACCCGTTTTTTCGTACCCGATCCCCTGACCGAAGACCTCTGGTCATTTGTCGATGAGCAGTTGAAGTCCGGCGCCTTCCGCGAACTACAGGAAGACGAGGACAAGGCCAAGGGGTTTTCGTCCTGGGACGACCTCTTCGACGCCTCGTTTCAGTTCGCTTCCTACCACAAAGGGGAATATGTCGCCTTTTCCTTCCGTCAGGATCAGCGCCGGGTCCCGCCCATCGTGGTCAAGCAACATGTGCGCGCGGCCATTCGCCATTACCTGGAAGAACACGACGGACATCGGCCGGCGCGAAGCGAATACCAGAAGATTCGGGAAGAAACCGAACAGGCCCTGCTGAAACGATCGCTGCCGCAGCCAAGCGCCTGCGATGTGATCTGGAACCCGGTCGGGCACTGGCTGCTCTGCGGCACCACCAGCAGCAAGACGATCGATGTGTTCATGGAACATTTCGAACGTTTTTTCCACCTGTATCCGGCACCCCTGTTTCACGTCAACTGGGCTTCCCAAATGCTGCCCCTCACCCCCGGCCAACTCCAGGCGCTGGAAGCGCTGGTGCCGCTCGGATCGGCCCAGGTGCTGGAGGAAGGGCGATTTCTGGGTTACGAATTTCTGACCTGGATCTGGTTCTTCATCGAACAGAGCGGCGGTCTTCTCAAGATCAAGGACGACCTCGGGGTGGAACTGGCCCTGGGCGAACGGATCGTGTTGAGCCGCATGGAAGAAGGCCGGGAACGGGTGATTTGCACCACCCAGGCGAGCGCCCTTCATGAGGCCCGCACCGCGCTCAGACAGGGCAAGCAGGTGGAAGAAATTCAACTGTTCGCGCGCACCGGCAGCAACGATTATCTATTCACCCTGAACACCGACCTCGGCACCTTGAAGGGGGTCAAGACCCCGAAGCAGCTTCCGGATGAGGAAGAAGACGATCCCGACGCCGGCTTCCTGGAGAAGATGTTCTTCTTCGAAGAAATCTTCGCGGTGCTCGATGCCCTGTTCCTGAAATTCCTGGAGCAGCGTCTGAGTTCCGCCTGGACCAGTGATTTTCTGCCGCCGCTCAAGCAGTGGATCGCGGCAGGGCCGGCGGAGGACGGGGATCGTGAATCGTGAATCGCGGGGCGCGAGGCGGAAGCGCTGGTGTCAGGGTGCTCCCGCTGGTCGCAACCTGACCTACCGCTGACCAACCGCTATTGCCGAGCTATTGTAGGTCAGGGTGTGCTTGGCACTCCCTGACATCCCCCGGCGCATCCCGAATTCACGGACGGTAGGTCAGGGTGTGCTGGCACTCCCTGACATCCCCCGGCGCGTTCCCGGGTCACGGGCCGGCCTGGACTTCAGGATTCACTCGAGATCCATGAACTGGGATCAACTACCGGTTATTGTGCTGGAAGGCACCCGTCGCCATTGGCCGAGCTTGGCCTTGTTCCTGGTAACGCTGGCGGTGATCGCCGGTTCGCTGGTCGCCCGCTATCTGCTGCGCCGGCGCTGGCGGGCGATGCTCGAACAGGACCAGGCCGAACTGGAATGGGAACCGGCGGAAGGCCAGGCGGAATACGACCAGCAGGCGCTGGCTTTGATTCGCGAGGCGCGCCGGGCGGTCTGGGACCTGCCGGAAACCCGGCTGACCCTGACCAGCGATTTTCTGGTGGCCTCGACGCTCGATCTGGTCCGGCGCATTGCCGCCGTCTACCATCCCCACACCGATACCCCGGAATTCGAAGCATCACTTGCGCAATCGGTGGTCCTGGCCGAACGGGTGATCATTCGCCTGCACCGACTCACCCGGTTTCCGCCGTTCCGCTTGCTGGCATCCCGCAAGCTTTCCGAATACCAGAGATTCTACCGACTGTACCGGCAGTTGAACGACAACCCGTTGGTGCAGGCCCTGAAGCGCCACCGCCGCCTGTATCGGATCGTCGGCTGGCTGGTGAGCGCCCGCCATCTGGCCAATCCTTTTTACTGGGCCGGCAAGGACCTCACCCGGGAAGGCTATTTCTATCTGCTGCGCTGGTTTCACGCCACCTATCTGGCTCAAGTCGGGCGCGAGGCGATGCGCCTCTACGGCGGTCAAGCCTGGTTGTCATGGGAGGAAGAAGAGGCCGCCCGCGCCGGCCGGCGCCTGTTTCAGTTGTGCGCCGAATGGGGCGGACCGAGCGCGGCCGAATGGGGGCTGCTGGTGGGATTGCTGGCGGAAATGCCGCATCTCGACGCTCAGGCCCGGCTTACCCTGCTCCAACAAGGCGCCGCCGGCCGCCACCCGGCCTCGACCGATCCGGTCTCGGAGCTGCGCAGCCACCGGGTCAAGCGCTGGTATCGTCAGGCGCTGACCAGGCTGGGGCAGGCCGACCCGGGGCAGGCGCCGGAAAAAGAACGCTGTATCGAACGGGAACTGCGGCTGGTGCCGCGCTGAAGCCGCCGCGGCCCGCGATTTTCTCTTTGCATCTCGCTTGATAAGTAATAAAATCCATGGGCTTTGTGACAGGCATGAATGGTTGGTCCGAATACGATGACGCCGCCGGCTGGTTCGGTGTGGCTGGCTGATCCCGGGGAGGAAACCGATTTGAATCCTTTTTACAAGAACCTGGCCCTGTGGCTGGTGATCAGCCTCATGGTGATCCTGCTCTTCAATATGTTCAACCAGCCGCAGCAGACGCGGATGGAAGCCACCTACAGTCAGTTCCTGGCCTCGGTGGAAAAGGGCGAAGTGGCCCAAGTCACCATTCAGGGCGACAATATCCTGGGCACCTACGTGGACGGCAAGCCGTTTCGCACTTACGCCCCTAACGATCCGGAAATGATCAACACGCTCCGGCACAAGGGCGTGGACATTCAGGCCAAGCCCCAGGACGAATCCCCCTGGTACATGAACATCCTGATCAGCTGGTTTCCGATGCTGCTGCTCATTGGCGTATGGGTTTTTTTCATGCGTCAGATGCAGATGGGCGGCGGCAAGGCGATGAGTTTCGGGAAAAGCCGGGCGCGGCTGCTCAATGAAAATTCCCGCAAGGTCACGTTCGAAGACGTGGCCGGAGTGGAAGAAGCCAAGGAAGAGCTGGAAGAAATCATCGAGTTTCTGAAGGACCCGAAAAAGTTCACCCGGCTGGGCGGACACATCCCCAAGGGCGTGCTGCTGGTGGGCGCGCCGGGGACCGGCAAGACCCTGCTCGCCCGGGCCATCGCCGGGGAAGCCGGAGTGCCGTTTTTCAGCATCAGCGGTTCCGACTTCGTGGAAATGTTCGTCGGCGTCGGCGCTTCCCGAGTCCGCGATCTGTTCTTGCAGGGCAAGAAGCAGGCCCCCTGCATCATCTTTATCGATGAAATCGATGCGGTCGGACGCCATCGCGGGGCCGGGCTCGGCGGCGGCCACGACGAACGGGAACAGACCCTGAATCAGTTGCTGGTGGAAATGGACGGCTTCGAATCCAACGAAGGCGTGATCCTGATTTCCGCCACCAACCGTCCGGACGTGCTCGATCCGGCCCTGCTCCGGCCGGGCCGCTTCGACCGCCAGGTGGTGGTGCCGCTGCCGGATATTGGCGGCCGTGAAGCGATCCTCAAGGTGCACGTCCGGCAGAAACCCCTGGCCGACGATGTGGACGCCCGCACCCTGGCCAAGGGCACGCCCGGCTTTTCCGGCGCCGATCTGGAAAACATGGTCAACGAAGCCGCTCTGCTGGCCGCCCGCAAGAACAAGGACAAGGTCGAAATGGTCGACTTCGAGGCGGCCAAGGACAAGGTCATGATGGGCCTCGAGCGCAAAAGCATGATTCTGACTGAAGAAGAAAAACGCACCACCGCCTATCACGAAGCCGGTCACACCCTGGTGGGACGCCTGATTCCGGGCACCGATCCGCTGCACAAGGTCACCATCATTCCGCGCGGCCGGGCCCTGGGTCTGACCCAGCAACTGCCCGAAGACGAACGCCACACCTACAGCCGGGAATATCTGCTCGGCAACATCGCCATCCTCATGGGCGGACGGGTGGCCGAGGAGATCGTTTTCAACCAGCGCACCACCGGCGCTTCCAACGACATCGAACGGGCCACCGAACTGGCTCGACGGATGGTCTGCGAGTGGGGCATGAGCGAGGCCATGGGGCCGCTGAGCTTCGGTAAACGCGAGGAACAGATCTTTCTCGGCCGGGAAATCGCCCAGCACCGGGATTACAGCGAGACCACCGCGATCAAGATCGACGCCGAAGTCCGCGCCATCGTCGAAGGCAACTATCAACGAGCGAAACAGCTCCTGACCGATCACGTGGATGTGCTGAAGGCCCTGGCGGAAGAACTGCTGGAAAAGGAAACCCTGGACGCCCGCGACCTCGAAGCCATTATCGGCGCCATTCGACCCGAGTTGGCCCGCCGCCCGCCGGTGACTCCCGAGCCGACTCCGACAGCGGCACCGCGGGCGGAAACCGGATCACCGGCCGAAGCACCCGGCGCGGCACCGGAAACCGGGGCCGAACCTGAAGGTGCCGCACCGAAACCCACCGGTGCCGATGAACTCCTGACTCCGGTCCAGGGACCCGACAGTGGCCCGCCGAATCACCGGCCGCGCCGGCCGCGCCGACCGAAAGCGACGGCGGCGGACAACCCCGACAAGGACCCTGATCCCACCGCATCGGAATGATCGCACCACCCCCATCGACCATGCTTGGTATCGGTGTACCGGCCGCCGACTCGCGCTGTCACCCTGGCTCACCAAGCGGAGCGGAGCACGCGGCTGCGACCGGCGCCGCCGGCCTTGAATCCTCAAATCCGCCGCCGCAAATCGCCGCGCTTCGGCAGGCGGCTTTGGCACGGGAGGCCTGAGAAACTGTCGTGATCCCACGCACCGAATACACCCTCACGCTGCGCGGCGCCCCCTGGGTCCTGGGCCGCAAAACCCTGGTCATGGGCATCGTCAATGTCACTCCCGATTCCTTTTCCGACGGCGGCCGTTTCTTCCAGCTCGAAGCGGCGCTCCGGCAGGTGCGCGCCATGCTCGCCGCGGGGGTCGATGTGATCGATATCGGCGGCGAATCGACCCGGCCCTTTTCCGATCCGGTTGCGGCCGCCGACGAACGCGACCGCGTGATTCCGCTGATCCAGGCGATTCGCCGCGAAACCGATGTGCCCATTTCGATCGACACCACCAAGGCGGAAGTGGCCGAACCCGCGCTTCAGGCCGGGGCCGACATCATCAACGACGTCAGCGCGCTGCGCTTCGATCCGCGCATGGCCGCCGTGGCCGCCGCCACCCAGGTGCCCCTGATCCTGATGCACATGCTGGGTACCCCCAAAACCATGCAGCAGGACCCGCACTACGATGCGCTCTGGAGTGAACTCATCCGCTTTCTGGAAGAACGCATTCAGGCCGCGGTGGCTCAGGGGGTGAAACGCGAGCAGATCATCATCGATCCCGGGATCGGGTTCGGTAAAACGGTCCATCACAATCTGCAATTGATCCGGGACCTGGACCGGTTGCGCTGCCTGGAGCGGCCCATTTTGCTGGGCGCATCCCGCAAGCGTTTCATCGGCTCCGTCCTGGATCGGCCGGTGGATCAGCGCGAAGCCGGGACCGCCGCCGTGAATGTATGCGCCATCTTGAACGGCGTTCACCTGGTTCGGGTCCACGACGTCGCCGCCCAGCGGGACGCGGTGATCATGGCCGATGCCCTGCTCGCCGCCGCCGGGGCGCGGTCGTGAACCCGAGGAGCGGGCAAGAACAGAAAGGCGAACTCCTTCGACAAGACCGGAGGTCATCGATGAAACTCACCGCGATCATTGAACGGGAAGGCACCGGCTACGTCTCGTTATGTCCGGAGTTGGATATCGCAAGCCAGGGGCGTAGCGTTGAGGAAGCTCGGGATAACCTTCGTGAGGCGCTGGAGCTGTTCTTTGAGGCAGCCTCGCCCGAGGAGCTTGCCCAGCGTCTTCACGGCGAGATTTTCGTGACTCAAGTTGAGGTGGCCCTTGGGTAGGCTGCGAACCCTTTCCGGCAAGGAAGTGTGTGCCATTCTCACCAGACACGGCTTCACCGAGGTGCGTCAACGCGGTAGCCACGTCGTCATGCAGCAGAGGGTTCCCCATGGCACAATTACGGTTCCGGTTCCAGACCATGATGAAATCAAAATCGGAACGCTTCAATCCATCATCCGCCAGTCCGGTTTGCCCCGGGCTGAATTCGAATAATGAGCATGCAGGCCCTTGAGGCACACCGACGAATGCACCGCTATCGGCAGAGCAATAAGCTTCATCCCTGAATGGAGGAAAACATGCCCGTTTTGTTTGGCACCGACGGGATCCGCGGGATCGCCAATGAATATCCGATGAACATGGAACTGGCCATGAAGGTGGGCAGCAGTACCGCTCATTTGTTCAAGAGCCGCCACAGCCGTCCGAAGATCCTGATCGGCAAGGATACCCGGATTTCCGGCTACATGATCGAAAACGCGATCACCGCCGGCATCTGCGCCATGGGCGTGGATGTGCTCCTGCTGGGGCCGCTGCCGACCCCGGGGATCGCCTTCCTCACCACGAGCATGCGAGCCGACGCCGGCATCGTCATTTCCGCCTCGCACAATCCTTACGAATACAACGGCATCAAGATCTTTTCCAAAACCGGATTCAAACTGCCGGACGAAATCGAGGTGGAAATCGAAGACCTGATCCTGAGCGGGCGGATCACCCAACTGCCCTGCCCGCCGGCGGCCGAAATCGGCCGGGCGAAACGGGTCGACGACGCCCACGGCCGCTACATCGTCTATCTCAAGAGCACCTTTCCCAAGGACCTCACCCTGGAAGGGATCAAACTGGTGCTCGATTGCGCCCACGGCGCCGCCTACAAGATCGCCCCGGCGGTGTTTGAGGAACTGGGCGCCGAACTGGTGGTCATCGGCAACCGGCCCAACGGTAAGAACATCAACGATCAATGCGGTTCGCTGCACCCCGAAAAAATGGCCGCCCTGATCCGCGAACACGGCGCTCAGGCCGGCTTTGCCTTCGACGGCGACGCCGATCGGGTGATCTTCGCCGATGAAACCGGGGCCGTTCTGGACGGCGATCAACTGATGGCCATCTGCGCGCTCCACCTGTTGAAGCACGACCGGCTCACCGAGCGCACCCTGGTGGCCACCGTGATGAGCAACCTGGGTCTCGAACTGGCCATGAAGCGCCATGGCGGGCACCTGCTGCGCACCGCGGTGGGCGATCGTTACGTGGTCGAACGGATGGTCCAGGACCGGTTCAATCTGGGCGGTGAACAGTCGGGCCACATCATTTTCCTCGATCACGGCACCACCGGCGACGGCATCCTCACCGCGCTCCAGGTGCTGGCGGTGATGCTGCGCGAAGGCAAGCCGCTTTCGGAACTGAAACAGGTGATGGAACGCTATCCGCAAAAGCTGGTGAACGTCCGCATCAAGACGCCCATGGCCCTGGACGAGGTCCCCGGGTTCCGCGATCTCGAACGTTCGATCGAACAACGCCTGGGCCAGGAAGGCCGACTCCTGATTCGTCCGTCCGGGACCGAACCGGTGATCCGGGTCATGGTGGAAGCCCGCGATCAGGCCCTGATCGATGAAACCAGCGCGGAAATGGCCGAGCACTTGCGTAAACACATGGGCTGACGGGAAGAACAACCTCTCGACAGGATTAACAGGATTGATCGGGGGTTCCGCGAACTGAGCGGCTCCGCGTGACAGCGGGCACTTGCAACCGCGATCGCCACGGTTGGCGCGCGCCAACCGGCGCTGATGCCGGAAACATGGGGAAGCTTTATGCTGCTGGCAATGGATATCGGCAACACCAATACGGTTCTGGGCCTGTTCGACGGCGATCGGCTGGTCCAGGACTGGCGCATTCGCACCGAAGTCAACGCCACCACGGACGAATACGGGATCCTCATTCGCAGTCTGTTCAGCGGTTTCGATCTGCCGACCACCCAGGTGAGTGAAATCATCATTTCCTGCGTGGTGCCGCCGGTGCTCAATACGGCGGAAAACTTCTGCACCAAGTATTTCGGCCTGGAACCGCTGGTGGTGGGGCCGGGGATCAAGACCGGCATGCCGATCCTCTACGACAACCCGAAGGAAGTGGGCGCCGACCGGATCGTCAACGCGGTGGCCGCCTTCGAACTCTACCACGACGCCCTGGTGGTGGTGGATTTCGGCACCGCCACCACCTTCGATTACGTGTCCGAACGCGGTGAATACCTGGGCGGAGTGATCTGCCCGGGCATCATGATTTCCTGCGAAGCCCTGTTTCAGAAGGCTTCCAAGCTGCCGCGGGTGGAAATCTTCGCTCACCCGCGCTTGATTCTGGCCAAGAACACCATCGGCAGCATGAACGCCGGGATCGTATTCGGCTACGCCGGACTGGTGGAAGGGATCATCCAGCGGGTCAAGGCCGAGATGCAACGCGACCTCAAGGTGGTGGCCACCGGCGGCCTGGCTCGCCTGATTGCGGCCGAATGCCCGACCATTCAGTTGGTGGATGATTACCTCACCTTGAAGGGCCTGCGCATCATCCATTTGCGCAACCGGAAAATGTGATGGCGGCCCCCACCGACCGGCCGCTGTCGTGTCCGAAACCGCTGCAACCGGGTGATGCCATCGCGGTGGTGGCCCCCGCCGGGCTGGTTTCGCCGGACTCCCTGGACCGTGCCCTGGAGCTGGTGCGGGCCGCCGGCTACCGGGTCCTGCCCGGGCGCCATCTGCGCCGACGCAGCGGCTACCTGGCCGGTACCGATGCCGAACGGGCGGAAGACTTGATCGCCGCCGTCCGTTCTCCAGACGCCACCGCCGTCTGGTGCGCCCGCGGCGGCTACGGCGGCAGCCGGATTCTCCAGCACCTCCCGTTTGCGGCGCTGCGCGGCGCGCCCAAGATCTTCCTCGGCTTCAGCGACGTCACTTTCCTCCACGCCGGCCTCAATCGCCAGGCCGGCTGGGTCACCTTTCACGGACCCAACCTGCTGCAGGCCGCCGAACGCCCCGACCAATTCGCGGCCGTTCTGGAAACCCTCGCCGGTCGCCGGCCGCTGCGGTGGGCGCTGACCCCGGCTCAGGTGCTGCGAACCGGCTCCGCGGTTGGTCCGGTGGTGGGCGGTAACCTCACCTGCCTGATCCATCTCATCGGCACACCCTTCTTTCCCGATCTCGACGGCCGTCTGCTGCTCCTGGAAGACCGCGGCGAAGCCTGCTACCGGCTCGATCGCCACTTCAATCATTTGAAAATGATCGGCGCCTTCGATCGCCTGGCCGGCCTGCTGCTCGGCCAATTCATCGAGTGCGGCCGCCGTGATGAAATCCTGGACATGATCGCCGACCATCTCCACCCCTTCGCTTTCCCTATCGTCTCTGATCTCCCCTTCGGCCACGACGACCCCAATGAAATCATCGCCCTGGGGAGCCCGTTTCGGATCGATACCCATGAACTCAGTTTGCACGCCGTCCGCCCGCCTTTCAATGACCGCGGGTGATTGGCACCGGCGGCTCGATCCCCTGCTGGACCAGGCCGTCCGCCGCCGCGCCTTCAGCGCCGCTTCGCTGCTGGTGGCCGACAGTGACCGGATCCGGTTCGAAGGGATCTGGGGCCGGTGCCGCACCGGCGGACCGTCCGTTACCGCCGCCACCCGGTTCGATCTGGCTTCCCTCACCAAACCGTTGGCCACCGCGGTCGGCGTCATGCAACTGGTATCCAGCGGTCGTCTGGACCTGGATGAGCCGCTCCGGCATCTGCTGCCACGTGCCTCCCTCACCCCCGACCAGCGCTCGATTCGCCTGCGTCAACTCCTCAACCACAGTTCCGGACTGCCCGCCTATCGCCCTTACTTCAAGGACTTGATCGGGGTCCCGCCGAAACTCCGCCGCCCTGCCCTGCTCAGCTGGGTCCTGGCCGAACCGCTGGAACAGGCGCCGGGCCGCCGGGCCTGCTATTCGGACCTCGGCTTCATGCTGCTGGGGATCCTGCTGGAAGACGCATTCGCCCTGCCGCTTCCGAACCTGTTCCGCGAAGACCAGGCCGGAGCGGCTCACCCGCCGCTGGAACTCGGCTACGTACCGCTGCGCGCGGTCGCTCCGGCGACTCTCCCGGCCCGACCGGAACCTTCGGGCGCCGCCGAATTTGCCGCCACCGAACAGTGCCCGTGGCGAAACCGCCTGCTGGTCGGCGAAGTCGATGACGAAAACGCCTACTGCCTCGATGGCGTGGCCGGTCACGCCGGCCTGTTCGGCACCGCCCGTTCCGTCCACCAGCGGCTCCGGCTGCTGACCGCGACCTTTCGGGGAGAAGCCAGCGCGGCCGCCGCCCTCGACCTGGACCCGGATACGGTGCGCCGATTCTGGAGCCGTTCGGATTCCGGCGCACCGGCTGGATCGACTTGGCTGCTCGGCTTCGATACCCCCAGCCCCCAGGGTTCCAGCGCCGGCCGCTGGTTTTCTCCTCACAGTATCGGACATTTGGGATTCACCGGGACTTCCTTCTGGGTCGATCTGGATCGCGACATCACGGTGGTGCTGCTCACCAACCGGGTGCACCCGACCCGCGCCAACGATCAATTGAAGCCCTTTCGGCCCCTCCTTCACGACACCGTTATGGGATGCCTTCATGCCCAGTAAACAACCACGCCTGATCTATCTGATGGGAATCGGCGGTATCGCCATGGGCACCCTGGCCGGCATGCTGAGTGATGCCGGCTACCGGGTGACCGGCTCCGATCGCGGGGTCTATCCGCCCATGAGCACCTTTCTTGCCGAACGTCGGATCCCCGTCTATTCCGGCTACGACGCCGCCCACCTGAGCGAAGCCGATCCCGACCTGGTGGTGATCGGCAACGTCATTCGGCGCGACAACCCGGAAGCCCAATGGGTGCTCGCCAACGACCGCCCGTACCTGTCCATGCCCCAGGCCATCGCCCGCTTTTTCCTCGATGGCCGCGGCAGTCTGGTGGTGGCCGGCACCCACGGCAAGAGCACCAGCTCGGCGCTGCTCGGCTGGGTGCTGGAACACTCGGGGTTCGATCCGACCCTGCTGGTGGGAGCTGTTCTCAAAGACCGGGGGCTCGGCTACCGGATCGGCAGCGGCCCCCAGATGGTGCTGGAAGGCGATGAATACGACACCGCCTTCTTCGACAAGGGACCGAAGTTCCTTCACTATCGTCCGGATATCGGGATCGTCACCAGCATCGAATTCGACCACGCCGATATCTTCCGCGATTTCGATCACGTGTTCAGCGCCTTTCAGGCCTTTGCCCGGATCATTCCGGAAACCGGTACCCTGATCATCAACGGCGACGACCCCGCCTGCCGGCGCCTGGCGGCGGACTGCCAGGGCCGGGTCCTGACCTACGGGCACGGGCCCCGCTGCGACTGCCGGATCCTCGATATCGCCTTCGGCAATCGCGAAGTGACCACCCGCTTCGCCACCCCCTGGCACGGCGACTTCCGGCTGCGCTCGAAACTCCCCGGCCGCCACAACGCCGCCAACGTGCTGGCGGTGCTGACCGCGACCTGGTCCCGCGGCGTTTCGCTGGACGCCTTTCAGGACGCCCTGCTCACCTTCCCGGGCATCAAGCGGAGGCAAGACCTCCTGCTCGATTGCGACGGCATCGTGGCGATCGATGATTTCGCCCATCATCCCACGGCGGTCCGCGAAACCATCGCGGCTATCGCCCGCTTCTATCCCGGCCGCCGCCTGCTGGCGGTGTTCGAACCGCGCACCAATTCCAGCCGGCGCAACTTTTTTCAGCACGATTACGCGCTCGCTTTCGATCGGGCCGACTGGATCGCCATCGCGCCGCCGGCCGATATGGACCAGGTGCCGGCGGCGGAACGGCTCGACCTCGACCGGCTGATCGGAGATATCCGGGATCGCGGCGGCAACGCGCGCCAATTCGCCGATGCCGCGGCGGTATTGGATGCGCTGCTAAACACGGTGCGCCGCGGCGATCTGGTGCTGTTCATGAGCAACGGCAGTTTCGACGGCCTGCCCCAGCGCTTCACCGAAGCCATCCAACGCCGCCACCAGGCTTCCTGACCTCGCGCCGCCGGCATTTTTGTGCGGTCTTTCCCCGGGAGCGCGGGCATCCTGCCCGCCTTCGGTAATGAAAGATCTCATCCTAAACCATTATACTTGTTCGCCGCCGCCTGGACCCTCGCCATTATGCCCCTCGCCGAGGATCATTCCGGCCTGGATGGCGACCCTGGCTTGTCATGCCTGATCGAAGCTGCAGCTCGCCCCATGTCCCATTCGCCCAAAGAACAACACGAATCTATTGAGTTGCATTTTGCTATTATATGATCCATATTGCACACACAAACAACAAGCAGCATGGAGGTTGCAACATGCCAACCGCGGTAAGAATCACCGATGAATTGCTTAATGAAGCCAGAAAATTCAGCAAAATCGACCACCGATCATTGACCGGCCAGATTGAACACTGGGCGAGGGTGGGTAAATGCGCGGAAGAGAACCCTGATCTCACCTATGATTTGATCAAGGAGATTTTGGTTGGAATTGCTGAACTGGATCAGGGCGAGAAATCAGAGTATGAGTTTGGTTGAGGAAATCATGAGGGTCTTTCAATCAAGTTCCTTCGCAAAAACAGTCAAGAAACTTGAAAAGAACCAAAAATTAGAACTGGATACTGAAATCCAGAAGATTGTCCAAGACCCGACAATGGGTTCTGAAAAGAAAGGCGATTTGAAGGGTGTCTTCGTGCATAAATTCAAGCTCCAAAACACGTTACATTTATTATCGTATCGTATGCTTGGAGAAGATATGGAACTCATAATGATCGGTTCCCATGAAAACTACTACCGTGATTTGAAATCTTATTTGAAAGCGTGATTGTTGGATGAAGCCTAAACCGGTAGTAACCGTTCACCAGACACCTCATTATCATCATCCATGGTGAGCGTTCACTCCTCGGAGCAAGGCATGGTCTCTGTTGATGCCCACCGTCCCCACTCCTTTGCGCCTTTGCGTCTTTGCGTCTTTGCGTGAGCCAACTGTTCAATGATTCGAAAGCCTGGTCCATCGGGTGAACGCTTACAACCGGTATTCCGAACCATGCCCCAAATGCGCCGGCGTCAGGGAATTTCACCATGCCCCGAATCCTGCTCCACAACTGCTGCGGCCCGTGCACGCTGGATCCGCTGGAACGCCTGAGAAGCGACGGCTGGACGGTGCACGGCTTCTTTTACAACCCCAATATTCAGCCTTACCAGGAATGGCAGCGGCGCAGAACAGCCCTGGAAACGGTGGCCGAAGCCAGGAAGCTGCCCCTGATCGTGCGCGAAGATTACGATCTCGAGGGGTTTCTGCGCCAGGTGGTGTTTCGCGAAGAACACCGCTGCCTCACCTGCTACTCGCTGCGGCTCGAAGCCACGGCGAGACTCGCCGCCAACAGCCGCTTCGATGCCTTCACCACGACGCTGCTCTACAGCAAGTTTCAGCGCCACGACCTGATCCGTACCCTGGCCGAAGCCGCCGGCCGCCGCTACGGTATTGCCTTCGTCTACCAGGATTTCCGCGCGGGCTGGAAGAACGGTCAAGATCAGGCCCGGGCGCTCGGCATCTACCGCCAGCAGTATTGCGGCTGCATCTACAGCGAACGGGACCGCTTCTACCCCAAGGGGAAATCGCGCCGGACGCCGGCTTCTCCCGCCGCCGGGGATGGTTCGTTAACTTAACGGGTTCCCTAGTCCCCCTCTCCCCCGATTCGGGGGAGAGGGTCGGGGTGAGGGGGCTTGCAGCGCCGGGGAGGCTGTAGGTGATTTCGACGCCGACCCGCCGGCGCCGACCCGCCGGCGCCGTCATCGACCGGCGGCCCAGACGCTCAGCCGTAAATGTAGAGCTGGGTCTTGGACGGAAACCGGAGTAGCCGGTCGATTTCGTCTTGCAGCGCTTTGCGCTCGCGATTGGCTTCCCAGGCTTTCCATTCGTCCAGGCTGTTCCAGGTGCTGATCACCAGGAAGCTGTTGGGATCGTCCAGGGAGCGCAGGGTTTCCCCGGAAATGTAGCCCCCGGCCTGCATCGCCTTGGCCCGGAGTTGCCACAACAGGGTGTTCAGCTTAACCTCGTTCCCCGGGTCAACGACTCGACTGATGAGAATGCGGATTGCCATGGCGCCACCTCGTAAATGCCGTTGCAGGGTTTGGGAATAATCCGATGCCTGTTACTCTATCCAATTTAAACGCAGCGGAGCCGGCGAGTCAACCGCCGCCGGCGACCGTCGGTGCCGCTGCCGCTGCCGGTCCGTCCGAAGGCGTGATCCGCGGTCACATCCTGGCCCACTACCGATCGCTGTACCGAGGCGAAAAGCGCTGCCGGGTGCCGATTTTACAAGGGCGGCAACTGGCCGCGGCACTCGGCTTCCCGGCGGCCGTGACCGAACGGATCGCGGACCAACTCTGGCTTGACTTCGTGCCCTGCGGCAATCCCCTGCCGCTGCTGGCGGCGCCTGCCGCTGCCGGCAGCGGTCTCAATCTCGGCTGCGGCGCCGGGATCGATGCCACCGCTCTCAGTTTGCTCGGCAGCGCCACCCACCCGATCGTGAACCTCGATCCGGTCGCCGCCATCCTGCACCGGGCCGCTCGGCTGCCGCCGAACCAAACCGCGCCCGCCCGCCGCATCCGCTGGTGCGCCGGCGAAGGGGAAGCGCTGCCGTTTAAGGACGGATCGTTCCACTGGGTGCTGATGAACGGGGTGTTCAATTTGTTCCCGAGCAAGCCCCCGGTGTTACGGGAAGTCAACCGGGTGCTCGCGGCGGGCGGCCGGCTGGTGATCTGCGATCTGTTCCACGACGGCCCCCTGCCGGATGATGTTCGCCACGAACTGGACGCCTGGGCCTGGTGCCTCGGCGGCGCGGTCGACCGACACGAGGTCGGAGCGATCCTGGCGCAGGCGGGTTTCCATCTGGAGCGGTTCGAGATCGAGGAAATAATCGACCGCTTCTGTCGGGCCGGGTTGCGAGCGCAAAAACCGTGACCCGGTGAAAGCGGCGCCGACCGGCGCAATCGCTTCAAGGCCCGCGGCGATAAGCAGTTGTTCAGGACCCCGGGCATAATGCCTTCGGTCATTCCCGGAGTCTTCAAGCGGGAATCCAGACCTGCGCGCAATGCTGGGTTCCGGCCGGGAGCAGGTGGAAGTGACGATCCGAGGACTGCGGCGAACGAATGGTTTTCTTGCATCCGCCCTGCCGGTTGCGGGCAACCCCGGCTTCGCCTCTTGGGCCCAGGCTTGGCGGTTGGCCGGCCCCACCCCCGGGTGGGCTTGGATTTGGGTTGGGGTTGGGCTCGGGTGGGGTCGCGCACGGCCGGAACCCACGCTAGAGCGCCTGAGTGCCGTCACAGATCGAGCGGGCTTATGGCTTCCCTAATGGTGGTGCTTTTCACCGTATGCGTGTAGATCATGGTGGTCCGGACATCGCTATGCCCCAGCAACTGCTGGATGGTGCGGATGTCGGTGTTGGCCTGGAGCAAGTGGCTGGCAAAACTGTGCCGAAAGCTATGAGCCGTCGCACGCTTGCATATCCGGGCCTTCCGCACCGCCTCCTTGATCGCTTTTTGCACCTAGGTTTCATGCAGATGATAGCGTCGGTATTCTTTCGTGGCCGGAACCAAGGTCAGATGGATGCCGGGGAACACCCATTGCCAAAGGGTGCAGATCTTTTGGAACAACGATTCAAACAGGAAACAAAAACCAGCGCGGCACAATAGTCCGCGCCTTCTCTCCGAGCGTGTTCTAAAAGGTCCACACCCAAACCAGACCAGTT
>Ga0100396_1000791_pt1 | contig 19538 bp, 17 predicted proteins | sample CryGeymeta201520_FD_81551 | JGI IMG/M metagenome (GOLD analysis project Ga0100396, IMG submission 81551) | Groundwater microbial communities from Crystal Geyser aquifers in Utah, USA - Crystal Geyser metaG 2015-20 | ecosystem: Environmental > Aquatic > Deep subsurface > Groundwater | place: USA... | reverse complement strand
TTTGCATTTCGTCATCAGTTGTAAAGACGGGGCATGCCCCGTCTCTACGTTTGGACTTAAGATTGTGGCGGAGTAACCGGTTTACTTTTTTTGTAAAACCGTTTGCTCATCTCGTCGAGGGAGCCCTTTCCTTGGACCACGGGAAATAATAACAGAGTGAATTGTGTCTGCTTTCCCATCATTGGTATAATCTTTTATTGGAAGTTCAACTCCGATCATTGGAATCATATCGCCAATGTAGTTGTTCCCTTTCCATTTGCCTCGAACATCAACTCCCAGATTAAAACCGGAGATTTGTCCATCATTGTAAAAAGAAATGGAAAGTCGATTTCCGTTAAGGAAACCAACACGACGTAAGTTGGGATCAGAGTACTGAGGAAAAGAAATTGAAGTGAAAAAGAAAAACAAAGCCAATGAAAAAAATAACCGACTCATAAGCGCTCCTTTTTGTTTGGTCAAACTTAGAAAATTAATTTTTACAAGTCAAGCCATTTTTCTTTTTTTGTTATCTTTAGACATTAAAAATTCAGAATAAAGGTTATATGACTTCACAGCAAATACGTAAGCAGTTTTTAGATTTTTTTGAAAGTAAACAGCATAAAATAGTAAACAGCGCGCCGGTGGTTCCGTTTGATGATCCCACGCTGCTCTTTACCAATGCGGGTATGAACCAGTTTAAAGATGTTTTTTTAGGAACGGGAACGCGCCAATATAACCGCGCCGCCGATACGCAAAAATGTATCCGCGTAAGCGGCAAACACAACGATCTGGAAGAAGTCGGACACGACACCTACCACCACACCTTTTTCGAAATGCTCGGCAACTGGTCGTTTGGCGATTATTACAAAACCGAAGCAATCACCTGGGCTTGGGAATTGCTCACCGAAGTTTGGAAGATGCCGAAGGAAAGATTGTTTGCTACGGTTTATAGAACCGATGATGAATCATTTGAATTGTGGAAAACAAAAACAGATATTAATCCCGCACACATTTTACGCTTTGATGAGAAAGATAATTTTTGGGAAATGGGAGAGACCGGTCCGTGCGGACCATGCTCTGAAATTCATATTAATCTTACCGATGATTACGATAATTCAAAATATGTAAACGCCGGAACACCGGAATGTATTGAAATTTGGAATCTCGTTTTCATTCAATATAACCGCGACGAAAACGGAAAGCTTCATGACCTCCCTTCAAAACATGTTGATACCGGGATGGGCTTTGAGCGCGTCTGTGCGGTGATGCAACAGAAAAATTCAAATTACGATACCGATGTTTTTATGCCGCTGATTAACCGCATTTCGGAAATTTCAGATGTGGCTTATGAGAAAGAAGAAAATAAAATTCCCATGCGCGTTATTGCCGACCACATCCGCACGCTGACTTTTGCGATTGCGGACGGCGCTGTTCCCGGTAACGATGGACGCGGTTATGTACTGCGAAGAATTTTACGCCGCGCTTCCCGTTACGGAAGAAAATTGAATATGAAAGAACCGTTCCTCTTTTCGCTTGTTGATGTTTTAGTTGAAACGATGAGCGATGTTTTCCCTGAAATAAAAGAGAAGCAAGAGTACGTTAAAAAAATTATTAAAAGTGAAGAAGAAAGTTTTAACCGGACACTTGATAGAGGAATTGAATTATTTGAAACGGTTATAAATGATCTAAAAGCAAAAAATGGAACCATTATTCGCGGCGAGGATGCTTTTAAACTTTACGATACGTTCGGCTTTCCTGTTGATCTAACCAATGTCATGGCGCGCGAAATAGGCTTCAGTGTTGATGAAAACAGTTTCAACGAGTTGATGAATAAACAAAAAGAAAGAGGGCGCGAAGCGACAAAAGATAAATTCGCTTCGGTAAATGTAAACTTCAACGATCTATCTCTTTTCAATTTAAGTGATGAAGCTAAAACGGAATTTACCGGATATGAAGAGTTTTCTTCATCGGCAAAGATCATCGGTTTGAAAAAAGAAGATAAAAACGATTTCATCATTCTTGATAAAACTCCTTTCTATGTTGAATCGGGCGGACAGGTTGGAGATACAGGGAAAATCATTTTCAATCAAAATGAGTTACAAGTTGTTGACGTTACAAAAGTTGAGAATAAGATTATTCATGTGGTTGAGAACGATATCGAAGTTTCTTTGATTATTGGTTCAGAAATTTTAGCTTCAGTTGATGAGACACGCCGTGGAGATATTATGCGCAACCATTCGGTTACTCATTTTCTCCATGCGGCGATGAGAAAAATTCTTGGTACACACGTTCATCAAGCAGGCTCTCTTGTTGCGCCTGATAAACTTCGTTTCGATTTTTCACACTTCGCCAAAGTAAGTGAAGAAGAATTGCGCGATATTGAAATATTGGTGAATGAACAACTGCGCAGAAATATTCCACTCACCCATCACCGCAACATTCCCTTTGATGAAGCGAAAAAAATGGGAGCCTTAATGTTCTTCGGCGATAAGTACGGAGACAAAGTTAATGTTGTTCAATTTGGTGATTTCTCAATGGAGTTCTGCGGCGGCACTCACGTAAAAAATTCATCACAGATCGGTTTGTTTAAAATTCTAAGCGAATCATCTATCGCCAGCGGAGTACGAAGAATAGAGGCTGTTACCGGAGCCGGTGTTGAAAAATTTATTCTTGAACGAGAAGCCAGAATTCAGAAGTCAGAAGTCAGAATAAATGAATTGATTGAAGAAAAGAAAAAACTTGAAAAAGAATTGGCAGAGTTGAAACTTAAAGGAAAACTCGGCGGAATTGATTCGATCGTTTCAAATCCAACTGATGCCGGCAGAATAAAAATCTTTAAAGGAAAAGTTGCCGCAACAAATATGGATGAGTTAAAATCATTCGGCGATGAATTGCGCAGTAAAATTAAAAGCGGCATCGGATTGCTTGCTTCCGAACTTGAGGGAAAAGTCGGGTTGGTTTGTGTTGTATCGGATGATCTTTTAAAAGAGAAAAAATTTAGCGCGGGAAAGATCGTCGGTGAAGTTGCAAAAATTCTTGGTGGAGCAGGCGGCGGTCGCCCTCACCTTGCAACTGCAGGTGGAAAAGATGTAACTAAAATTGATGAAGCGTTAAAACAAGTTGATGAGATTGTAAGGGGTTTATAATTACTTTGCGTCTTTGTGACTTTGCGGTGTAGGTTTTTACCACAGAGTCACAGAGACACTGAGAAATAATTTAGTGAGATTGAAACAGTCCGATAATATTCCCAAGATTATCTTTTAACAAAGCATACCAACCATAAACCGGGATGACCGTCTTTTCGCGGAAAATTTTTCCACCTGCGGTTATCACTTTATCAAGCGCAGCTTCAATATCATCAACCTGAACATGAAAAACTGTCGTGTCACCGCTGTTTACTTTCTTTACTTTCCGCATACCGATAGTAATTCCCTGATGGGTGTTAAAAAGTAAATATCCCTTACCGAAATCTCTCAAGTCCCAATCGAAAACTTTTTTATAAAACTCTTTCGAAGCGTCAAGATCTGTTGAAGGAATTTCAACATGAGCAATAAATTGATTAGCCATAAAACTTTATCCAAATTTATTTGAAATTTTTCTTCAAAAGTTAAGACAAGTTAGGAGACTTTGCAACAATCCAACGACAATTTTGGAAGTCTTTCTATAATTTCTAAAATTATTTAAGGAAGTATTCCTCAACTAAGAAATATTTTTTACATTTTGAGAAAAACATTCTCCAAAACAGGAAGGATTTAAAATGGAATTATTAAAATAAGCAAAAAGGCAATATTTTGGATGGCGTAATTATTGCTTAATATTGACGTTTAACAGAAATTTTGTTAAATTTAATATACATCTATTAATAATTATGAGGTAAAACAATGAAGAATAGTACGAAGTTCGGAAAAATTGGGGTGATGTTTATGTTTATTGCTCTTTCTTTAACGCTTACAAGTTCTACGTATGCTACCAGTCAATGGGCAAAAAAATTCAATTTGGCTTGCAATACTTGTCACACAGTATTCCCCAGGTTAAATTCCTTTGGTGAAGACTTTTTAGCGAATGGGTATCAATTAGAAAACACCTACAAAAAAAATTGGGAAGATCAATACTCAATTAATGCGGGCGGTGTATTTTTGAATGATTTACAAAATGTGTTTGGCATAAGAATTAATCTTACTCCTTTTCAGATGGAGACAAATTCATTTCAAAAAGATTCTGCCTCTGCAAAATCATCTAAATTAACTTTTGGGAATACGAACTGGGTTCAAACTTTTGCAGCCGGTTCAATTTATAAAGATATTTCATTCTTCACAGAAATGGAATATACCGAAAGCGCATTTCACTTCTCATGGTTTTATTTAAATTTCACAAATATTATGGGTTCAAAAGCATTAAACTTTCAGGTTGGAAGTCTTTCTCCAATGCAATTCACTTCATACCCAAATCGTTTGAGAATGTTTGCAGTACCAACAAATATGGCTATGGGAGTTAAAACTTCAAATGGAGCAGGCGAATCATCAGTTAATATGTCTTCCGCAAGAAAAGGAATTCAATATTATGGCAGAACCGAATGGGTAACCGTTTATGCGGGCGTTTCGCCGGGTTCTAAATCTGCTTCTGTTGGACAAACGTTAGGATATTGGGGCGGCGCAATGGTTAAACTTCCTGAAAGCGTAACAAAAGATTTTGCCGGTTCTTCCTTTACACTCCATTACTATAGCGGCACTGATACCAAAGGAACCGGAACAAAAACTCAAATTGAAAATAAATATTCAAGAATATCTCCTCAAGTAGCCATTCGGTACAAAGATAAGTTAGATGTTCAAGCTGCTCTTGTTATTGGTAATGAAGCTAACTGGGACTTGGTAGCAAAACCTACCGAAGATTTTAAATTCAGCGGGTTTGGCATCACTTCACGCTATTTTATTACCGATGTTTGGTCATGCGGGTTACAGTATGATAATTATTCTTCAACCAATACCGTTGCCGGTAAAAAAGTATTGGATTACAGCCGACTCATTCCCGCAGTAACTTATGTAGTAAATGGAAACATCTCGATGACCGCTTATTACGAAGCTAATTTGCTCGATATTCCTTCAGCTCAAAAAGTTAATAAGTTTTATATTAATATGAGAGCAATGTTCTAATTATTTCAAGTTTTATAAACTGAGGAATGGTATCTGCCATTCCTCTTATTTTTTAAGGATACATAAATGAAAAAAGTAATCTATTATATTTTTGCAATTTCAATAGCAGTTGTTACCTACGGGTTTCAGTCTAATCTTCTTCCCGGAGAGGAACCGGCAGGTAAAAAAATATTTCTTGCCAGTAAATGCATGGCATGCCACTCTGTTGAAAGTGCAGAAATCATTTTAAAGAAGAAGAATTCGAAAATCCCCGATTTGTCAATGGTTGGCACAAGGCATAACGCAGATTTTATAACGAAATGGATTCATAAAGAAGAAACCATTGACGGGGTAAAGCACATGTATAGTTATAAAGGCTCGGATGAAGATCTTAAAGTTTTAGTTGATTGGTTGATGAGTCTGAGTGAGAAAAAAGCTGATGAATCCCCAAAAGCTGGTGAATGTTCTAAATCCAATGTTGACAGTACACTGAAAACTGAAGTTGACAGCACTATAAATGTTAAGTGATAATTTTTCCATCCGTAGATAAAAAAACCGATCATGAATCGGTTTTTTTTATGCCGGGCGTTTACAGAATACAAATCAGCTGTCGTAGTCTTTTTCTCATAACCGATTGACATCGGTTACTATGCTCAAGAGAATTTGGCACTCGCTTTTTGAAAAAGAATTATTCTATTATTTCCGTATTAGTTCTATCTGCGTCAAGTTTTTTGTAATCAAGTTCCGAACCAAGCACACTGTGCGGAATGAGAAAAACAGCGAGCATAAGTAAAGCGGCAAAGGTAATCCAAAATTTTTCATTCTTCTTTTTAAGGAACATTACAGCCGCAATAATCCAGCCTACCAGCGCGATTAACGTTTTGTTATCGGTAAGATCGTAACCGAAAGGAACACCGGTCCAATATTCCCCGAAAGCATATTTTTGAACGAATGGACCAAAGACAAATCCACCCAACAAAAGAAAAGCGACAGTAACGAGCATATACTTTTTTGCTTTAACGGCATCAGTAAAAATTTCGAATGCGGTTCTTGTGGAAAGGAGCATTGCAGAAAACATAAAAAGAACGTGCGGAATGAGTATCCATAAGGGAACATCTCCTTTAAATCGGATAACGACAGGCTGTTCGCTTAAACTTACTTCTTTTCCTTTTAGACTCATTCGAACATTATACATCAGTTTTCCGGCGGATGGTTGAGCCGGAAGTTCTGCAAGAAGTGAATCATTGCTGCGCACCATTTAAACTTTTGTCCATTCATCTTCCGTCTTGTAACGCTTCCAAAGCATAGTGCCTGCAATATTTTTATCGGTAACCTTTACTTTAACTTCGTTATTTGAAAAACCAGAATGCGATCTATCAAGTATAAATTTTATTTCTTCGTTTCCCAATTTTATTCTCCCTGCAAGCGGGTAAGTGGGACCGGTAACGCGCTGGTAATACGCAGACGCGACCGTAATAACAAAAGCTAAAATCCAGAAGAACACATTTTTTTTCATAAAAGTATCCATGTTAATCAGAGAAATCATTAATTATAAACTTACGACACAAAACTGCAATGCTTGGCTGAATGGATGCACGAATGAATGAGTCATATTCCAATTCATCTCTATTTAATTGATTTTCATGCGGTCATTCAATCATTCTTCAATTCAATTCAAAACCGCTTTTATCCATCCAATCATTATCAAATTCCCCTTAAATCCGGGTTACTACTCATTCTTGAGTTTCAACAATTTTGTAGCTGTGAGAAACTTCCGCAGCTTTTTCAAGCATTTTAGTTACCGAACAATATTTGGTTTGTGAAAGTTCTATTGCTTTTTCTATTGGTTCCTTTTGTAGATTTCTTCCTTGGAACACATATTCAATATGAATTTTTGTAAACACCTGCGGATGTTCGTCTGCAACTTCCGAGGTGATGTTCATTTCAAATCCGTCAAGTTTTACTTTTTTCTTGCCGAGAATCGAAGCAACATCACTGCCGGTGCATCCGCCGAGTCCAAGCAATAATAATTCTTTCGGACGAATTCCCGCGTTGCTTCCACCGAATTCTTCGGGTCCATCCATTGTTATCCAATGGTTGGAATCGGTTTTCCCGACAAAGGTAATTCCTTTAACTTGTTTTACAAATGCTTTTTTCATTGCCATAATTTTTCCTTTCAAATAGATAATTTTTGTTTTCTATTTGATACTCAAAATCGAATAACGCTTCAAACCATTTTATCTTTCAAATTATTTGTGATTTGATGATTTAATTTAAGTAATTTTCTTTAAGAAATATTATTTCATACAGGAAGAAAAATGAATCTATCATCTTCATCTGCTGTTGTCACCGGCGGAGCAATGGGAATTGGACTTGCAACTTGTAAACGGCTAATCAAAGAAGGCGTTACGGTAACGTTGTGGGACATGAATTCCGGGGCTTTAAATAAAGCTAAAACGGAACTTGAACAACTCGGCGGAAAAGTTTTTGCGCATCAATGTGATGTTACGGATAAAGTCCGCGTTTACGAACTGGCAGCAACTGCCAAACAGGAAATGGGTAAAGTTGATATTCTTATTAACAATGCCGGAATAGTTTTCGGCGGGGAACTTTTAGACGGAACAGACGAAGAATGGGAAAAAACCATCGCCGTTAATTTAACTTCACTTATTTATACCATTCGCGCTTTCCTTCCGCAAATGTATGAACGGAACGTTGGACATATCGTAAACTTATCTTCTGCTTCAGCTACACTTGGAGTTCCCGGCTTAGCGGTTTATACTGCTACTAAATGGGCGGTGTGGGGTTTAACGGAATCGCTTCGCTTTGAAGCTTACAACAATGGGAAAACCGGAGTAAAATATTCTTCGGTGCATCCAAGCTATATTGCACAAGGATTATTCCACGGAGCTAAACTTGGCTTCCCGGGAAATCTCATCGTTCCTTTATTAAAAGATCACGATGTTATTGCAAAGACAATTGTAGAATCAGCATTAAAAAAAGGAAGATATTCACCGAAGCGTCCGGTTACCTTAAATTTAAATCCACGTTTGCGCGGACTGCTTCCCGATTCCTGGTTCCAAAAACTGATGATCTTTTTCGGCGTTCCGCAAAGCATGAAAACATGGACGGGAAGAAAGTAAATGCTATCTATGCCCCAAACTGTTTTAAGTGATAATCAAAATGGATGTAGATTATTCTTCCCCACTGCTTTCTGGTAAAATGACCGAATGCAGCATGGGATTGATAATTAAAGCTGCTATCTTTCCCAAGAAAATCAGAAACAATTTTTTTGAGAAGTGTTTTATCATTTTCAAAGTCGGTTGGTTTTGTTCCGCGCCCTTTAGCTAAATCGATTTCCGGAAAAGTTTTTACTTTCCCTTTCGGCGCAGGCATACCCAACAACACAATTTTTGAAAGGATGGTACGGGAAAAGAAACTACTGAAATCTCTTGTCTTTATTTGGTTAGTCGCAATCCTAATCTGATCGGCTAAATGGCAAAGCATTTCATTTGCGTACATTTTTCCCCATAGACTAGAATTGGTTTCTTTCAGATTGGTGATTCTTGTTAACAGTTCTTCTCTATTTTGAGCGTTTAAAATATTCTTCATCGGTTTTCTTTCCAAAATTATTTTTGTTCGCGGAAAAAATAGTTTTAATTAACTTTACTTCCAAGATAAAAGGAAGATTGAAAATGATCGAGCAAAGTTTAGCAACAGAAAAAAGAACAACATCAACCAATCCCGCAACGGGAGAAGTAATTGGATCAACCAAAGAAAATTCAATTGCCGATTTGCAGAACGCTGTAAGCGAAGCAAGAACCGCGCAAAAGGTTTGGAGGGAAAAAAGTTTTGCTGAACGGGCAAAATATCTTTTCAAAATCCGCGATTATCTTGTCGCACACGCCGATGATATTTCAGAAATCATTTCAAAAGATTCCGGCAAAACAAAAGTTGACGCCATCAGCACCGAAGTGCTTGCCTCGGCAATGGCAATAACCTATTACGCAAAAAATGCAGAATCTGTTTTAGAAAGAAAAACACTCAGCGGTGGAAGCATTCTTACCATCAATAAGCGTTCGTACGTTGACCGCATTCCTTACGGAGTTATCGGAATTATAAGTCCGTGGAATTATCCTTTCGCAATTCCCTTCCATGAAGTTGCGATGGCATTAATTTCCGGCAATTCCGTTATTCTGAAAACAGCAACTCAAACACTTGAAGTTGGTAAAGCGTTAAAAGCTTGTATTGATGCGGGTGAACTCCCGCAAGGACTTTTCCATTTTCTAAACATTCCGGGAAATATTGCAGGTGATGCTTTTATTGATTCGGGAATCGATAAATTATTTTTCACCGGTTCAGTCCCCGTTGGCAAACAATTGATGAAAAAAGCGAGTGAAAAGCTTTTTCCTCTTTCGCTGGAACTTGGCGGCAACGATGCGATGATCGTTTGTGACGACGCAAATCTTTATCGCGCGGTTAGCGGCGCAATTTGGGCTGGCTATTCAAATGCGGGGCAATCATGCGCCGGAGTGGAACGCATTTATGTTGACGAAAAAATTTATGTTTCTTTCGTCACTTTGCTTAAAAAGAAATTAAATGAAATGAATGTCGGCGCTGATAAAAACTTTAACGTTACCGTTGGATCTTTAACGACTGAGAAGCAATTGGATACAGTTAAGAAACACGTTGCCGATGCGCGCGAAAAAGGAGCTTCAATATTTACGGTAGATAACATTGAAAAAGAAAAACAAGGATTGTTCCATCCGTTAACCGTAATTGAAAATGCAAACAACGAGATGCTCGTTCAGAATGAAGAAACATTTGGACCGGTTGTAACGGTAACTAAATTCAAATCAGTTGAAGAAGCAATTACAATGGCGAATGATTCTTCACTTGGTTTAACAGCATCTGTCTGGACAAAAGATAAAACGAAGGCGCACAAAATTGCGGCGCAACTTGAGGTTGGTTCGGTGATGATCAACGATCATTTGATGAGTCATGGACTTGCGGAAACTCCTTGGGGCGGCTGGAAAGAGTCCGGCTATGGAAGGACTCATGGTTATCTTGGTTTGGAAGCTATGACACAACCCCGTGTAGTGATTGATGATATTATGCCGGGACTACAAAAAAATATGTGGTGGCATCCGCATTCAAAACAAGTGTATGACGGATTAAAAGGGGGCATGAATTTTCTTTATTCAAAAAATTTATCTCTTCGTTTTTCGGGAGTGTTGAATCTTGTTAAAGTTTTTCTGAGGAGTTTTAGAAAAGATTGACTGAGAAATAGGACACAGATCAGCTAGAATTTGTTTCTCACATATTTCACTTTTGGTTCTCTAATTTGAAATCCAATTGGGTTTTTAGGTTTTTCTTCCTCTTTCATCAATTGTCTGATATCTTCAAAGACCATTTGAAAATTTTCGTCATACTTTGCTTCAAGTTCGGCGATTTTATGAGCTAAGTGCTTATTCGTTTCAAGTAGAGTTCTCAATTGAACAAAAGTTCGCATAATAACTATATTTACTTCGATTGCCTTTTCACTTTTAAGAACAGAAGAAAGCATTGCAACACCTTGTTCTGTAAATGCAAAAGGTGGAACAGGACTATTTTTATAACGAGCGAACTTATCACAATTTGTGATAAGTTCTTTCCACTCTTCTCTTGATAATTTGAAAACAAAATCTGGTGGAAATCTTTTCTTATTTCTTTTTACAGTTTGTTTCAAAACCCGATTTTCGGTCTGATAGAGCAAAGCAAGATCGAAATCAAGGATTACCTTTTTGCCACGAAGAAAAATGATAATACTTGAAATAAATATCTGATTTGCCAAAGCTTTAGTTTTGGTAATTTTTCCCATAAGATCAACTCACTCTCTTTTCCATTCTTTGAAAAAACTCAAAAGCTTTTCCCTGCTGTAAGATTTTTCAGCCTCTAACTCACCAGTGTTTTTTGAAAGCAGCAGTTTTCCATCTTTTTCTAAAATAAAAAAGTGAGGATATCCTTCAACTTTCGGATACTTTGAAAGAAGAGCTTCGTTCTTATTCTCTTTACTGTAATTAACTTTTACAACAATAAAATTTGCGTGTAACGTTGAATCAATTTCTTTGTCCGCTAGAATAAATTCATCCAAACGATGGCACCAAATGCACCACTCACCGCCGACATCAAGCAGAATTCTCTTATTTTCTTTTGTTGCCTGTACAACTGCATTTTTAATATCTTTAGCAGCATCGTGCAAAGGATCAAATTTTTCACGTTCTTTTTTCTGTGCAGTTATTGAGAAGGACAAAATGAGTATTACAACTAGTGCAAGTTCAACTATACGTTTCATATTATCTCCAATTACTTTTCTGAAAAAATATTTTTCACAAAATTGAATTCATCATTGGTCAACGGTTTGTTCATTGCCGATAAATTCACTTTTACTTGATGCAAATTTCTGAATCCCGGGATGACTGTTCCGACAACATTATATTTTAAAAGATATTGCAGAGCAACCCGTGCAAGGTCTTCAACTGATGAACCGAAATGCTCTTTTAGTCTTGCAATTTTAGATTCGATATTCTCCAAATTTTCTCTTGAAAATTTTTGCGAACCTCTCCGGTGATCTCCTTCAGCAAATTGAGGCGGATTGTTTTTATCATACTTTCCTAACAAAAGTCCCTGTGCAAGCGGACTGAAAGCAACGAACGACATTTTATATTCTTCAAGTAATTTTCGCGTCGGAGTTCCGTCGGCAATAAAATTATCATCCATCGCGTGAGCCCAGCTTTGAAGCACATCCGGTTTTACTTTCGGAACGAGTTTTATAAAATCTTCGTGCGAGTAAGCCGACTGCCCGATGAAACGAATTTTCCCTTCCTCTTTTAAACGATAGATCATTTCAACTGCATCATCAAGATATTCATCTTGATCGCCGAAATAGCCGTGATGGAAATAATATAAATCAATGTATTCGCGTTTCAAATTAACAAGCGATTGTTCGCACTGATGACGAATATGCTGAGGCTCGTATGCATTGGCAGCGGTTCCGGGAAACCAACCAATTTTTGTCGCGATCGATACATCTTTTGTTCTGCTTCCGAGAATTCGTGCAAGCATTCTTTCCGCTTTACCGTTGCCGTAAACATCGGCATTGTCAAAATGATTAACACCGTTTTCAATCGCATAATTAATTGCTTGCGCGGCTTCACCTTCATCAACATTCGCCCAGCCGTTTGGTTGTCCATTCACCCAGTTAAGTCCGCCAAGCGTCCAGCAGCCAAGTGAGATTTCCGAAACATGTAAATCTGTTTTCCCAAGTTTTCTGTATTGCATTGTGATTCTCTTTTTTATTTCAAAATTAAGAAAAGATTAGACGAAAAAGTAATTGAAGCCGGGGCATGAATGAATGATTGATTGAATGGTTGAATGCAAAGCCGTTGAATGTTTCAAAAGTATTTCTTTCTCTACGGATTCAGTTTCCCATCATTCAACCATGCATCCATTCAATCATTCCAAAGATTCATCTTAATTAACTTTTCTGTCGCGTTTTTTATTCAAACGGCATACTTAAATCCACTGGAATTTGTTAAATTTAAAACAAAAACTTTATGAAAATATTATATATCGTACGACATGCAAAATCAAGTTGGGAAAGCGGGGTTACAAAGGACTTTGACCGCCCCTTAAATAACCGCGGAAACCGCAGCGCAGATGTGATGTCTAAATTTGTTTCTGAAAAGGATATTAAGATCGAAAAGATTGTTTCCAGCCCGGCGAAAAGAGCGATAACCACCGCAAAAATCTTTGCAAAAGCATTGAAGATAAATGAATCAGAAATTCAGCTGGAAGAAAAAATTTATGAAGCTTCGTTAAAAACACTTCTTGAAGTAGTTCATGAATTGGATGATTCTGTTTCGTCGGTAATGTTGTTCGGACATAATCCGGGATTAACTTCACTGGCAAATTATTTTGGAGCAACGATAGACAATTTGCCAACGTGTGCAATCGCAGCGTTTGAATTTGAGACCGGGCATTGGGATGAAGTTAAAAAAGGGAAATTGCTTTTTTATGAGTACCCGAAAAAACATATTAATGAAGAATAAGTAATTATCTACAACCTCGAAGGTTAGGATACTATTCTGTTTCTTAACCTTCGAGGTTAAAAACAATATGACTTTACTTCATCAGTAACATTTTATTGTTTAATGTTTTGCCTTTAAAAGTAATGCTGCAAAAGTAAACGCCAGAGGAATAACTACTTCCATCCCATTTTACAGAATGCAGACCTGAACCGGAAAATTCATTTACCAAAGTTTTCAACTCACGTCCAAGCACGTCAAAGATTTTTAATTGAATAATTCCACTTTCGGGTAAAGTGTAGTTTATTGTTGTTTCCGGGTTGAATGGGTTAGGATAATTTTGTTGGAGTGAGAATTCCACTGGTATGGTTTCATTTTTATTGTCTATTGCTGTTATGTTTCCATCTTTGTCTAGCTTAAGTAATATAATATCTGTCTGGTCATTGTAATACATAATCGAACCGGTTATTGCATAACCATCATCGTTTGTTTGAATAATATCGTGACCTTCCGATCTGTAAATACCGGTATCAATAAATGTTTTTGTCCATACTGTATCACCAAATTCAGTAGTTTTTACCATAAATAAATGTGTATTTGTGGAACCAGTAATAACATAACCTCCATCTTTAGTTGGTTTGCCGGTACTACTGAGTTCCCACCTACCTAAGTTCATTTTTTTTGTCCAAAGTGTATCACCGTTTTGGTCTAATTTTAATAACCAGGTATGTAAAAGCAAATCACAATATTCGCAGGGTTGTAGAGTATATTCCCCGGTTATAAAATAATTTCCATCTTTTGTTTCAGTTATCTTATTCCCGCTATCTTGGCGATCATATCCGTATGTTTTTGTCCATAACGTGTCCCCCTTTTTATCTGTCTTTATAACAATAAGATCAACACCACTAGTTTTTTGAGTAGAAATATAACCTGTAATAACATATCCACTGTCAGAGGTTGCTTGAAGACTCTTTGGTGTAACGAAAGATTTTATCCCAAGTGTATTCATCCAAAGACTATCGCCGGAATTATCTACTTTCATAAGAAATACTTTAAGGTTAAAGTCGTTGGTAATATCCTTGTAACCTGTAAAGACATATCCGCCATCAAAAGTTTTATCGACAGAAAAAATAGTAGTTCTATCGTAACTTTTATTCCATTGTATATTCCCGAGGTCATCTGTCTTTATTAATTTATTTCCAAAACCCAGAAGATATCCTCCATCAGGTGTATTTGTTAGAGAATATGAAAGATAAATTTCACCGCTTCCATATACTTTTGTCCATAAACTATCGCCAGATTTATTAGTTTTTATAAGGGAAATTTTATATCCATCCGTATAACCAAAAAGAGCATAACCACTATCTGCTGTTTGAATAAGTGAAAAACCTTGGTTAGTTCCTGCTCCACCGTATGTTTTTAGAAAAGTGTTCTGCGCATAACTGTAATTATACATGAGCAATAATATTAGTAATGTCTTAACAAAGATTTGAAATATATTTTTTTTCATTTTTCCCTCATATTTAATTTTTATTTTATTAATGACATCTTCTTTGTAGCGTTAAAGTTTTCTTTTTCATTAGAAGTAATAGTTTTAATACTATAGAAATAGACTCCTGAAGAAAGATTTTCTCCATCGAAAATAACAGTGTAATATCCGGCTTCTTTAGTTCCTTCGAAGTATTCTTTTACTATTTGTCCAAGTGTATTATAAACAGTGATGTTCACATTACTTGCATATGGCAAAGCATATTTTATTACTGTTACCGGATTAAAAGGATTGGGATAGTTGACAAACAAATTGTATTCTGTCGGTAAAGGAGAGGCAACAATATTTTGTTTTTGTTCCTGATCCGTTTTTGCAAATGAATATTCTTTTTGTAAATAATCCTTATCACCAAGATGTTGGTGTGCATCAATATTACTCACAGAATTGGGAAATAACTTATCCAATTCATTCGATACCAAACGGGCGTTTTCCTTATCTTGAATATCGTTGTAATAATAGAGAAACTTTGCGAACAAGGCGTCCTCTATAATTGCATCATCTTTATGCTTACTTATTACTTCATCAATATTTTTCAGTTTGTTTTCTTTATCAAGTTCGGCTAATATTAATCCCGCAACTGCATTTAATTTTTTCTTGTCCTTATTAAATAATGTTTTGAATTTTAGTTTAGTTGTTTCTTTTTCGCTTAAATCAAATGTCCGTGTTAATAAACTTAGTGCGTTAAATGCAGCGTATGAATCGGAATAATTGTCTATTATATCCAAACAAATCTCTCTTGCTGCAAGTAAGTCATTCTGTTCTATCAAGTTCATTGCTTTTTTAAGTAACACAAGTTCAGCATCTTCAGCAAGAGGAGCAACTTTACTTAGACCCGTGGGATCATATGTTAGATATGGGTATGAAACAATAGCTCCATTACTTATATATGTTTTAATTGGTGTTGGAGCGCCCCAATAATTATTCACAGCAAATATAACTCCGTTTGTAATAGCATAAATATTATAAAGCGTATTCTCACCTAATGTATTATAACCACCGTCTAAAGGTGAATTATTCCCCAGCATTGGTAACGAATTGCTAAAAGCGCAAACACCAACGGAGTTGCCTGTAATTTTATTTTTGCCTTGAGACCAGCTTGCGCCAAATTTAGGAATTGATGTAACGCCTGAACTTGAAACAGCATAGTTGGTGTTACCGGTTAACTTATTTAGCGTAAGCGTTGGGGATGAATTATAGAGAGCAATACCCATCCAATTATCATGAATATAATTATTTGAAATTCCAATCGGGGTATTTGAAAAATATATCCCTGTATTACATTCCGTAATTTCCCAATTGTTTATTGGGGAGGCATAAGTATAGTTGCAATAAATACCGTACCAAGCACGTTTTACAATTGTATTGGACACATTTAATGTCGCACCTGTATATACTCTAATGCCGTTTTGTGTTGTGGAATTGGGAGAAATAAAATCAAAAGTAACTTTGTTGGTGCTTGTTCCATTTGATGCGAGCGTTCCATTAACAATAAGAGAAGATCCGTTTAAAAAATTTAATTTAGCACCGGGTTGAACAGTTAATGTAACACCCGGAGAAACGGTTATATTTTTACCGATAAATACATTACCGCTCAATGTTGTATTTGTAGTGATGTCTTCTGTCCAGTAATTATAATATGCTTTTAGAGACATATAACCTGTATGTCTTGTAATATCTGTTATTGCAATATGCGTTTTGTTTGCCGTTGGAACGCCACTGATTAATTGACCCCATTCTTTCGTTGATGGTCTGGTAGCATCGGTCATCGAATTTGTAACATGACCATAGATGTTCTCATCGGTAAAAAAATCTGATCTCATACTTTGAAACCTAAAGAATCTTCTTTGACCAGTAGGATCCCAACCATATGTGTTGTAAATATCATTTATTACAGTAGTCTCCCAGATATGTCTTCCCCCATCAGGTAAATGAATGAATTTACTATTAGCATCCACCAGATTATCATCAAGGTAATTGAAATCACCGGAATATATTCCATTCCAGTTACCGGGTCTATTATAGTCCCGTGGATAATCATCATTAGGAATTGGATTATTATTCCATCCGTTGTAAGGGACTGCTGTTTCCAAGTGGATTAGGTTATCAGAAGATTGATCTACCATATCTGTACGTTCTTTTATATGCCAAATAAGTACACCTTTATTGTACCCATAAGTAGGGTATTCATCTAAATTTTCAAATGATTTGTCGAACTCAGAAGCATTATGATATTCTATTAAAAAATATTCATCTTTTTGGTCTGTCCCACCTAAATAATTTTCTTTTATCATTACCTTAATTATTCTTCTGTAACCGTTTGCTATTGCTTGTGTTGCCAAAGGATAATTTACGTCGGCTAATTTAATATAATTAAAATTAATCGAATTAATATTTGATTGATCCACAGTTAATATTTCATCGGGTCTAATCCAACCTAAAAAAATTAAATCATGCGATAAAAGAGGAGGTTGACCATATAAAGAATGCAGTCCCGGTAATGCAGCATTATGGTACATCATATCACGATCCCACAGCATATTTGCATGATCTCCAAAATCGGGAAATACATCATTTCCTCTGTCTGGGAATCCTGTAAAATTTGGATGACTTGATATTTTTCCGATAATATGAAATCTCTCATGTAAAACTGCATTCATACTTCTTTGATACGAAACCGGTCCTGTCCAGTAAGTAACAGTACCGTTAACATTTTTTAAAGTAATATTATTATCAATGGTTCCTCCGGCACATTTAACTGTCGTATATTTATAAAATTCACAGTTATTAACTCCTTGAAAAATGAAATGAATACATGAAATGTCATTAAAAATATTAGGATTATCATTGTATAATTTGTCTGCTATTTCTCTTAATATTAATGAACGTTTATTATAGATAACGCTATTACTTGATCCACCGTTTTGAGTAACCCAATAACTAAAAGAATGGTCAGATAAATAAGTGCCGCCATTATTTGTACTCTTAACGAATTGAAAATCAACATTGTATAAACCACCTGACACTGCCGCATAATAATAATTTAACAAAGGCTCGTACCATTGGTCAGCCGGAATAGAATTTCCATTTTGAGCGACATAATCTTTTAAAAGAGTTCCATCCGGGTAAGCCCCTAATAATGGATAATATTCACTCGTCTGAAGAGTAGGATATCCGTAGTCTTTATCTGAGAATCCAACCACAACAACAAGTTCATGAAAATCTCCGAATAAATCCACCGACGGAGTATATGTTTGTGTCGAATATGTTGAGGAGATATTATCAATCGGCGCAAGAAGATCCTGCGAATAGGAAAGTATAGAAATAAATAAAAACATTAGAATAAAAAGGAAGTTTTTCATAGTAAATCTCCTAAATTTATTTTAAATAAACCATCTTAATTGTGCTGGTGTTTTTAGCTTCTAGGTCATTTGATTTTACGACACCATAATAAAACCCCGACGAAACACTTTTATTGTTATCATTTAATCCGTCCCAAATTATTTCATAATTATTTTTCCCATTATTATTTAGGTAATATTTTTTTACAACCTTACCCAATGAATCGTAAATAAATAAAGTACCTGTAGTGTTATTAGGCAATGTTACAAATATTTTTGTGCTGTTGTTAAAAGGATTAGGATAGTTGGAAATGTTAAAATCAGTTGCTATCTCATTATCTCTTTCTTGCTCGATTGAAGTAATTAAAGAAGATACATCGATGCCATATAAAAATTCGTCCGTAGAATTTGAATAGATTAAAGTATCGTTATTAGCCCACTTTAGAGAATATTTTCGACCTCCATCATTGCAGTGGGTGGCTTTATATGTTCTGATAGAATCTAACGAATAGATATAAATGCCTGCTGCCGAAAAACTTATAAATTGAAACCCTAAAAATGCAAGCTTTCTATCATCAGGGGACCAGCTTAATGAAGTGATGTAGTGCCCACTGTGATCCCAACAGCCTATTTCCGGATCATCTCTAAATGGTGAAAATATTAGTATATCCTTTTCGGAATTTTTATAATGGAAATAAATTTCCGAAGTGTCATTTGTTGTACTGTATGCTAATATATTATGTTTAACATTATAAGCAAAGCCAAGGAAGTTAGTATAGTTAGCAAGACTGACTAATGTATCTAATCTTCTTGATTTGAGAAAGTATTCTGCAATAACATTATTATGGTTGGATAAGAAAACAAAACTTGTATCGCTGCTCCACTGTGGGTAGGCATCCATTGTGTTATAGTTCATTTCAATATTTATATCTAATGGTAATAACGAACTATCTTTTAAAGAAAAATAATGCAACCCTCCAATAGTTATAAAATTGCTGTCGTTGGGTGAGAAAGAATAATAATTTTCTACATTTGGTGGATAACTAAGTGTGTCAGTAATAATTAAATTGGATTGTTTGTCCAAATTATATAAATAGTAATTATTTTTATTACTATGATCATAAAGTGAGTTATTGCCATACAACATAAGATGTTGTATGTTACTAAAAATAGGCAGTAGGACTAACATACTAGTCTTTGTCACTTCCAAATTTTTCAAATCAACTTTTCTAACAGTATCGCTATAAAAATCTTTAAAGTAAACTTGCTGTGCAATTCTATCTATGGAAAATTGCTCAGAGTTAATACCAGTTAATAAAAATTTTTGGCTATAAGAATTTGGAGGAACTATCAGGGATAGTAAGATTATAAAAAACAATCTTGATAAAGAAATACTTTTCTGGTTCATAGAAATTCCTAAATTTATTTTAAATAAACCATCTTAATTGTGCTGGTGTTTTTAGCTTCTAGGCCATTT
>Ga0100396_1000759_pt1 | contig 19923 bp, 15 predicted proteins | sample CryGeymeta201520_FD_81551 | JGI IMG/M metagenome (GOLD analysis project Ga0100396, IMG submission 81551) | Groundwater microbial communities from Crystal Geyser aquifers in Utah, USA - Crystal Geyser metaG 2015-20 | ecosystem: Environmental > Aquatic > Deep subsurface > Groundwater | place: USA... | reverse complement strand
TTTTAAGGTGCTTTCCTTCTTCCAACCGACAACTTTTTGTTGTCAGTTCGAAAAAAGAAAAAAAGGAAGGAATTGGTTATGGGTTGAGTCTTTTGGCGTATTTCCAACCACAAGCCGGACACTCAAAGAACTGATAGCAAATAACAAACCTACCACTGATTCTCCACGCTTCCTTGAAGAATCGGGTCTTCACCTTATGGTTACACCGAGGACACCAGTGTCTCAGTCCAAGAAGACCTCTTCTTGGCGGTGGTATCTTACCCGTCTCACTCCTTTTCAAAATTTCCTCAACCTTATCCCAATCAGGCTCTTCTTTTTGGATTATTGTTTCCATTTTTTCCATCACCGAGCTATCCACCAAAGCTGATAGACAATTCGGTGATGGAAATTTTCCTCCTTCCTCTTTTTAAACTTTTTTAATGTGCTTTTCCTTCTTTGAACCTACAACCCTTTGACTATGCTCAGGGCAAGTTTTGCGGGCTCGAAGAAAGAAAAAGAGGGATGGAGGAAAAGTTCATCATTGGGACAAGTATTCACCACACTTCCAACATTTATCTCTCCATTTTGAATTGCTGGTTTTGCATTTCCAACAACGAATGAAATCATTTTCTTCCTCCATCTATTTGTTTCAAATTGTTCGGGTGCGAATATATTCTCCTGGGAGCTCATGGCGATGACGCCACTGCTCCCAAGATAGACATTAAATGGTTTCCCACTCTCTGTCTACTTATATTATACCATATTTCTATCTATTTTGTCAATAGGTAGGAATTTTAAAATCTTGTTAGTTTGATTATTGTTCTTATAAATATAAAGTCCTCTCTTAAGTCCTAGAATCGTTTTAGAGGCTTTATTTTAGCCAGGTTGATAAATATATTAAAAAGCCCAAGAGTTTTTCTTGGGCTTTAAATGAGTTTCCTGAAACCGGAGCTTCTTAAGGTTTTTGTATCCTCTTTTTAACCGTTTCTGGTAATTCTTCTGGGATAGGCGCCTCTGCTGGAACATCATCTAAGGCATTTTTCTTCTTAAGAGACTCTACCGCCTGTTGATGTATTTTAACAGAATTAGTCATTGCTTTTTCAACCCCCGATTTAGCACTGTCAGGGACTTTTTCATAAACCTGAACCAAAACTTCAAGATGATAGGAAGTAGCTTTACCTACCAATTGTTCAACCGTTGTTGTATCCTTCCCAAGCCCCTGAGCAATCTTAGAAATCTCTTGGCCAAGGTTATTCAGTTCTTCAAAATCCTCTACTGCCCTTTCCTCTTCTGTTGTATTACCCTCTTCGGCCATCTTTTTGGCTCTTTCTAACCTTCCCTTTATTGTTTCTAAGTTAATCTCTGTTGCTTTATTTGGATTCTCTTTTGCTAAGGCAAGTAAAGCTCTATTATGACCATTCATTGAGACTGTCATAGCTTTTATTATTGCATCTTTTGCCTGTTCAGGAACTTTAGCTAATACACCTTCTAAAACAGAAAGGTGTTTTGATGTGGCTTCTGCCACTTTTGTAGAAACATCCTCTACGTTTTTCCCCTCTTTTCCTAAATCTTCTGTTTCATCGTTTGCTACTGCTACATATTTCTCATAAAGACCAGTTGCGGTTGGTAATTTTTCAACTTTTCCTTTTTGAGTTAAGGCAGAAGTTTCAGCTAATTTTTCCTCGCTATAAGTTAAGGCTTTTCCTATTTTTGCTTCGTGCGAAAAAGCAAAAAATAATCCTATTTTCTCCCCCCACACATCTAAGAAATAGAATGGGTTATCGGGCATTAAGCCAGGCGATGGAAGGCTGATTGCATCTTGGGCCAAAGCGGCTGTAACAAAAAAGAGAGCCAAAATCACTGCTAATATTGTTATCTTCCTCATATCTAATTTTTTTAATTTTTTCTACTCGGCCTTTATCCAGATGTTAGATGTTAGATGTTGGATGTTGGATGTTGGATAGTTGTTAGTTGCCTGTTGGTTTCTCTCCTCTGATTCGCTTTTCCAAAGTTTCTATCACCTTTCCCTTTGTCTCTTTTATTTTAGACTGGGTTCCCTCGCTTTGAAACCAATTTGCATAATAAGAAAATGCCGCTGAAATTACCTTGCCGAACGTTCCAAAAAAATCTGAAGTTAGCATTGTCCAACCCTCGGAGAAAGTTTTTTCAGCAAAAACTGTTCTCCAGCCCGGAATTAGAATTAACAAGAAGAGAACAATAATTCCCAAAATCATTCTGAGCCAATGAAAAGGATTTAAATAATCAAAAAACATAGTAGTAAATTTTATTTAGGTGTAATAATAATAACTTGATCGACTACAACTTTTTTCCCATCATACCAATCACTAACAAGTTCTTTTACCATATCTAAATATCTAGGACCTCGTGGTAATTTTTGCCCTGTATTTGGGTCTACTACGACTCCGCTTAAAATTGGGTCATGAACAATATATTTCCCATTAAAATTTGAAGTAACTACTACATAATGACCCCGATAACAACCGCATGATGAACTATATCCAGTATTTAAAAATATTACCATTGGTCTACCGTCGAAATAATTATCTAAATTTAATGATTTAGGATAGGTGTGATTTACAAATTTTTCAATTTTAAAACCATAATTACTGACACTATTCCAACAAAATGCCCATCCGGAATCAGTACAACTAAACGTTCTAACATCATGATTTAATGTCATAGGAGTAATAGTAGATTTGTATTTAGCTAAAACCATCGCTACTGAGGTTACCGCACATCCATATGCAGTAAAGGGATCATCTGAAAGCCCTAATGTTTCTCCAGGATAATCAGTTTGTAAATATATAGGCACTCCGTTACTAGCCCATGGCCCTAAACTTCCGTACCGTTTCTCATACTCTTCTATTAATCTAAATAATTCAGCCGAATGACTTTGAGCTAAATTCGTTAAATCACTTAATAATTGTTGGGTTTGTTTTTTAATTAGCGCTAGTATTCTCTCGAAGGTTTCTTGTTTGCCTTCTGTAATTAATATTAAATCCTCCCTCTTTTTCATTAGATATTGAGAATCCCTAATACTGCTGGAAAGGGATTGTCTTTGGCTCTCCAGCGCCTCCCTATTTTTTTCGAACTCTTTCTTACTATTTTCTAGAGCGATCTTATCTGCTTTTAATTTTTCAAGAACTTCTCCTATTGATTCCTGGAGATTATTCACGTAAACAACTTCATCAAAAAGATCAGAGAGGCTCCCTTTTGTTAAGGTTAACCTGACTAAATTTTGACTATCGTATTCATAGAGAGATTTTATCGTCTCTGCTATTCTCAACTTTGCCATCTCAATATCCCTTTCTTTCTGTCCGATTTCTTTTTCAGTTAATTCTATATTTAATTGAACCGAAGTAATCCCTCTTTCTTTTATCTGAATTTTTAATTCATCAGTTTCAATTAAGGCATCTAAATATTTAATTTCGTTATCTAGATTTCTTATAATTTTACTATAGAGTTCGGGGCAATCTTCTTCTAAACTCAATGCTTCTGCTTTTTTATTTATTAACTGACTTCTCAAATTAGAAATTTCTGATTCTGGATGTTTGCTCTTGCATTGAATTTTTTTTCCTAAATCACTAATTTTATCACATTCTTGCAGGTCCTTATTTATCTGTTCCATTTGGTCCTGAATTACTTCTATTTCTTTTTGTATATCTTTAATTCTGTCACATTCTGTACTGTCGGGATTGCCCAAAACCTGGCTGTTGAGAATTAAGCCAGTTAATATTGTCAAAACTATCAAAATGTTTTTTAACTTTATCTTCATATGATGTCGCTAATATTTGCGAATAATAATGCGAATATTCGCGAATATATTAGCATAAATTCGCACCCTAATTAACTTAATAAACTTAATTAGCTTAATCGGCTTATTTGCTTATTAACTCTATCGCTTCTTCTATTCTCCTTAGCGTTCTTTTTTTGCCGAGGATTTCGGCAATCTCAAAAGGTGGAGGAGAACCTTTTTTACCGGTTAAGGCAACTCGCAAGGGCCAGAGAAGGTATCCCCTATCCAATTCTTTTTCTGCTTCTTTCATTAAAACTTCTCTTATTTTCATTATTTGCCACTCCTCTTTTTTGAAGTTCTCTAATATTTTATAACATTTCCCAAGATTTTTTTGAACATCGTCTTCGGACATCGATTTCCAAATAAGCAGTTTTTTGTCAAAGGAAATTTTATCTTTGAAGAAAAAATCAGTACTTTCTTTGATTTCCGAAAGTCTCCTCATCCGCTCCTGAAAAAGACTAATAACCTTTTTAAGATAATTAAAATCAATAATCTCACCGGTTTCATTAATCTTATATTTTTGTCGCCGACGCTCCATAGCTTTGGCGACGGAGCGAGATTCAATTTTTGAAATATGAGTTTTGAGCAAATATGGTAGGCATTTCTCTGTAAGTTCAGCAGGAGGCATTTTCCTGATATAATAGCCGTTTATCCAGTCCAATCTTTTGATATTAAAGATTGCTCCCCCTTTCTGGACCCGCTCAAGCGAGAACCTTTCAATCAAGTTTTCTAAAGAGAATATCTCTTCTTCAGTTGCCGGATTCCAGCCCAAAAAAGCCATAAAGTTTACCAGGGACTCTGACAAATAACCTTGAGCTTTATATTCTTCTATCGAGACAGCTCCGTGGCGCTTGGAGAGTTTTGACCTATCAGGACCCAAGATTAATGGTAAATGGGCATATTCAGGTCGAGGAAATTCTAAGGCTTCTTGGAAAAGAATTTGTTTTGGAGTATTGGGTATATGGTCTTCTCCTCTAATTACATGGGTTATTTTCATCTCAAAATCATCAATTACTACGGCTAAATTATAAAAAGGAGTTTTAAAGTCCCGCGCCACAGCAATATCTCCCAGGAGCGATGTATCAAACTCTAATTTTCCCCTAAGTAAATCGTTTACTTTTATTATTTTATTAGGAACTTTAAATCTGAGGATTCCTTTTCTACCCTCCTTTTGGTATTTTTCTATTTCTTTTTTTGACAAATTGCGACAACGACCGGTGTATTTTGGTGCTACCCCCCGCGCCATCTGCTCCTGCTTTTGGGCTTCCAGGTCCTCTTTGCTGCAAAAGCACCAATATAAAAATCCTTGGTTAAATAACTTTTTGATATATTTTTCGTAAATTTCTCCTCTTTCGGATTGTCGATAGGGCCCATAATCACCAATATACTTTTGCTCTTTGCTCTTTACCCTATGTCCTTTGTCTTTTGCCTTTTGCCCTTTGCCAATTACTGGTCCTTCATCCCATATAATTCCCAGCCATTTTAAGTTTTCAACGATATTCTTTTCCCATTTTGGGTCAGATCTTTTTAGGTCCGTATCTTCAATCCTAACAATAAAACTCCCCTGACTTTTTCGGGCAAACAAAAAATTAAAGAGAGCAGTCCTGGCTGTGCCAACATGAAGGGGTCCGGTTGGCGAAGGAGCAATCCTTACTCGGACGCTATCCTTCTTTTTTAGAGGAAGTTGGTCAGTCATAATAATCGCGAATATTCACGAATTATAGTGCGAATTTTCGCGAATCGACAAAATTATGCTAATTTTATGAGGATGTCGGCTATTTTTTTAGCAGCATCGGGCCTGGCAAATTCTTCACAGGCTTTTTGCATTTCTTGAGAGATTGTCTCGTTGTCCACTATCTGGCTTATTCTTCCAAAGACAAAGTTAGGAGTGACATTACTTTCTTCGACTACAGTGGCACAACCCTTTCTGGAAAAATAATAGGCATTTTTTGCCTGGTGGTTTTGGGCGGAAAGTTTAAGAGGTATTAAAAGGCTTGGTTTTTTTAGAGCGGCGATTTCAAAAATCATACCCGAGCCTGCTCTTGAGATAATAACATCGGCGACAGCATAGGCATCCCCTAGCTTTTCTTCATCAAGATAGGGATAGAGATGATAGAATTTTCTTTGGAACTCTCTTAAGATACCTTTTGTCAAAAGGTCCATATCGTTAAAATTTTTTGGACCACAAACATGAATAATTTCATATTTTTCAATATATTTGTAAACAGCATCAACAAAAACCGAATTAATTTCTTGGGCCCCTTGGCTCCCTCCAATTATCAAGAGGATTTTTCGATTACCAGTAAGATTAAAGGCTTCTTTGGCCTTTTCTTTGGAGCCGGAAACTATTTTTTGTCTAATAGGATTGCCAGTTAAAATTGTTTTTCTGATAGAAAAAAATGGTCGTGTCTCTTCAAAGGAAATAGTAATAATTTTGGAAAAAGGAGAAGAAAATTGATTAGTGGAACTAGGGATACTGTCTGACTCATGGATAACAACTGGAATTCGATAAAGCCAGGCGGAAAATACTATTGCTAAGGAACCTGACCCTCCTTTTGAAAAAATAATATCAGGCATAAATAGCCAGACATATATAAGTGCCTGAAAGAGCGAAAAGGGAAATCTAAAAATATCAAGGAAGTTTTGAAGGGAAAAATAACGTCGCCACTTGGCCGGGGCTACTCTTTTGATGCTAATATTTTCTTTTAAAAGCGCTTCTTTTTCTTTTAATTCCCCCCCAGCAAATTCAAATTCTGGCGGATGATAATAGTATTCTTCTTTAGAAGAATAAATTGATTCTAGCTCTCTTTTAACGGCTATAACAGGGAAAATATGTCCTCCTGTACCGCCACCGGTAAATAGTATTCTCATGTTAGAAATTGTTAGCGACCGAGCATATAATATTTATGTGCTCGGGAGCGTTACTATTTCTTACACCCCGCACCAATTTTGCAAAACAGCTGTCTTGCGGCACACTCTAACGAATAGTGTAGTCCGCCTTAGGCGGACTTGAGGCTATTTGCCTCCCGTGTGCCGCCAGAGTAAAATATTGCCTTTACAATGTTTGGTTATTAAGATAACTAATTCTCTGGAAAAATTGGTGCGGGGTAAAGGTTTTGTTACCGCTCAGACTTTGCCTTCGGCTCGTCTTCGTGGACAAAACACTTTATACTGTTCTTTTTGAAATATTGATTAAAATACCAAGGCCAATAAAAGACGAGATAAGGGCCGATCCACCGTAACTTATAAAAGGTAAGGGCAAGCCGGTAAAAGGAATTAATCCGCAAACTGCCATAATATGGACAAATCCCTGAATTTCTATCCAGGAGATAATTCCTATGCCCAAGAGTCGAGAAAAATTATCAGGAGCCCTCTTTGATATTATAAAGCCCCGCCATAAAATTAACAAGAATAAGAGAAGAATAATAAGAGACCCTATAAAACCAGTTTCTTCAGCCCAAACAGCAAAAATCGTATCACCCATCGGTTGAGGCAAGTAATTGTACTTTTGGATTCCATTACCAAAGCCCCTGCCAAATATTCCTCCCGAGCCCAAGGCAATTAAAGATTGATTTACCTGATAACTCATTCCTAAAGAATCCTCCTCTGGGTGCATAAAAGTCATAATTCTCTCTTTCTGATGAGGGAAAGTTAAAAATCCTATACCAAGACAAAATACGCCCATTAAAATTAAAAGAAAAATATGTAAAAGGTTAGCTCCGGCAGCAAAAAACATTAAAAGAGCAATAAGGCAAATAATTCCTAAGGTCCCCATATCTGGTTGGAAAAAGAGCAAAATTACGAAAGGGACCAAGATAATTAAAAATGGTTCAAAACTTTCCTTAAAATTTTTGATTTCCCCTTCTTTTACTTTCTTCTCCAAAAGAGCGGCAAGATAGACAATGAGGGCAAGTTTTGCAAACTCTGACGGTTGAAAAGTAAATGAGCCCACCTCTAACCAACTGGCTGCTCCACCGGCTTGAAAACCAAAGCGAGGGATAAAAACTAGAATCAAAAATATCAAAGATATTATAAAGAACAAGACAGCCAGTCCCCTTAAAAATCTCAAAGAAAATTTTGAAAAAATATAAGCCAAAAGACATCCTGGCAAGAGACCATATAAAATCTGATGGGATAAATAATAAATAGGGCTTCCAGTTTTCTCCAAAGAAATCCAAGAAGAAGAACTAAAAAGCATCAAGAATCCTAAGAATACCAGGACGATAAAACTCCACAAAAGAAGATAATCAGGTTGGTGAGAAAAAGATTTTTCCATACCAAAAGAACTTTAATTGTCCCATTTTTTACCACTTAAAATTATAATAGCATTTTTTATCTCTTTTACCTTATAAACTTGTAAAAATCCCTCAAAAGCACAAATGCCTTCAATCGATGTTTTAATTTTAAAGCAGGATAAAAAATCCTGAGCCCTTTTTGTTTCTTTTGGCAAGATTTCTAAAATTTTCCCTTTGCTTTCTTTTACTAGTTTTTTAATCTCTACCCCTCTTTTAATCTTATCTATTTTTACCGGATAAAAACGGGGTAGTTTTTTGAGGAAATTTTTTGCTACCAGGAACCTGAAACTCTCCCCCATCCCGATTAAGGAAGAGCCACTGGAAGAAAAACTAAAAATAGCTAAATCCTCCAATTTTTCATTTTCTAAAATCCTTTCAAATATTTCAAATCCAATTGATTTAAAACCCTCAAAAGAATATATATCAGAAGAAGGAGTTAAATTATAAATCTTTTTTGCTTTTGAAAATTCCTGACATCTTTTAGTCGGTTCTTTTTCGAGAAAGATTTTTTCAGGATTAAAGGATTTAATTTTCTTTAATATTTTTTCTCTTTTTTCTTTTGATTTGGGCCTGGGATGAAAAAAAATAAAGAGCTTTAAATTGGCTTTATGGCAAAGGGCAGCGGCGGCTAGGGCGGCATTTCCAGTCGAAGAGATAGAAAACTCTCTCTTCCTATTTTGCCAAGCCCGAGATATTTGATAAGCCAAACCCCTCACTTTAAAGGAGCCCAGAGGATTCAAGTCCTCTCTTTTTAAATAAAAATTGGGAAGGTTAAGTTTTCTACCCAATTTTGAAAAATTCTCTTCTTTCGTCCACCCCTCGCCCAAAGAAAGACGAAATTTTGATTTAACTGGTTCTTGGTAAATCTTATTGTATCGCCAAATGTTAAAACATTTTTCATCAATTAAATCTGAAAATCTCATAGATAAAATAATTATACCGGAAATCTCCGGTTAACTCCAATTAAAAAACCCGTTAGAATTTTTTTTCTAACGGGGTAAAAATCTTATTTAGCTTGGAATAGAGATACCCATTTTTTGACCAAGCCAAAGAGAAAAACCAAAGGAGATCAGCGTCTTTATGATAAAGGGGGAAAAAGGGAGATTGGCCAATGCAAAAAAGAGTGCCAAAAAAATTATCGAAAGAGAGATAATACCAACAATATCTCCTTGAAGTAATTGCATGTGTAAACCCCGTTAGAAAGGACACGGCTTTCTAATGGGGTAAAGTTTAAATAGAAGTATATTAAATATTATTGAAAAAATCAAGGGCTAGAGACTATTTAAGGGTTAAGTTTCATTTATTTAACCTGGGATAAAAAATCCTAATGACCTCCCAACCAAAAAAATAGCGAAAAGCAAAAACCCCACCTTTATGTGAAAGGATAAGAAAGAAAGGTGTCCTAATATAAAAAAGAGCGATAAAAAAATTATTAAAAGAGTGATAATACCAACGGTATCACCTTCGCGTAGTCACATCTCAAAACTTTAAGAGAAAAATTTTAAATTAAATTAAGACTATTAGTAATTATACAAGATGAAATTATATTAAATCTTTTTGAAAAATCAAGAGTTAGAAAGTATTTTTAAAAATTTTTTTCTGTTGCCATATTTACTTTGGAAAAAAGCTCCGCTTGGAGAAATCAAAATAATTTCACCTTCTCTTGATTTACCTTCAGCAATTTTGATTGCTTCTTTTGGGCTGACAACTCTTTTTATTAATTTTCTCTCTTTTTTAGAAAATAATTTTATAATTTTTTTAGAAACACTATCTTGAAATAAAATCAAATATTTGACGTTTTTTTTGACAAGGGTTGATAATTTCTTATAATTTGATTTTTTATCTTCTCCCCCAGTAATTAAAATTAACTTTTTCTTATAATCTTTTTTCTTGCCAAATAAAAGAGCCTTGATTGCCATTTCTGTTGACTCAGGAGTTGTTGAGGCAAGATTATTATAATACTTAATTCCTTTAATATCCCCAAGATGCTCTAGGCAGTTTTTAGGCCAGCTGAAGCTTTGAATTGCTTTTTCGATAATCTTTGGTTTAATTTTCGCTAAAAAACTTACAGCAATAGCCACCAAAACATCTTCCAAATGGCTTTGGGCCTGAAAAGAAAGTTCTTCCTTCTTGATAATGTTAATAACTTTTTTCTTTGTTTTAATTTTTAAATATTTACTTTTTTTATCAAAAAATACTCCCTCTTTTAACATTCTCTTTTTTGAAAAGAAAATTGCCTTACTTTTTATCTGATTTGCAAATTTTCTTACTGATAAGTCGTCATAATTTAAAATTGAGAATTCTTTTGGTTTCTGGAACAATAAAATTCTTTTTTTAAGTTCCTTATATTTTTTAAAGCTTTCGACTTCATCTAAGTGGTTCTTACTGATATTTAAAATAACTGCTATAAATGGTGTTTTTGTCAGGCTCGAAGGCTTAGATTTTGGACCCAACAACAAATTTTTATAGCTCATTAATTGTCTGTGACTGATTTCCAGAATCAAAAAATCATTTTTTCCCATTCGAGGAATTTTTGAAAGACACTGAACAGCTTTTTTATCATTACCACCATAAAAAGTATTTTTATTCGATGTCTTGAATATGTGATAAATTAGCCGAGAAGTAGTAGTTTTTCCATAAGAACCAGTGACCCCAATAATCTTGGCTGGCGCAAGAGCAAAGTAAATATTAATTATCCCAAAGAACGGGATTTTATTTTTAATTTTAAAAAGATAGCGATTTTCTTTATACAAAAACCAAGACTGAGGGGCAAAAATAAAATCAGCTTTATCTATGTCTTTGAGATAATTTTTTTCAAAAAAAAATTTTATTCTTTTTCTGTAAATTGAGAGTTTTGAAATTATTTCTTTTGTTTCCTTGAGAGAAATTCCAGGGTGATTTTTAATGAAGTCCCTTTGAAACTCAGCTTTTCGTATAAAATCGTGAGCAGTAATATTTCGAAAACCTTGGGTTAAAAAAAAATCGAGTATTGCCCATCCTTCCAAACCCGAAATGCCTATAATATGAATATTTTTTTGCTTAAATTTTTTAAGATCCATTATCATTTTAAATATTTTTCATTGGGATTTTCTTTTTCCACCCGCCAATCAGAAGTAAATTGTTATGAGAAATATGACCCGTCTTTCCAACATTAAAAATTAGTTTGCAAGCTTCAAAAATCTTTTGTCTTATAGCAATTTCCTTAGCTACAAAAATTAGCCTTCCCAAGAGAGCTAGTTCTTTTTTGTTAAATCTACCTTTCCATTCAATATGTTGTTTGGGGATGATAAGTAAATGGACAGGAGCTTCGGGATTGACGCTTTTAATTCCTATTACCTCTTTACCTTCGTAGAGAAATTTTGCGGGTATTTTTCTTTTGGCAATTTGACAAAAGACACAATCCATAATTATCCTTTAAGAACGTTTATTTAACTTTCTTTTTAATTTCTTTTACTATATCTTTTATAAAAACTATTTCTTGGATTCCTGTCTCCATATTTCTAATAATTACCGTATCTTCTAATGCTTCTCTTTGTCCTAAAATCAAGGTATATTTCACCCCTAATTTTGCTGCTTGTTCTAACTGAACTTTCAAGTTATCTTTTCCTACATTCTCCCCTATTATAATTTTATTTTTTCTAAACTCTTCAAGGAGTGTTAAGGATTTTTCTTTGGCTAATTCTCCCAATTGGGCTAGGAACATTTTGGGCTTTTTTTCAAATCTTTCTACTCTTTTTGCTAAGATATTAATCTTTTGTTCTCTTATCTCTTCGATAATTCTTTCAACACCTCCCGCTCCTCCAATTGCTGGCGTGTCTTTACCGCCCATCTGGTTGATTAAGTAATCATATCTCCCGCCGCCTATTAAAGCGCTTTGCCCTTCTTTTTTATCCTGGGGCACAAATTCAAAAACAGTTTTTGTATAATAGTCCAAGCCTCTAACCAGGTAGGGATTCAAGACGTAGGGTATTTGAATGGTATCTAAAATTTCAAGAACTCTTTTTAAATATTGATGGCAATCCTCGCAAAGAGAATTTACAATCTGAGGGGCGAATTTTTTCACTCTTTGGCATTTCTCTTCTTTACAGTCAAGGAGTCGTAATGGATTTTTCTTCAACCTTTTTTCACACTCTGGACAGATTTCTCTAAGTCGATTTTTATAATAATTTTTGAGTTGACGGAGATAATAGGACCGACACTCTTTACAACCAATAGAGTTAACTTCGACAATCCATTTAGATAAAGATAAATCTCTTAAAATATCGGAGAATATCTGGATTAAAAGAACGTCTTGGATTGGAGATTTGTCTCCAAAGATTTCAAAATTAAATTGCCAAAACTGGCGATAACGGCCTTTTTGGGGTCGTTCATAACGGAAGACGGGACCAAAACTCCAGAGTTTTACAGGCTTTGGTAAAGATTCCATCCCGTTTTGAATATAAGCACGAACGATTGACGGGGTGAATTCGGGCCGCAAAACTACTCTTTTCCCTCCTTTGGTTTTAAAGCTATACATTTGTTTTTCAACGATTTCGGTGTCTTGGCCGGTTCCTTTAACAAAAAGTTCTTCCTCTTCCAGGATGGGGGTGGTAATTTTGGAAAAACCATAAAAATTAGCGATAGAGCTTACCACTTCTTCAATTTTCAACCATAGAGGATACTCGCTTGGCAAGATGTCAAACATTCCTGAAACAGCATTGAATTTTCTCTTTCTTTTAGGCATATTTTGAAAAATTATAACAGAAAGGCAAGACAAATTCCAGTAATAAAATAGTAAAAAAACCCTCCTAGATAAAACCCCGTTAGAAATTTTGTGGTTTTAGAAATGGATAAAACCTTTTTCTCCCGAAATTTCTAAGTGAAAAAGGGGTGGATTTTCTAACGGGGTAAAATTAAAAAGGGAATGAAAAAATGAATTTTAAACAGGAGATTTATGAAGAATATTTGGTTTCTTTGTTCTCCTTAAAATTGGGGTAATTGCAATTTTCTTCTCTTTTTCATCTATTTTTGCTTTATCGCCCTCTTTAATTTCTCCTTCGATAATTTTTTGAGCAAGGCTATCCAAAATCGAATGCTGAATAGTCCTTTTTAAAGGTCTTGCTCCAAAATTAGGGTCAAAACCTGATTTAGCTAAGTATTTTTTAGCTTCCGGAGTTACATTGATTTTGATTCTTTTGTCTTCTAATCTTTTTTGAATGAGTGATAACTGTAAATCTACTATCTTCTCGATATCTTCTTGGGATAAATAATTAAAGATGATAATTTCATCAAGACGATTTAAAAATTCTGGCTTGAAATAATCTTTCAATTTTTCGTTAATTCTATTTTTTAATTCATCTCTTGAGATGGTTTTTTTGACTTTCATATCTTTTTTTTCAAATCCAATTTCTTGAGCCTGGGCTATTTCCTCACTTCCAATGTTTGAAGTCATAATTAAAATTGTATTTTTAAAATTAGCTGTTCTCCCTTTGGCATCGGTAAGCCTCCCTTCGTCAAAGACCTGCAATAATATATTGAAAACATCCGGATGGGCTTTTTCAATTTCGTCAAATAAAACCACACTGTAAGGTCGACGACGAATTTTCTCAGTGAGTTGTCCTCCTTCTTCATAACCTACATATCCTGGGGGCGAACCAATTAATTTTGAAACTGTGTGTCGCTCCATAAATTCTGACATATCAAGTCGAACCATGGCATTTTCATCATTAAATAAAAATTCAGCAAGGGCTCGACCTAACTCGGTTTTCCCCACTCCGGTTGGACCCAAGAATAAAAATACACCCATTGGCCGTTTCTCTTCAGCCACGCCGGCACGCGAGCGACGAATAGCATTAGAAACAGCTTTTACTGCTTCTTCCTGGTCAATAATTCTTTTATGAAGTTCGTCTTCCATCCGAGCTAATTTATGACTCTCTCCCTCTAACATTCTGGTTACTGGAATACCTGTCCAGCGGGAGATAATTTGAGCAATATCTTCTTCAGTAACTTCTTCTTTTAATATTCTTCTATCTTTCTGGAAGAGCCTGATCTCTTTTTCTAATTTTTTCAATTGTTTTTCATCTTGAGGGATTTTGCCATAACGGATTTCCGCTACCCTCTGCAAATCTCCTTTTCTCTCCGCCGTCTCTGCCTCTCCTTTCAATTCTTCTAATTCTTTTTTGAGTTTTTTGATACCTTCAATTAATTCTTTTTCTTTTTTCCATTGAATTTCAATTTTATCTTTCTTTTCTCGAATATTGGCTATTTTTTTCTCAACTTCTTTTAATTTTTTCTTGGTGGCTTTTTCTTTCTTTAAAGCCTCTTTTTCTATTTGGAACTTTGTCAATTCTCTTTTAATTTTGTCTAATTCTATCGGTTCTGACTCTACTTCCAGGCGTAAAGCCGAAGCAGCTTCGTCAATCAAATCCACGGCTTTATCTGGCAAAAATCTATCTCCAATATATCTTTGAGAAAGTTTTACGGCAGCAACCAGGGCTGAATCTCTAATTTTTATACCATGGTGTAGCTCGTATTTTTCTTTAATTCCCCTTAAAATGGCGATAGTATCTTCAATAGAGGGCTCTGAAACATAAACCGGCTGAAATCTTCTTTCAAGGGCTGGATCTTTTTCGATATATTTTTGATATTCTTTTAAAGTAGTAGATCCAACAGCTTTTAACTCCCCTCTTTGAAGTGCGGGCTTTAAAAGATTGGAAGCATCAATAGCACCTTCGGCTGCACCGGCTCCAACCAAAGTATGCATCTCATCAATAAATAGAATATACCTCCCTGCTGCTCTATTTATTTCTTTTAAAAGGGCTTTTAGCCTTGCTTCAAATTCGCCTCGGTACTTGGTTCCAGCTACCACTGCTCCAAGGTCAAGAGCAATAATTTCTTTATCTTTAAGACTTTCTGGAATGTCACCTCCCACAATCATTTGAGCTAAGCCCTCAACGATTGCAGTTTTGCCAACGCCAGCCTCTCCAATTAAAACTGGGTTATTTTTTCTCCGACGAGAAATAACTTGGATAACTCTTCTAATTTCTTCCCCTCTCCCTATCACCGGATCGAGTTTTTTATCCCGGGCTTCTTGAGTTAAATTACGGGTATATTTCTCGAGAATCTGATATTTAGATTCCGGGGACTGATCAGTAATTTTTTGTCCACCTCTAATTTCATCCAAGACCTTTTTTACCGTATTATAATTAATCCCAAAAAGCACATCTCTAGCTCTATTGGGGGTGGCTAAAATTCCCAAAAATAGATGTTCAACCGAAATAAATTCATCTCCCATATTCCTTGTCTCTCGCTTTGCCTGGTCTAAAACTCTAGCAAAATCCTGAGTTAAATATGCTTGACCAAAAGAGGTCTGGCCAAAAACCCGGGGCAAAGCAAATAATGTTTCCTCTATTTTTTTTCTAATCTGGTTGGGATTCTTGTCTATCTTCTTTAGAATCGAATTTACTACGCCATCTTGGTCTTCAAGCAAGGCCAAAAGTAAATGCAAAACATCAATTTGTTGATGATGCTTTTCTGAGGCGATTTCTTGAGAACGCTGAATCGCCTCTTGAGCTTTAATTGTAAAATCACCACCGTTCATAGTTTTAAAAATCTAAAAAGTTAAAAACATAAAAATTATTGATTTGATTTTATTCCGAACGTTCACTAAGCTCGGCTGTTGTTTGCATTGTTTTCCCCTTGCGAAGAATTTTTAATTTAATTTTGTCACCAGCACTATGAGCCAGTATCATTTTAGAAAGAGTATTTTCTCCGGTAATTTTTTTACCATCCATCTCCAAAATTATGTCATTTTCTTTTATCCCAGCTTTATCAGCTCCACTTCCAGGAACTACCGCTGGCCCTTCTTCGCTTCTTATTACCAAGGCCCCGTAATTTACCGGTAAATTATATTGAGCTTGAAAAGCCTCATTAATTAAAACATAACTTACCCCTAGAAACGGATAGGTAATTTCCCCTTTTTCTTTAAAATTATCAATAGCTTTTTTAGCTTTATTAACAGGAATAGCAAAACCAATATTTTCGGCACTAGAAGCCATAGCCGTATTAATTCCAATAACCTCGCCAGCAAGATCTAAAAGAGGACCTCCCGAATTTCCTTGATTAATAGCGGCGTCTGTCTGAATAACCTCTTCAATTGTTTCAATTGTCCCTCCGCCACCAGCAGTGATTTTCCGAGAAAGTCCAGAAACCACTCCGACCGAAACAGTGTTTTGAAATTCGCCCAAAGCATTTCCAATAGCAATTACTGTCTGGCCTATTTGAAGATTATCAGAATTACCTAAAGTTAAGGGTTTTAACCCCGTCTTTTTAATTTTTAAAATTGCTAAATCTTGGACAGGATCACGAGCCAATACTTGAGCTTCATATTTTTCTCCATTTTGCAAAATGACGGTATATTTCATATCTTTGTACTGAACCACATGTTTATTAGTTAAAATCATACCGTCAGAGGAAACAATAAATCCTGAGCCTGTGCCTTCCACTTCCTGGGAAAATGAAGGAAACCCTGGTAAAGAAACCTCCCCTTTTGCCAAAATTGAAACCACACTATTGATACTTTGATTAACTACATTAATTACTGCCTTTTCCTCGTTGGTGGTTATTGTTCCTTTGATAATAGGATTTTGATTTATTCCGGAAGAAGGATTTAATTCTGTAAAAATTCCAGGAAAAAATCCTGCAATATCTGGATAATATTTAATTCCTAAAATTCCTCCAATAAAACCAAAGGTTAATGATAAAATAATCAATAATAAAACGCTTCTCCTTCTTTTTCTTTGGGAAAGTTTATTTTCTATTCTTTCTGTCTCTCGCAGGGGTTTTTCCGATAAAGGAACTTTTAATTTTTCTTTTTCATCCGGTAATTCCATATAAAAGCGGTGGGGGTGAGATTCGAACTCACGGTGGCAATCTCTGCCACAGCGGTTTTCAAGACCGTCCCTTTAAACCACTCAGGCACCCCACCAGACTATTTATTTTTTTGGGCGAATAAATATAGGGAGGCTATTTTAAAAAGGCGTGTGAAGAGGAATACTCCTCCCACTTCTAGAGTAGTAAAACTCATTTCCGCTAAAGTAGCTACTTGTTCACCAGATTGAGAGTAAGAAAAATAATCATGAGTTAAAAAATTTATTAAATATAAAAGTGCTGTAATAATAATCCAAATATAGACAAAATATTCTCCTTTTCGCTGTTGACTTTCTGAACCTTTTTCTTGCAACCATCGAAGTGCTTCTTTATGCAAAGAATAAACTAATAAAACACCGATATAGAAAGTATCAATCCTCGGAGGAGGAAAATCTCCTCGAGAAAAGAATTGCGTTAGGACCATCCCTAAAGCTGCTAGGGTAATAAAAAGACAAAGACCGAATAAGACATCATTGATTGTTTTCTCCGCTTTATAAACTTGGTGGTTCGATGAATTTGGCATATCTCAAAGTGATTTAACAAATTACCAAGCGGTGGGTGCAGATATATCCTCCAAATTGCTATAGCAATTTGGAGACCACAGACGGTGGGTGCAGGATTCGAACCCGCGAGGGGCGATTTACACCCCACGGTTTAGTCCCGAAACGGCTCATGAATATTTGAATGACGCCGTTTCGAGGATCCCGTAAATAACACCTAGCGGAAGGGGTGAGATTCGAACTCACGAAGGACTGTTTAGGCCCCACGGGTTAGCAACCCGTTGCTTTAAACCACTCAGCCACCCTTCCTCTTTTAATGAGCCGACGGGATCTCGAAAAATATACTTCATTTTATTTCGTTATTTTTCGGGGCAAACCGTTGTTCCGATGTCGTCAAAATCCTCCGACTTTTCGTGAGTCCTCGAATTTCTCTAAAAGAAATTCGGGATATGATTTTGTTACGACATCGAGAATCCTCGATTCCGATTTCGTAGTGAATCGGGACTTTAAGCCACTCAGCCAACCCACCAACATCATCTCAACATTTTAGCATTTAGACATTATAACATTTCAAAATTTTCGTATGTTAATATGCTAGGATGTTAAAATGTTAGTATGTTAGGATGGTTTCTATATTCCTTCTTCTTTTAACCTTTTAATTAACTCTTTTTGCTTTTTAGTTAATTTTTGCGGCGTTCTAACATTAATCTTGACATACATATCGCCCTTACCTCTCCTATTAAGATGCGGTATCCCCATCCCTTTTAATCTTAACAATTTTCCCGCTTGAGTTCCAGAGGGAATTTGTAGTCCTACTTTACCAGCCAAAGTAGGAATGTCAATCTTATCCCCGAGAGTAGCTTGGGAAAAATTAACATCAAAATTGAAATATATGTCGTCCCCTCGTCTAACAAAGTAAGGATGTTCCATAACATAAACTCTAACATAAAGATTTCCACTATTTTGCCCTTTTTCTCCGGCTTCTCCTTCGCCGGCAATTAAAATTCTCTCTTTATCAGAAATGCCTGCCGGAATAGAAACGACACTTTTCTTCTCTTCTTTTATTCTACCCTCTCCATGACATTTGCTGCAATTTTTCTCGGGAATCCTGCCAAAGCCCTGACACTGCGGACAAACATTGGCCCTGGTAAAAGTTCCGAGGAAAGTTTGGTGGATTTCCTTCACTTTTCCAGCTCCCCGACAAGAAGGACAGGTCTTCAGTCGTGTTCCTGGTTCTGTTCCATTTCCTTTGCACCTGGAACAGGTAGTAAATTTCTCAAGAGAAATCTCTTTTTTTACGCCAGTGAAAGTTTCTTCGAGGCTAATTTTAATATCCACAAAAATATCTCGGCCTCTTTTTCTTTTGGAAGTTCTCTCTCTGGCAAAAGGAGCGGCACCAAAAAAATCTTCAAAGATTTCTTCAAAAACTGAAGTATCAAAATCCTTCCCAAAAGAGAAAAAATCAAATCCTTCTGAAAAGGGAGTTTCTCCTCTTCTTGCTCCAAATGGCGCTTCTTCAAATACTGTTCCGAATCTATCATATTGAGCCCGCTTTTCTTTATCACCCAAGATCTGATAAGCCTCGTTAATTTCCTTGAACTTTTCCGGATTTCCTCCTTTGTCGGGATGGTATCTTTGGGCTAAGCGGAAAAAGGCTTTTTTGATTTCTTCCGATGAAGCGTCTTTAGAGATACCTAAAATTTTATAATAATCCTTCATAAAACATGACGCAAATCTACAAATGATATACTAATCTACGAATTGCGAATAAAATTATTCGCAATTAGCATTATTGGCATTAAATTCGCATAATTTGCATTATATGGTTAATTCTTCTTTGTCTACTTTTATGGTGACTAACTTAAAGAATTTTGTTGCAAAAAATATCTTAAAAATCAGCCACGATATTAAAAGAAGAATATAGTTGAAGAATATTGAAACCGTCTTTATCAACATAAAGAAAATTAATATTAGACCTATCGTACCTAGCTTCTCCCAAGATTTGACATTCTTGGCTATCATTACAGTAACTACTTCATAAAAAATGTCTTTCATTTTTTCATTTCCTTTTAAGGTTTTATCTATCTGAAATGTCTTTGCTAACTCTTCTCTTCCTTTTTGAAGCACTTCTTTGGGTATTTGTTTTTTTGTTTCTTCTAATTGTTTTTGCAGCTCTTTATAAAATTCAATTTCTATTTGACCCTGAAATGGTAAAAGAGGTCCTGACGGCTGTTCTGGGCTTTTAGTTTTTAGATATTGTTCTAACATTTTATCTACATTTTCTCTAGACATCTGTAAAATAAGGAATTGGTCGACGGTCATATCACCAGAAAATCCCGGCGTTTGAGAAGATAAAAACCTTTCAGTAGTAGGCCAAAATAAGTCAAATAAAGGACGGGGTAAGTTAATTTTCCCGCCCAAGAGT
>Ga0100396_1000756_pt1 | contig 19941 bp, 18 predicted proteins | sample CryGeymeta201520_FD_81551 | JGI IMG/M metagenome (GOLD analysis project Ga0100396, IMG submission 81551) | Groundwater microbial communities from Crystal Geyser aquifers in Utah, USA - Crystal Geyser metaG 2015-20 | ecosystem: Environmental > Aquatic > Deep subsurface > Groundwater | place: USA... | reverse complement strand
GACAGGTTTCCCGAAGTAGCGTTGCAAGCCGGATTCGGTCTCATCAGATGTGGATGTATGCTGAAAAGTGACCCCGACAACCTGTCAGGTCTGGGCTAGTTCCCTTATCTTAATGACATTGATATCCAACCCCATCAGCTCAGGCGTGATCTCGAAGCCACGCATCATGCGCTTCACCCAGCCGATAATCTCATTCGACATAACGATGTTGGCAGGGCTGCCGATCAGGCCGGCGCCCATGTAGCCGATATCATGGATCAGGTTGGCGCCGTCGAGCGCGGCCATCAGGATCGTCAGGGCGGATTCAAAGGCCGTTTGCTGATCAATGCCATGCGCATCGCTCACGCCGGCGGTGCCCCAACACGGGATGCCGTAGTAGTGATAGATATCGGCGTAGGCAGAATGGGTCAGCCTGAACTCAGGTCCGCCATAGACGAAGACCGAAGACAGCATATCCATGGGGGTGGCGAAGAAGCCCGAGATGATGGGCGAGCCTTTGCCGCGCACTTGATGGATCACGATCCCGCTGAGAGCCTCGGCATTGGCTTGCACGATCCCGCCGATAAGGGAGACCGGTGCGCTGGCGCCCATGACGTCGGCCGGGGTATAGCAGATGGGGATGCCCTTGTCGGCGCAGAGCAACACCTTGCTGACGGCGCCATAGGAATGTACGAGGGGTGCGGTCGGCTCAGAGTAGTTGATGAGGAAGGGCTTCTCGCGCAGCGCCTCCTCGCCTCCGGTCACCGCGGCGGCGATCTCGATCATGGCCGCCAGGTCTTCGCGGCCCGCTGCAGTGAAGAAGATCGGTTTGACGGTGTTCTCCAACTCAGCCCGGAAGCACTCGATATACATCATGTTGGTCTGCGCTTCATGGGGCAGGGCAGAGGAGGCCACAAAATCAATGTCGGAGCAATAGTCAACCACGCGGGCTGCGTTCCTGACGTCATCGAGGTTGGACGGCCGTAATTCGCCCGTGCGCACATCAACGGTCTTAATCAGGTCCGTGCCCAGGCCATAATGGATCTTACGGCCTTCCAGGCGCATGGCCTCTTCGCCGCGTCGATTGTAAATCGTAATGCGCGAGGGCGCGCTGCGGATGCATTCTCCCACCAGCCAACCAGGCATCTGCACGATATGGCCCGGCCTGATCCGGCAGCCGGCGGCGCGCAGCATCTCAACGGCTTCTTCGTGATTGACGCGTACGCCCACGGTTTCGAGGATGTCCAGGCTTGCCAGGTGGATTTCCTTGATCTGTTCATCGGTCAGCAGGCGATAGCTCGGGACCACTTGTGACTTGAACCCGCTATTCATTATGTCTCTATCCTTTCTTCTGGCATCAGTCGCCCACCAGGGCGCGCGCAACTTCAACGGCGGCGCCCGCGTTCGCGGCGTAGGCATCCGCCCGGATCTTCGCCACGAAATCCGCCGTGACCGGCGCCCCACCGACCATCACCTTCACCTGGGCACGGACCCCCGCCTCTTCAAGCGCGTGGATCGTTTCGCCCATGCGCGGCATGGTCGTCGTTAGCAGGGCCGACATGCCCAACAGCTTCGGCTTGTGCTGCTTGACCGCATTCAGGAAAGCCTGCGGTTTTACGTCGATCCCCAGATCAACCACGGTGAATCCCGCGCCCTCCAACATCATCGCGACCAGGTTCTTGCCGATATTGTGCAGATCGCCCTGCACTGTGCCGATGACCACCGTGCCACGGCCGCCGCCCTCGCTCTTGGCGAGCAACGGCTTGAGCAGCTCCATGGCCGCGGTCATGGTCCTGGCCGAGAGCAGAACTTCGGGGATGAACATCTCGCCCACCTTGAAGCGCTTCCCGACTTCGTCCATGCCTGGGAGCAGCCCCAGATCAAGCACCTGTTGCGCGGAAGCGCCGCCATCGAGCGCCATCTGTGTCAGCTTCTTGATCTCCTTCAGACTCCCGCCGAGCACAGCGACCGACAATTGACCGTACATTTCCGACATGGATCTCCCTCCTTAGATAGTTCCAGAAAAATACTTATCCCGAAACCCCCCTGCGATCCCCAGGGAAACCGGCGATTTTGGGACACTTATTTTTCTGGAACGGCCTTATCTCTCGTTACAGCGGCAGCCACGTCCCCACCCCGCGCTCGATGGCCCGCCGGTAGAGGATCGGCGCGGTGGCCATGTCGTCCAACGCCAGGCCCAGGTTGGCGGTCATGGTACGCTCGGTCGGAGTCTCGCGGCCGGGCTTCTGGCCGGTGACCAGCTCGCCCAGGCTGGCGTAGATCGGCGGGATCTGCTGGAAGTAGCCGATGTGGCGATAGTACTCCAACTGCGGCACATCGTCGGTGCAGAACTTGTCGGTCTCCTGCATGGCCGGGCCGGCCCAGTAGGAGTCGAAGTCCACCAGCGACGCGAACGCGCCCGCGTCCAGCCAGCCGGCCTGGATCGTCGCGTGGGGCGTTCGCAGGATCGGCCCCGCGGTGACCACGATGTCGCACCCCGTCACCGCATCCCGAGGTTCCCGGGCCTCCGTGACCTGCAAGCCCCACCGCTCGCGCACCTCGGCCGCATAGCCGGCCTGCGCCGCGGGCCGGCTATCGTACGCCACCACCTGCTCGAGCGGGAAGAGCACCTTGAGCGCCTCCAGATTGGTGCGCCCCTGCACGCCACACCCCAGGATGCCCACCTTCTTCGAGTCGGCGCGAGCCAGGTATTTGGCGGCCAGCGCGGTGGCCGCGCCCGTGCGCATCCCGGTAATCCAGGTACAGTCCATCACCGCCAGCGGCATGCCGGTCTCATCGTCGTTGACGATCATCAAGCCGCTGATGGAGGGCAGACCGCGCTTGAAGTTGTCCGGGAAATTGCTGACCCACTTCACGCCGATCGACTTCAGCGCGGGGATGTAGGCGGGCATCGCGTGGATGAACGCGTCCGGCCGGGAGTGCACACCGGGCTTGGGCGGCATCTCCACCTTGCCCTGACCGTGCTCACGGAACGCAACCTCCAGGGCATCGATGATCTCCGGCATGGTCACGCCGGCTGCCTCAACGTCAGCGCGGGACAGATACAGCAGCTTATGTTCGGACATGGTTAGACTCCTTTGTGGTGATTGCGGCATCACTTGCTTCGGCAATCGCTTGCTTATTGTATGCAAAACCGCTATAATCCTGATATTGAAGTCGCGTATCCCAAGCGTCGGGATCTCAACTCATTGGTGGTTAGGCATTATAGCAATAGTGACACATGAGGCAGGCTTTCGAGCTCGCCAAGCAGCCTGGAAAGACTGCTCCACGTGCGGCTTTGGCCTCAATGCGTGGTCAGGCACCATGAAAGGTGGTGAACATGCCACAGATAACTGCACGACGGGTCCAGTCTGACCTGACCTTAGATCAACTTGTCGCAATTGTCAAGCAACTAAAACCTGATGAGCGCGAACTGATCAGACACGCCATCAATCAGCCACCCTGGAGCCAACGCCTCGACCAGTTGCTGCACCGTGTATGGGACCGCGTTGACATTGCGCCGATAACGGAGGAAGAGGTCGATGCCGAAGTCGAACTCGCCCGAACAGGGCTCTGGGCCCAGGGTGGTTATTGACACAAACCTCTTTGTTCGCGGCCTACTGAAGGGTGCCGTTACCGCGCCACTCATGCAGGCATGGAAAGGGCGCCGCCTCAGTCTCGTCACTTCCGAGGAACTGCTCGCCGAGTTGTTTGAAGTATTGGCACGTCCCAAATTCAGGCGCTACTTCACGCGGGCGGACATCCATGAACTCAGCGAACTGATCTACGAACGAGCTGAGATCATTTACCCGACAACCCGCGTGGCCCTCTGCCGAGATCCCAAGGACGACATTTTTCTAGAGGTAGCGATTGCCGGTCAAGTGGCTTGCTTGATCACCGGTGACGATGACCTCAAAGCGGACGATGCTCTCAAAGCCAGGATGCACATCGAGTATGGCTTCGAGATCATCGGTGTACCTGAGTTTCTCAAACTTCTGGGGCAACTTGAGGCCGAGTAGCAGGCCAACCATCCACCCTCACCGCACCTTCAGCCTCGGCCGCCACCCGTTCAACGACAGCAGAATCACCCCGCTCACGACCAGCCCCGCGCCCAAGATCTGCCAGCCATCCATCCGCTCAGCCAGGAACACGTAGCCAAGCAGCGAGGCGAAGGGCACCTCTGACGTGGCCACGATCGACGCGACGCTGGCTTGAATCCGCCGCAGCCCTGTCGTGTAGGTCAGATAGCCCATGATGGTCGTGATCAGCACCAGGGCCAGGAACGCGCCGACCGCGACCGACGAGATCGAGCCTGGGAGCGGCCGGCCGATCTGGAACGGCGCCAGAGCCAAAGCCGCAAAGCCGAACGCGTAGACCAGGATCGTCCACGGCTCGTAGCTGCCGGTGAGCTTCTTGGTGAACAGGGTGATGCCGCTGTAAGCCAACGACGCGGCCAGCGCGGTGGACAGGCCGAGCGCGGTGAGCTGTGCGCCGGTGAGGGCGCCCGGCCGGGCGATCAGGATCGTGCCGATGCCCGCCAGCGCGATCGCCGCCCATTTGCGCCAGGTCAGCGGCTCGCGCCACAGCAGCCAGGCGAAAACCGTCACGAAGACCGGCGAATTGCACTGCAAGACCGTGGAAATCCCCACGCCGTTGATCAGGACGGTGGTGTTCCACAGCACGTGGAAGGTGCCGATGCCGATCCCCCCCATCGCGGCCAGCCAGGGCAGGTCGGCCCGGTGCACACGCAGCAGCCCCGGCTTGATGGCCGCCAGCCCGCCCAACAGGCAAAGGAACGTGGTCAGATCGCGCCAGAATGCCAGGGCGATGGCTGAGATGCCGCTGCCATCCACGATCAGGTTGATGAACAGGCCCGACGTCGACCAGAAAAGGGTGGCCAGCACCACCAACGCCAGCCCGATCCCCGTGGACGCGCGAACTACGCCCCCTCCAACTTCTGAACCAAGTTTCGATTGGGTCACGATCCGCCTGCGTCCGAGGTGAGCGCCAGCGCACTGACGTAGCGCATGTCGAAGTCGGGGTCCATGTCCAGGTCCACCTGCTCGGCCGCGACCGCGATCCGCTCGCCCCGCGCAAACTCCGCATCATCCAGGAAAAGCGCCGCGCCCAGGCCCGCGCCGTTGGCTGACGTCTCGACCACCTCCAACGGCAGCGCCGGGATCATGCCCAGCCCGACCACCGCCGCCACGTTCAGTTGACTGCCGAACGAGCCGGTGAGGATCATGCGTTGCAGGTCGGTCGGCTTGAGATCCAGCTTCTCCAACAGCGTCTCGACCGCGGCCTTGATCGCACCCTTCGCCTTCTGTAGCTCCCGGACATCGCCCTGTGTCAGGTAGAGCGAGACCGCCGCGGCCTCTTCACCCGCGTCCAACCCGCGCAGATCCACCCCCTGGTCGGTGATCAGGAAACGGCGCACACTGTCCGTACCCACGCTCATGCGCGGCCCGAAGATCGGGTGGTTCTGGACGAAGCGACCGCTGGGGTCGATCACGCCCGCCCGGCGCAGTTCGCACACCAGTTCCAGCAGCCCCGAGCCGGTCAGTCCCACGGGTGGCTGGTCCGCGATGGTGGTGAGCGCCAGCGTGCCGTCCGCGGCGTTCACCTTCACCCCTACGATCGCGCCGTCCACCGCGCGGGTGCCACAGGAGATGTTGACCCCCTCGAACGCGGGGCCGGCCGCGGTGGACGCCACCAGGATGCGGCCCGATCCTACGGGCGGGCGCCCATCGGTCACCATCACCTCGCCGTTGGTGCCCAGGTCGATGGCCGCCATGGGGCCGGTCGCCCGGTCGAAATCGTAGCAGGCCAGGCAGGCCAGCGCGTCAGAGCCGACAAAGCCGCCGATCAACGGCAGCAGTGCGACCTCCGTGCCGGCCGGGAAGATGTCGGCGAACGGGTTGGCGGCCTCGGTGGCCGCGCCGATGGCCGCGCCGCCACCGCCCCGGAAGCGCACCGCCTCCGTGCGGTAGGGCTGGAAGGGGATTTCAGCCAGGGTGTCCACCGGATAGCGCAGCATCAGATGGTGCATGGCGCAGTTCCCGACGATGGTCACCTTGTGGATGCGCTCCCGGAGGCTCGGCGCGAGCTTGAGCGCGTCCACGGCCTGCACGATGGAGGACAGCGCCAGCATAGAGATGCGTTCGGCTGTCTCGGGGCCGCTTTGGGCCGCGGCCAGCCGCGAGATCACGTCCGCGCCGAACGCCGTCTGCTGGTTGAGCGCGGCGGCGCCCACGCACACCTTGCCCTGGTCCAGCGTGGTGACGAACGCCGCGACCGTGGTGCTGCCCAAGTCGATGGCCAGCCCCAGCGGCACGCCCTTGCGCTTGTGGTCATTGCTTGCGCGAAAGATCTTGTTCGAGTAGACGACGATCGGGGCCAGCGTGACCGCCACATCGCCCATAATCCGCGCGCGGCAGGCCAGCCGGTAGTTTGCCGCCCGCTCCGCGGTGGTGAGTCCGGCCAGCTCCAGCTCGTCCAGCGGGCTCAGCGCGCCCTGCGCCATCACCTTGCACTTCAGGCAACTGCCCCGGCCCGCGCACGGCTGCTCCAGCGGCAGCCCGGTGGCGATGATCGCGCCGCTCAGCAACGTGTCGTCCTCCACCACCACCGAGCGCACGTCCGCGCCGTAGCTGACGGTCACCCGGGCGGTCAGGGCTTCGCGCACCTTGTCATAAAATTCCTGGACATGCCCCCGCATGATCTCGGCCGCGGCCTCTGCGTCGCCCGCGCGGATCGCCTCCACCAGGTCGCGATGTTTGGCGACGGCCGCGGGCAGGAAGTCCAGGCGGGGCAGCGCCAGATACCAGAGGCGTTGCGAGAGGCCGAAGAACTGATCCAGGGTGTCGGCCAGATACTTGTTGCGCGCGGCATGAGCGACGGCCTGGTGAAACTTGTGATCGACATCGAACAGGCGCTTGCTGTCCGTGGCCGAGATCGCGGCCTGCTCCTCGCGCAGCGACTCCAGCACGGCCAGGTCATCGGCGGTCGCCCGCTCAGCCGCAAACCGGGCGCTGAGCGCCTCCAGCCGCAGCCGCGTCTCGCTGAGCTGGTCCAGGTCGGCCAGATACAGGTTGGCTACGTAGATGCCGTGCTCCTGCGGCGGGGTGATCACCACCAGATGATCGTGCGCCAGCAACTTGAGCGCTTCCTCCACCGGCGCGATCGCCATGTCCAGCTCCTCGGCCAGGCGTTGCGCCTTGATGGGGGCGCCCGGCGCCAGCTCCAGGGCCGTGATGCGCTCGCGAATCAGCTCATACGCCCGCTGGGTGTCCACCCGGGCCGCATCCAACACGTTCCCCCCACTCAACACAGAACTCTCCGACACGTTGTCCTCCACCAGGCAAACAGCATATTGCGGATTTCAGATTTTGGATTTTCGATTTCAGATTTCGTGATACGGGGATGTGGTGGATATGCAGTATGCAATACGGGAATCGCCACCTTCCCCACCCCCCAAACCCCTACCTGCCTTGCACGGCCAGCACCTGGCGCACCCGATCGTAGAAGTCGGCCACGTGATGGCGCATGATCCCTTCGGCGCGATCCGCGTCCCCTGTACGGATGGCTTCCACCAGGTCGATATGTTTCTCCACGGCTGAAGGCAGGAACGCCAGGTGGGGCAGCACCCGATACCACAGCCGCTGCGACAACCCGAAGAAGTGATCCAGCGCTTGGGCGAGATAGCTGTTGTTGGCGGCGCGGGCGATGGCCTGGTGGAACTTGTGATCCACCGCAAATAAAGCCTGCGCGTCCGCGGGGTCGGTCGCGATCTGCTCCTGGCGCAGCGCGGCCAGCGCTGCGAGATCATCGGCGGTGGCCCGCTGCGCGGCCAGCCGGGCGGACAACGACTCCAGCGACACGCGCAGCTCGCTGAGCTGCTCCAGATCGGGGAGGTTGACGTCGGCCACGTAGGGGCCGTGCCGCGGGGTGATCACCACCAGGTGGTCGTGAGCCAGCAGCTTGAGCGCCTCCCACACCGCGGCCAGCGGCAGTTCCAGGTCAGCGGCCAGGTGCTGCTCGTTGAGGGCCGCGCCGGGCGCCAGGTCGAGGGTCGTGATCCGCGTGCGCAGGATGCCGTAAGCCCGCTGCGTATCAACCTGTTGTGTGTCCATGTCGGCGTCTCCGTGCCAGGACAGGGATTGGAAATCCCTGCCTGAAGTTGAAAAGCGCCCTCAGGCGCTACGCCCCAAGTCGCTGAGGCGACTTCTCAGCTTGAGAGGGTGAATTCGATTCACCCTACCTGTGCAGCCGGCCAGTCGCCTTGTGGCCCAAAATTCCAGTCGTGCGTTTGTTCCCATCTCTCGATAGTCGTGCCTTCTGCATGATGCTGCTTCTGGCGTTCGATATAGGCAATCACGGTTGGCACGTCATGTTCTGATACCGACAGCACTCCGTAACCTTCCTGCCACTCGAACGGGCGCTTGAACTCCAGCGAGATGAAGCGAGAACTGCTGCCCTTAAGCTGTTTCATGAAGCCCGCGGGCGAAACTGCAGGGCGTACTGCCGTCAATACATGCGCGTGATCCTCGATACCACCAATGACAAACAGTGGCACATACATCTTGATAGCCTCGGCGTGCAAGAAGCGATAGACGTTGGGGGCTATGTCCGGCGTCAACAGCGGTTCACGGTTCTTGGTTGTCCAGACGAAATGATAGAATAGGCGCCAGTAGGCCATGTGATCCTCCTCGGGATGCGCACTCAGGGATTGGAAATCCCTGCCTGAAGTTGAAAAGTAGGGGTCCTCACCGCGCCAGCCGCGGCTTGCCCATCGCCTTCGCCCGGACGCGGTAAGTGTCCAGGCCGTCGGTCCGCTCTTCCAGGGTGACCTGCGGGTTATCCGCGCCGGAGCGGATGGCCGCCCCTAACGCGCGCTCCCGACACAGCGTGCGAGCCTGGGCCATGGCGTCCGCCAGATCCTCGAAGTCGAAGCGCTCCTCGCCGGTCTGCACGTGATAGCCGATCACCTCCAGCCCGGAGCTGGTCAGTATCGGATAGACCAGGATCTCCTCGACGACCATCACCGTGCCGGCGATCGCGCCCACCGCGTTCGCCACCTCGAAGTGCTCGGGCAGGATCAGCTCTGTGTGCAACCCCTCGGCCACCTTGCCCAGGAACAGGCCCGCTGGCGCACCGATGCCGATGATGGGCTGGCGCAGGCGGAAGCGGGTCTCCAGTTGCGGGTGCGTGGGGTAGAGGCTGTTGTAGAAGAACCAATGCGCCATGTCGCGATCGGCGTGCGAGTGAACGACGCCGGGCGGTTCCAGGTCCTTGCCGCTCAGAAAGGTGACGATCGCATGGACGGCCATCTCGGCGATGCGCGCCCAGATCTCCCGCCGCAGCTCATCCGGGTCGCGATACTGGTTGTGCGCGAACACCTCCAGCGCCAGTTGGGCGGCCTCCACGTTCCAGGGCGCGTGTGTGCCCTCGATGTGCATCAGATCGGTCGGGGTCAACCCAGCCTTGCCGATGATCTCCTGGCGCATCAGCTCCCGAGCGTCCAACTGCACGGCATGCATCAGCTTGAGCTCTTTCAAGATTTCCGGGACGGGGAGGGGGCCATCCCGCAACAGATCGACCAACGCCTTCTCTTGCCCGGATTCCAGCAGGGCTTCCGGCGGTTCGCGCAACAACAACCAGTACTCCAGGTTGTCCGGGGTGGCCTGCGCCCACGGCCGCCGCGCCAACGCCTTGAGGCGCTTCGCGACACCCTCGTGTTCGGCGGCCAGGTGCGACAACGGCCGGACCCGCTCGGGCCCGACCGCGATCTGTTTCTCGCGGCCCACCGTGATGTGACTATCGCCGCCCAGAGCGATGGAGAGCAGGTTCGCGGCCTGCACCGAGGTCTTGTAGTGGCCGACCGTGGCGCCCGCCGCACTGACAGTCACCTGGCCCTGCGCGATCAAAGCCAGGTCGGTGGTAGTGCCCCCGACATCCACGATCAGGGCATCGTCCAGGCCGGAGAGAAACCGGCCGCCGATGGCGCTGGCCGCGGGGCCGGAGTGGATCGTCTCCACGGGCGTGCGGGCCGCAAACTCATCGCTCATCAAGGTGCCGTCCCCGCGCACGACCATGAGCGGCGCATCGATCTGGCGCCGCGCCATGGCGCGGCGCACCGCGATGATGAAATCTTGCAGCACGGCCAGCAGCGCCGCGTTGAGGGCCGCGGTGGTGGCGCGCTCAATGGAGCCCAACTTCGTCGAAAGCTGGTGCCCCAACACGATCGGAAGATCGCAGATGCGCGTGATCGCCCGATAGACCCGGTTCTCGTGTTCCGGGTTGAGCGGGCTGAAATAGCTGGAGACGGCGAGCGCGTCCACCTGGCCTTTGATCTGGTTGACCTGCGCCAAAATCGCCGGCAGATCGAGCTCGGCTTTTTCCCGGCCGTACAGATCATGCCCCCCGGCAAAGTAGTAGTAGTGCGGGGTGGCGAAGCGGCTTTCCATTTTGAAAGACGCGACCAGATCGGGGTCATAACCGATCAGCAGCAGGCCGACTCGTTTGCCCTTGCCCTCGGCGATGGCGTTGGTGGCCAGGGTGGTCGAGATCGAGACCATCCTGATGTCCGCCGGGTTATCGATAGCGATGCCGTCGATCACCTGCTCGATGCCGATCGCAAAATCGCGTTTGGTGGTGAGGCTTTTGTGTGTGGCCAGCACTCGCCGCGAATGGTATTCCATCAGCACCGCGTCGGTATATGTGCCGCCGGTATCGATGCCCAGCACCAGGTTTTCCGGGTTATCTGACAGTGCGTTCAATCGATCTCCCCTGTCGCATGGTCGAACGTTCTCTTTTCTGTGATTGACCTTTTCGCCTTTTGGCACAAGATGTGCTAGAATGATTTAGAGAAATCTAGATTATCATAATCCAGATTTTCTAATCCAGCTTCCCTTGGAAGGAGCCAGCCATGTTCGTCAACCGCACATCAGAACTGCGCCTCCTGGAGCAACGCTACGCCTCAGACCAGGCGGAGCTTTTCGTGCTGTATGGACGTCGCCGCGTAGGAAAGACAGAACTGTTGGCCCGCTTCTGTGAGGGCAAACGGCACATCTTCTATGTCGCCGATTTGGCAGCCGAAGCTGTGCTGCGTTCGAGCTTCTCTGCCGCAGTCAATGCGGTTCAAGTTGGCGTTGAAGCGCCTGCACCGGTCTACAACTCCTGGGAAGATATCTTCACCGTTCTGGCTCGTTTGGCGCAGACTGAACGCCTGGTCGTCGTACTGGACGAATTCCCCTACCTGGTAGCCGCCGTGCCGCCCATAGCGTCAGTGCTGCAGCGCCTGTGGGATCGACTGCTGAGCAAAACACGCATCATGCTCATCTTGTGCGGATCCTACATCGGCATGATGGAAGAGACTGTACTGGCGTATCGCGCTCCGCTTTATGGCCGACGCACAGCCCAGTATCTGTTGGAGCCATTGGAGTTCGCAGATGCTCAGTTGTTCTACCCGGAGTACTCTCCGGAAGATCGGGTACGAGCCTACGCGACCTTCGGTGGCACACCCGCATATTTGAAAACTATTATCTCCAACCGCCCGCTGCAAGCAAATATCCAGGAAAACATTCTGACCCGCGGCGCGTTCCTGTACGATGAAGTTCGCTTCATTTTACAGCAAGAATTGCGCGAGCCCCGCAACTACTTCGCCGCGCTGCAGGCTATCGCGTCGGGACGAACTCGACTCAACGAAATCAAGCAGGCCGCCGGCCTTGACGGCGCGATGGCCTACCTGGATACCCTACAGCAACTGCAGCTGGTGGAACGCGTTGTTCCAGTGACCGAGACCCAGCCCCACAAGAGCCGCCGGGGTCTATATCGGCTCAAAGATCATTTTCTCCGATTCTGGTTTCGCTTCGTTCACCCAAACCGGTCGCAGTTGGAAATGGGCGCCAATGGGCCAGTGCTGACTACCGCTGTCTTGCCGCACCTCGATCTCTTCACCGGTCCGGTCTTTGAGGATGTATGCCGACAATTCCTTTGGCGAGCCGGGCAGAGCGGTCAACGGCCATTCGTGCCTACACAGGTCGGCGGATGGTGGCGGGCCAACGAGGAGGTTGACTTGGTCGCACTGGACGAGAACAACGCACTGGTAACCGAGTGCAAATGGACAAACCGCCCGGCGGGCACTGACATTTTGGAAAACCTGGAGCGCAAGGCTAAGCTTGTTCTGCCCGAACTGGCAGGCCGCAGGCTCCACTACGGGATATGCGCCCGGTCAGGATTCACAGAGCCATTGCGACAGGTCGCAGCCACCCGAACAGACATCCGCTTGTTTGAATTGGCAGACGTGCTGCTGGCATAGGACGAGCAGTTGTCACTGCGTCTCAACGCACTGGCACCGGGATTCCGGTGGGCCTGCTGCTGCCCACCGGAATCCCGATCCCGTTGATAATCGGTTGGAAAACCGGTTCTCCTACACGAACATCGACATTTCGAGCTCTTCGTCCTTGTGCCGCACGTCGGCCAGCTCGCAGATCCGGCGCAGCTCCTCGAACATCTGCACGTCCAACAACGGCTCGGTCTCGGCCTCCAGGATCTCGATCACCCGCTCGTGGACGCGCTCCTGGTAGCTCTTGCTGCCAGACGCCACCCAGTCGGAGTAGACCTGGCGGTCGGTCAACGACGAGCGCCAGATGTCGGTCTTGAAGCGGGTATAGGTGTGGTCGTGAGCCAGGAAGTGGCCGCCCGGCCCGACCTCGTTCAACACATCCAGCGCCTTGGTATCATCCGTGACCGGGATGCCGCGCATGATCCGCTTCAGGCGCGAGATGATCTCGTCGGAAGCGACCAGCATGTGCGGGCTGCTGCACAGGCCCTGCTCGATGTAGCCGATGTCGTGGATCATATTGCCGCCGATGAGACCCGCCACGGAGATATTCATGGCGGCTTCCATGCACGCCTGCTCGTCGAAGCACTTGGCATCGGAGCAGCCGGCCGTCTCATACTCGGGCACGCGCAGCCACTTGGTGATGTCGGTGTAGGCCGCGCTGAGCAGCGCCATCTCGGCCGAGCCGTAGCAGTAGACCGCGGTCTGCATATCCATGGCCGACATCAGGCCGCCGATGATCAGCTCGGCGCCGGGCCGGCGCAACTGGCTGAGGACGATGCCGAACAGGCTCTCGGTGAGGGCCTGCACGGCCGTGCCGGCCAGGGTAGCGGGTGCGGTGGCGCCGGCCAGCGGACATGGGGTGTAGACCATCGGGATGTAGTTATCGGCGCTGAAGAGCAGCTTCTGGATCACCTCCTGGGAGTGGCTCAGGGGCGATACCGGCTCGATGTACAGCGAGAAGCAAGGCGATTTCCGCCACTCCTCCTTGCCGCCCAGGCGGATGTAGGCCATCTCGAGCTGATCTTTGACACCCTCGATGTCCACCGCGGTGATGTTGATCGGTTTGGTGGTGCCTTCCAACATGGCCAGGTACTGCCACCGGTCGTAGGTGCCCACAGCCGTGTCCTGCGTGATGCCCAGGGACATGAAGAAGTCCACGTTGGGCAGCGCCTCGGCCATCTTCGCCATGTTTTTGACGTCGTTGTAGACCGCGCGGCGCCGTTGCTGGCTGTACGGGTCCAGGGTGAAGGGGGTGTCAGAGCCACACCCGTAGTACATCTGGTCCTTGAACAGGTCCATCAGGTACTTGCGCTTCCCATCGGGGCCCGCCGGACCGAGCACGCGCACCCGCTCGGGCAGGGTTGTACGCGCCCGGTCGACCATCCAGGACGGCATCTTCACCAGCGCGCTGTCATCCTGGATATCCTCCACGACCGCGCCGCCGGCATGCGCCAGGTCCCAGCCCTCTTGATCATAAACCCGAACGCCGGTTTCTTCCAAAACGCGCAGTGCTGCGTAGTAGATGGCTTCGACCTCGGCCTCGGTCAGCACTTGCAGCGTCGGTGTGGCATTCACCGTGTAGTTGGTTTTTCTAACCTGCATAGTTTGTTCTCCTGTGTGTTGGTAGGTTGGTAGATTGGTAGATTGGTAGACGGGTATTCCCAGTTTCCCAAGTTACCAGTTTCCCAAGTTACCAGTTTCCCAAGTTACCAGTTTCCCAAGTTACCAGTTTCCCAAGTTACCAGTTTCCCAAGTTCCCAGTTTCCCAAGTTCCCAAGTTCCCAAGTTCCCAAGTTCCCAAGTTGCCAGTTTCCCAATCTACCAATTTACCATCTCATCGCATGAACATCTCCTGCCGAATCTCACCGCCGGGCGGAATCAACACAAGATCGGCGGCCAACCCGGTCGGCAGAGCGCGCCCGTTCTGGGAAAGTGCGCCCGCGGCGTCGATCAGCCGGCGCACATAGTCGTCGGAGCCCAGGATTTCCTCGTAACGCATGCCCCAGCGCTGACAGAAGTGCGCCACCGCTTGCGCCTGATCGCGATACAGTGCCATCTCGACCGGATCGGAGGCAACCAGCGCCAGCCGTTCGTAGTGCTGATACTGCTGATCCAGGATCCACATGACATCCGCGTGCTTGTACCGGGCGCTGTACTCGTGATACTCCTGCAACGGATTGCTGCCAGACTCCAGCCAGCCCTTGGTGAGGTAGTAGGTGCCGGGCACGGCCGAGAATTCACGCACGTAAGCCTTGTACGATCCCAGCAGAATAGCGATACAGTCATCCGTGCGGGGTACCAACAAGGTGTGTTGGCCGGCTCGCAGGCCTCGCAGGCCATTGCCGCACAGGCCATATCCCAGAATCACCAGGCTTGGCTCCGAGACGTCGTCCAGCGCCTCCTGCAGCGCGTCTGTCAACTTCATGGGGACGCGATGCAGGCCATAATCCATGAACTTGACGTTCCGAGACATCTGCTCCGGGAGCAGTTGGGCCAGCGAACTCTGTAGCACCCGGCAGGCGATCACGACGATGGGCAATTTGACCGGCTCCGACATGTTCGTGCTCATGACTCTCTCACGCCAGACCGGCGAATTTCTTCGCCAGATCTGCGCCGGCCGGGGCGTTGGAACCGTAGCCATCCGCGCCGATGCGTTTGGCAAAGTCGGCATCCACCGGCGCGCCGCCCACCATGATCTTAACCTGGTCGCGCAGGCCGGCCTCTTCGATCGCCTTGATCGTGTACCCCATCGCGCGCATGGTGGTGGTCAACATCGCCGACATGCCCACAACCTGCGGCTGATGCTGCTTGATCGCCTCGACGAACTTCTCTGGTTCGGCGTTGAAACCCAGGTCGATGATCTCGAACCCGGAGCCCTCGCACATCATCCCGACCAGGTTCTTACCGATGTCATGCAGGTCACCCTTCACGGTGCCCAACAGGATCTTGCCGGCCTGCCTGGCGCCGCTCGCCACCAGCAGCGGCCGCAGCAAGATCGTCCCGGCCTGCATCGCCTCAGCCGACATCAACACCTCGGGCACGAACATATCGCCAGCCTTGAAGCGCACGCCAACCTCGCCCATGCCGACCAACAGGCCGTTGTCCATGATATCGCCGGGCGCCATGCCCTCGTCAATCGCCTTCTGCACCAGCCTGGCGGCCTTATCTGCATCCCCTTCCAGGATGCAGGTAGATATTCGTTCAAGTAGTCTGCTCATGATGTTCCTCCTGCAGTGTCCTAACCCGGACAAGCCGGGATCAAAGCAGTGAAAGCCCACCTGGAAATCCTTGCCCGGAAGGCAAGATTCTCAGGGGTTAGGCGCTATCTGGCTCAGACCTTGTCCTTGACACGGTCTTCGTTCTCTTCCAGGACCTTCTCGATGACCTTGTGGGTCTCCGGCTTGATGGGCGATGGCCGATGGGTTGCCAGGAGGTCGCGCACCCGCGCGATGGTGCGATCCTTCAGGGTCAGGCTGCCCGTCGCAGACCAGTTCTCGAAGTCCTGCCGGTCGAGCAGCTTCGGATAGTAGTATTCGGTCTTGTAGTAGCGGCGGGTGTGCGGCTGCTTCAGGTAGTGCCCGTTGGGGCCGACCGCGTGAATCACATCCACGGCCAGGGTATCTTCGTTGACCTCGATGCCGCGCGTGATGCGCCGCGCATATCCGATTGCCTCGTCCATCGCGCACAGTTGGAAGAGTGAGCCGGTCATCGCGCTCTCGGTGTAACCCACATCGTGGCACAGGTCGCCGGCGGTCAGGGCCGAGAAAAGCACCGACATCGAGCCTTCGATCATCGCCTGCCCGTCGAAGGTCTTGGAATCGGTGCAGCCACCCGTCTGCCAGAGCGGCAGCCCGACGTAGTGCGCCAGCTCGGTCAGCCCGGCCATGAAGAGCGGGAGCTCGGGCGCGCCGTAGGCCAGAATCATCGTGTTCATGTCCATCACCGAGAAGACACCGCCCATGATGAAGGGCAGGCCCGGCTGGATCGCCTGCGCCAGGGTCAGGCCCATCCACGACTCGGCCGCGCCCATGGTGATGATGCCCGCGCCCGTGATGGGGGCGGTACCGCCGGCAATCGGGCATGGGGTGAAAACCAGGGGAATCCGGTGTCGGGCCGCGAAGATCAGCTTGTCGATCGCCTCGAAGGTGCTGACCAGGGGCGACAGCGGCTCACAGTAGTGCACGTAGGTCGGCCGGCGCTCGAACGCCTCCTGACCCCCCGCCTCGGCCACCGCAATCGTGTGGATGCCGGCGGAGTCATACCTGTCGTAGGACCAGGCCACGATCGGCTTGCTGGTGTTAGGAAACATCCCGGCGAACTCGTAGAGCGCGCCCAGGTCAAAATGCACGTCACCCACCGTCCCCAACGACTCGCAGAAGTCGATGTTGGGCAGCGCGTCCACCAGCCGGGCTACCAGCGGTACGTCCGCCTTGGTGTATTCACGGCGCTCCAGTGTATCGACATCGATGAATTGGGTGCAGGTGGGGCCAGGACCGAAATGTCCACGCACGGGACCGATGTGGATGTCGTGCTTGGGATGGCCGTCGCGCGCAAACAAGGTGAAACTCCGCGGGGCCTTGCGCAGCGCGTCCTTCACCATGTAGCTGGGCAGACGCACCCGCTCCCCATCGACCCAGGCGCCCGCCTTCTTGAGAATCTCCCGGGCTTCCTCGTGCTTCACATCCAGGCCCGTGTATTCCAGCAGATGGAGCACGCCCGAGAACAGCTCTTCCAGTTGATCCTGGGAGAACACGTTGAAGCGCACACCGGAATTAATCTGATAGTTCGTCCTCATTGAGAGGTTCTCCTTTCCTGAGATCACGAGCGCCGCGGCGCTCAGCCCGTGCCCACGAGCTTCTTGGCCAGGTCGGCAGCCGACGCCGCGTTGGACGCGTAGCCATCCGCGCCGATTTGGTCGGCGAAGGTCTGGGTCACGGGCGCGCCGCCGATCATGACTTTCACCTTGTCGCGCAGCCCGGCTTCTTCCAGCGCCTTGAGGGTGTGGCCCATCGCGCGCATGGTCGTGGTCAACAGCGCGGACATCCCCAGCACCTCCGGCTCGAATTCCTTGATCGCGCTAACGAAGACCTCGGGTTCGATGTCTTTGCCCAAGTCTCTGACCTCGAAACCCGCGCCCTCGCACATCATGCCGACCAGGTTCTTGCCGATGTCGTGCAAGTCACCCTTGACTGTCCCCAACAGGACGCGACCCGCCCTGGGCGCACCGCTCTCGACCAGCAGCGGTTTGAGGATCTCCATGGATATCTGCATCGTTTTGGCCGAGCGCAACACCTCGGGCACAAACATGTTGCCCGCCTTGAACTCCACGCCCACATAGTCCATGCCGACCATCAGCCCGCCATCCAGGACTTCCTGGGCATCCAGCCCTGCGTCCAGGGCATCTTCGGTCAATTCTTCGATTTCGTCCAGATTCCCTTCGATGACCGCCTGAGAGATTTTAGACAAGATCTCGCTCATTGTGGTTCACTCTCCTTTTGTAAGAATCGTCGGTTGGGAATTTATGTTTTTCCGAACCCTTAGAGATGCTGGCGAATCGAGTCCTGAAAGTGGCGGATGTGTACCCGGATCACCCGGTCAGCACGTTCGGGATCCTTCGTCTCAATCGCCGCTAATATCTCCTTGAAGGCCTCTATCTTCAGGTCATCCGGTGTCAACTTATCGAGATAGAGATACCAAATGCGCAGCGACAAGTTGTAGAACATGTCGCATTCGGCCTGCAACAACCGGTTGTGGGAAACCTGCGCCAGCAAGCCATGAAACCGCTGATCCAGCTTCATCAAGGTGTCCTGGTCGCAATGGCCCGCGCAGTCATTGTACTCCTTGACCAACTGTCGCAGCTCTTCCAGCTCCGCTGGAGTGATGCGTTCGACCGCCAGCCGGGCGCACAAGGCATCCAACTCCACGCGAATCTCCTGCACCTGCTGGAGGTCCTTGATCGTGATGTCGGCGACGAAAGTGCCGCGCCGGGGTGAGACCACAACCAGTTTCTCTGCTTCCAGCAGCTTGAGCGCCTCTCGGATCGGCGTTCGACCCAGTTCCAGTTCCGCCATGAGATCCGTCTCATGGATCACAGACCCAGGCGCCATCTGGGTCGTAATGATCCTCTCCTTGATCAGCGTGTAAGCCTTGCTGGCGTCAGTGAGAATCATCTTGACTGCTCCTTGTTGTGATCGGGAATCTGTCCCGTCAGCTTGCGGCCTCCTTGAGAGCCTTCTGCCGCTTGCGATACGCCTTGATCCAGCGCATGCCGTAGTCATCCCGACCCAGGGACAGATCGGCCGCCAGCACCGCGGTGACCACCTCCGTCACCAGCGGGTTGGTAATGGGGCAGGTCATGCCCGCGTAGATCGCCATCGCGATGAACGCCGAGTTGATGTAGGCGCGGTCCGGCATGCCAAAGGAGATGTTGCTGGCGCCCATGGTGATGTTGACGCCGAACTCCTTCACCACCAGCTCGATCGTCTGGAGGGCGACCCGGCCCGCGTGGCTATCCGCGCCCATCGTCAGCGCCAGCGGATCGATCACGATGTCCTCGACCGGGATGCCCATCTTGCCGGCTCGCTCGATGATCTTGCCCGCCACGGCCAGGCGCTTTTCCGGCGTCTCGGGGATGCCGTCGTCATCCATGCACAGGCCGATGACCGCCGCGCCGTACTCCTTGACCACCGGCAAGACCGCGCTCAAGGAGCGTTCTTCGCCATTGCACGAGTTCACCAACGCCTTGCCCTTGTAGAGGCCCAGCGCGGCCGCCAACGCCTGCGGATCGGCCGTGTCGATACACAACGGCACATCGGTCACGTCCATCACCGTCTGCAACACCTGCTTCAGCAGCGCCGGCTCGTCCGCGCCCGGGACACCCGCGTTCACATCCAGCATGGCCGCGCCGGCAGCGACCTGGGTCAGCGCATCCGTGCGCACAACCTTAAAATCGCCCGCCTGGAGCGCGGCCAACATCTTCTTGCGACCGGTGGGGTTGATGCGCTCGCCGATGATCACCGTCAGCTTGTCTCGGCTGATCTCCAAGGTCCGCGTCGCGGAAGAAACAACCGTCGTGAGATTCTTTGCCATGCTTGTCACCTCTTCGTAGATATGTGTTGTGATATGACTACAGAGCGCCGGGTCGGTGCTCGTTCGCCTCACTACGATTCGCGCGGGATCTCCCGCACATCCAAGATTTCGACGACCAGGGGCTGAACCACTGCCAGCAATGCCTCTTTGGAGATATCGGCCACCTTGAGGACGCAGCCCCAGGTGGTGCGATCTTCCCCTCTGAATGTGTTGAGCGCGTGGATCAGGCCGCCCTGCGCGGTGATGGCGGCAGTGATCTGCGCCATCGAACCCTTGAAGTAAGGCGCCAGGGCCGTCAACCGCACCCCGCCTTCCTGGGCCATCATCAATTCCAGGAAGACATCGAAGATGTCCGACTCGGTGATGATCCCGACGAGCTCCCCCGCGCGCATGACGGGCAGCCCGCCGATCGCGTTGCTGCGCATCAGGCGGGCGGCCTCCTCGATGGGGCAGTCATCGTCCACGGTGATCACCTGGCGGGTCATCACTTCCTTGACCTTGATCTGATTGAGCAGATACGTCACTTC
>Ga0100396_1000752_pt1 | contig 20005 bp, 12 predicted proteins | sample CryGeymeta201520_FD_81551 | JGI IMG/M metagenome (GOLD analysis project Ga0100396, IMG submission 81551) | Groundwater microbial communities from Crystal Geyser aquifers in Utah, USA - Crystal Geyser metaG 2015-20 | ecosystem: Environmental > Aquatic > Deep subsurface > Groundwater | place: USA... | reverse complement strand
TATCCAGCGTACCGAGAGAATGCTTGACAAAACACGCTGGATTTTTTATCAGGCGAAGCGTGAGTAAAATGGTTGAATGTGCAAGACGAGCTGAACAAGATTGGGTGTGAAGCGAGGAAATGGACGAGTCCGGCGACAGTAGTCACGAGCAGCGAAGGTTTCAGGCCATAACAAGGGTCGGGCTTAGCGGGCGAAGCAACGGGGTTGAGGGTAACCGATGAATTGAGCGGTTCCTCCTCAGGCTGCCGATGGTTCCCCGGATTGAGTCCGGGGTTTTTTATGGCGGCGAAAGGGGGTGGTTCCGTTGAAACAGATCGTCATTCGCGGTCGCAACCGCCAAGAGGCACGGAAGAAAACGCTTGATTACTGGTTTGCCAACAGGGATCAGTTCGATTGCAGCATGCGTGATTTTTTGAGCAAATGCAGCACCGATCCGAAAGGACGAGTGATCTTGTACAAGGGGTAAAGGAGTAGCAATGGATCCCGACGATTGCGGCCCTCGCTGGGGTTGCACGAGGGGTTGAAAGCGCGGTCTTTCAACCCTTTTTTAATGAAGCGCGGCTTGGACTCGGAGCGTGCGTGGCGATCCGCCGCCAATGGGCGCGATCCGTGGTGGGATGCCGGTGCATCGCCGATGAACCAGGCTTTCCCCAAGCACTTATTTGATCCACTCGGACTCGTGTCGCGGTTCGATCAACCGCGGCGACTTCGACGTGTTTCATCGACCGCCGTGTGCGAAGCCATACGCACGTTGGTGTGGAAGGACGGCGGAAGTGGTCTCGCGCTCCTACCCGATCCTTGACTGCCCGCGAGCAAAACCACCCATCCTAACAACAACGTTCGACCATTCCGAGGCAACCTTTACGCGGTAACACCTTGAGCTTTCTCACAGGATCGAAACGATGAACTGGATACCCATTCATCCTGTTGATCCGATCAAGAAAAGCGGCATGGTTCAGAAAACCCTTCTATTGGGTAACGGTTGCCACCGTCATTTCCGTTAGCAGCATGCGGGAATACCGATACCGATACCGAAATGCGGCGGGATTACCGCTAGCAGCATGAGGGAGTGACGGTCCGGTGTTACCCTAAATTGAACCATGCCAGAAAAGCTCTTCCACAAGAACGCGATTTATGGCCGCCAAAAGTATAGCTTCTTTTGTCTGGTCACCCGACTTGAGACAGGCACCTAGGCCGCTCGGTAGCGCTCCGCGACTTCCGTCGATTCGGTTCCCGGCGATGCGTGGGTTTGCCGGCGTAGCTTGTCATGGGCGCCGAGGATCAGCCGTTCGGTGATTTCCCAGGAAATACAAGGATCGGTGATCGATACGCCGTAGCTCAGCCGGCTGAGGTCCCCGCCGTGTTTCTGCTGCCCTTCGTGGAGATTGCTCTCGATCATCAGGCCGATGATGGCATCATTGCCGTCCAACCGCTGGTTAATCACATCCTGCCAGACCATGGCTTGAAGCTGGTAGTTCTTGTTGCAATTGGCATGGGAACAATCGACCATGACCGTCTCGGGGAGCCCCTTTTTCCGCAGCAGCGCCCGCGCTTCGGCGATGCTCACCAGATCATAGTTGGGCCGGTGACCGCCGCGCAGCACGATGTGCGTGTGCGGGTTACCGGTGGTGCGGACCACGCAGGTCTGGCCGTTGGCGTCGATGCCCAGAAAACTCTGCTCGGACCCGGCCGCGATCATGGCGTTGATGGCGGTGTCAAGTCCGCCGTCGGTGCAGTTCTTGAACCCAACCGGCATCGACAGTCCGCTCACCATTTCGCGGTGGGTTTGGGATTCCGTGGTACGGGCGCCGATCGCCGACCAGCACACCAGTTCGGCGATGTACTGGGGCGTGATGGGATCGAGCATCTCGGTCGCCGTCGGGACTCCCATTTCGGTGATTTCGAGCAGCAGACGTCGGGCCAACCGTAACCCGTGGTTCATATCGCAAGATCCATCCAGACAGGGATCGCTGATCATGCCCTTCCAGCCGATGGTGGTTCGTGGTTTTTCGAAATACACCCGCATCACGAGAAGAAAAGACTCGTTCACTTCAGCGCTCAGCGAGCGCACCCGCCGAGCATAATCCAGGGCTGCCCGCTCGTCATGGATCGAACAGGGGCCGAGGACCACCAGCAGTCGGCGATCTTCCTTGTTGAGAATGCGTTGAATCGCCTGCCGGCCGGTCTCCACGGTTTGGGTCGCCGGTTCGCTGGGCGGCAGCTCTTCCTTCAATTGGTTGGGGGAGATCAGAGGCATGTATTCCTTGATGTGGATGTCGTGAGTCGCTTGCATACCGGGTGCTCCTTGTTGTGCGCCGGTTGGGCCCGCCAGAGCCGGGCGCCCGCCGGCGGTTGGATAAAAAAAGCCGCGGGCAGCTTCTGCCCGCGGCTTGCAACTGGGTCACATGAATGTGGTCAGATCAGCACAGGCAGATCGGTCCTCCGCAAAGGCAAAAGCAATAATAAAAGATACCGAAATTTACCTGAGCCATGGGGCATGTCCTCAATGTGAGCAAAAACCTGTTCATCCATCCTCGCCACCTCTGATACCGGGTCCGTAACGAGTTGTCAAGACTTCTTTCCGGGTACTATATTTCGAGCGGTCACAATCGCGGACGGACGCTAGGGGTTCCGAAGGGCGACAATTCGGCCGCAACCGATTTTTCCATGAACTGACAGTGCCGGCGATAGCGCGAAATCTTCGTCATTGCAGCCGGAGCGGGAACCGGCAGCGGTATCCGGTCCGGGTCCGCTCCGGCTTTACCCGGTACCGTTTTGGCGTTACAGTGCAAACGATTGCGGCTGAATCTAGGGTGGAAAACGGATGCCGGGTGGGAACGAAGGATGCCTCGAGTCCTGTTCGTGGAAGATGACGAAGCGCTGCGGGTCACTCAGTGCCTGTATTTGCAGGAAGAAGGCCTGCAAGTGACCGCGGTGGCCGATCGCAAGGCGGCCCGCGCGGCGCTCGACCGGGACCGGTTCGATCTGGTGGTGACCGATCTCAGGCTCGGCGCCGACAACGGCCTCGAGGTCCTGCGCGACGCCCGCCGTCTGCAACCCGATACCGAAGTGTTGGTGATCACCGGCTACGGTTCGGTGGCCGGCGCCGTGGCCGCCATGAAGGAAGGGGCTTACGATTATCTGACCAAGCCGGTGGCTCCGGAAGATCTGCTGCGAACCATTCACAAGGCCCTGGAACGGCGCACCCTGAAGCGCCAGGTGTCGAACCTGCAGGATCGCCTGGCGGCCGAAGCCGGCCTCGATCGGATCGTGGCGGTGAGTCCGGTGATGCGCGAGATCCTTGCTTCCATCGACGATGTGGCGGCGAGCGACGCGGCCGTGCTGATCGAAGGGGAAAGCGGCACCGGCAAGGAACTCCTAGCCAAGCTGATCCATGAACGCAGCGGCCGGGGCGCCGGCCGTCTGGTCAGCGTCAACTGCGGGGCGATGCCGGAAAACCTGCTGGAAAGCGAACTTTTCGGCCATGTCCGCGGGGCCTTCACCGGCGCCCATCGGGACAAGCCGGGATTGTTCGAGGCGGCCGACGGCGGTACCCTGTTTCTGGATGAAATCGGCGAACTGAGCCCGGCCTTTCAGGTGAAACTGCTGCGAGTGCTCCAGGAACGCAGGATCCGGAGGGTCGGCGACGTGCGCGAACGCGCCGTGGACGTGCGGATCGTTTCCGCCAGCAATCGGCCGCTGGCGGATATGATCCGAGACGGCCGCTTTCGCCGTGATCTGTATTTTCGCATTCGGGTGGTGCCGATACTACTGCCGCCGCTGCGGGAGCGCAAGGAAGACATCCTGCCGCTGGCGGCAACCTTTTTGAAGCGGCTCGGCCAGCGCATGGGGCGGCAACCGCCGGGGCTCACCGAAGCGGCCAAGATTCGACTGCTCGCCCATGGTTGGCCGGGCAACGTGCGGGAACTGGAAAACACCCTGGAACGGGCGCTCATTTTCTGCAAGGACCGCCTTCTGGATGGCCGCCACTTGATGCTGGAAAGCGCTCTCGGTGACCCCGCAAGCGCCAACATGGGGGACCCCGGCCAAGACTGGACACTCACCCTGGCGGCCGTGGAACAGCGCCATATTCTCAATACCCTGGCCAGTTGCGGCAACAACAAGGTGGAGACCGCCAGGCTCCTGGGCATCGGCTACAACACGTTGTGGCGCAAACTCAAGCAATATCGGGTTGCGGAGGCATCGGCCAAATGAGCCGTAAAGAGGGCGCGGGCACTAATCGCTTGCCCCCCGGCACCGAACGCGACCGCCTGAACGCCATCCTCGACAGCATGGACGACGGCATCTACATCGTTGGCCGCGACTATCGGATCGAATTCATGAACCAAGCGCTCAGCCGCGACCTGGGTAACGGCGAAGGTCGCCCATGCCACGAATTTTTCGGCCACGATGAGAGCGCCTGCGAACATTGCCAGCACGGGATCGGGTCCTTCGGCCCGGATTATCGCCGCGAGTGGTTTTCCGAGGCCACCCGCCGCAACTACGAAATCCTGGTTTCCCCCATCCATGAACCGGACGGGAGCATCTCGCGGCTGCATATCCTGCGCGACATCACCGAACGAAAAGCGCTGGAAGCCGAACTCAAACAGTATTCGACCGAACTGGAAGCCAAGGTCAGCGAGCAAGGTGAAGAGATTCTTCGGGGGCGGCGCCTGGCGCTCCTGGGTGAAATCGCGGCGGGCCTGGCCCATGAAATCCGAACCCCGCTGGGCGCCTTCACTACTGGTCTCAAGCTGCTGGAAAAGGCCGACCGGCCGCCCCGGGAACGGCAACTGGTGGTCGATCTGCTGCACCGGGAAATCCGCCGCCTGGACACCAAATTGACCGAATTTCTCACCTACGCCAGACCGCGCCGGCCTTTGCTCAAACCATGCTCCGTTCCCGGCCTGCTCGAGGAAGTGCGGACGCTGCTCAAAGCCGATCGCGACCGCCTGGGACAAACCCAAATCCAGGTAACGGTGCGGCCGGGCCTTGCCGATTGGCCGCTCGATCGCGATCAACTGAAGGAAGTGCTGCTCAACCTCGGTACCAACGCGCTCCAGGCCCTGGGCGGCGCCGGCCGGGTGGTGCTGGAAGCGCGCCGCAATCAGGACCTGCTGGAACTCTTTGTCCGCGATAACGGCCCCGGCATTCCGCCGGATGCCCTGCCGCACGTGTTCCAGCCCTTCTTCAGTCGCCGCGCCGGTGGTACCGGTCTTGGGCTCGCCATCGCCAAGGACCGGGTGGAAGCCCACGGCGGCCGCATCCTGGTGACCAGCATCGCCCACTTGCACACCGTGTTCAGGATCCTACTGCCGAAGAAGCAGGAGTCGTGAGTCGCGCTCGTCTGGACCAGGTGTATTCCAAGCTGGAATGTAGCCTCGCGAATTGGAACAGTCTGATCTTTCCGGACTTCCGAAGATATTTTGCAACGCTTTGTAAATACTATATGAATTGAAAGTTATCCGGGTGGCACGAATCCTGATAGGGGATCTGCAAGCGGTTTATGAAAATTTATCCTCGATGATTCTACCCACAACCAGGGAGGCGGATAACATGGCGGATGAAAAGAAGAAGGAATACAACTTTCGGGAAATGACCACCTGTGATGCGACCCTCCAGATGCTGCGGAAGGCGGCGGCGGATGGGGTGGAGACGGCTTTTACCCGGGCGGCGGACATGAAGCCGTGCCCGATCGGGGCCGATTCGGCCTGCTGTAAGCATTGTGCCATGGGTCCCTGCCGACTCGGTTCCAAGGACCCCTACGGCAAGGTGGGGGTCTGCGGGGCCACCATCGATACCATCGCGGCCCGCAATTTCGCCCGCATGGTGGCCAGCGGTTGCGCCGCCCACACCGATCACGGCATGAGCATGCTGGATCTGTTCCGGGGCGTGGTGAACGGCACCATCACCGATTACCAGATCAAGGACGAAGAGAAGCTGCGCAGCGTTGCGGCGAGCGTCGGGGTGGACATCGAGGGCCGTGAGGTCAAGGACATCGCCACCGATCTGTACAAGGAACTGGAACGGACCTACACCCAGGTGGAAGGGGAAATCCCGTTCATGTCCCGGGTGCCGGCCAAGACCCTGGAAACCTGGAGAAAGCTTGGGATTGTGCCGCGCGGGGCGATGCGTGAGATCATGGAGATCATGCACCGCACTCACATGGGCGTGGACCAGGACTACAACAACCTGGTCAAGCAGTGTTCGCGCACCGCCCTGGCCGACGGCTGGGGGGGGTCGATGGTGGCCACCGAGATTTCCGACATCCTGTTCGGCACCCCGAAGCCGCTGATCGCGGAAGTGAACATGGGATGTCTCAAGGAAGATCACGTGAACATCATCGTTCACGGCCATGAACCGAATCTGTTTGAATCGGTGGTGGCGGCGGTGAACGATCCGGCCAATATCGAAAAAGCCAAGGCGGCCGGGGCCAAGGGCATAGTGCTCGCCGGGATGTGCTGTTCCGGGGCCGAGGTGATGAGCCGCCACGGCATTCCGCACGCCGGCAACTTCATGAGCACGGAAGCGATCATCGCCACCGGCGCGGTCGATGTCATGGCGGTGGATGTGCAGTGCATCAAGCAGGCGCTGTCCACCATGAGCGAATGCTACGGCACCAAGTTCATCACCACCAACCCGCGGGCGCACATCGAAGGGGCGATGCATGTGGAGTTCGAGGAGCATCATCCGAGCGTCTGCGCCAACAAGATCGTGGAACTGGGGATCGAGCGCTATCAGACCAAGCGGCCGGCACGGATCGTGATCCCGCAGCGGCGCGACATCGGCATCCACGGGTTCAGCCACGAATACATCAACTACATGCTGGGCGGTTCGTTCCGCGGCTCCTACGTGCCCTTGAACGACAACATCATCAACGGCCGCATCCGCGGGGTTGCGGGCGTGGTGGGTTGCACCAATCCGCGAGTGAAGCAGGACTACGTGCACGTGGAACTGGTGAAGGAGTTGATCCGTAACGATGTGCTGGTGGTCCAGACCGGGTGCTCGCAGATTTCGCTGGCCAAGGCCGGGCTGATGAAGCCGGACGCGGCGGTGCTGGCCGGTAGCGGGCTGCGCGAGGTGTGCGAAACGGTGGGCATGCCGCCGGTGCTGGGGCTGGGTTCGTGCGTGGACAACAGCCGGATCCTCATCGCCTGCGCGGAAATGGTCAAGACCGGCGGGATCGGCGACAGTATTGCCGATCTACCGGTGGCCGGAGCGGCGCCCGAGTGGATGAGTGAAAAAGCCATTTCCATCGGCCAGTACGTGGTGGCTTCGGGGGTCTACACGGTGTTCGGGGTGACCTTCCCGACCATCGAGGGGACCAAGTTCCACAAGCTCCTGTTCGAGGGCTTGGAAGAGCAGGGCCTCGGCAAGTGGGATTTCGCCGTGGATCCTTATGAAATGGCCGCCAAGATGATCGCTCACATCAACAAGAAGCGGGAAGCGCTCGGGATCCTGGGCGAACGCGAACGCAAGCTGTTCGACATGGCCGATCGCCGCGCCTAAACACGGACCGCGGCAGCCCGAGGATTTCCATCCGATGCCGACACCGGCGGGAACCATGCGGCTGCCGCCTGGCAATAGATTCGCTGGTCATCGAACCATCAAACCATGACATAGGAGTCACGGATGTCCAGGTTAGTAGCATTTGCCGCCATTCAGGGCGCATACAATATCGTTTCCAAGGCCGAGGGTAAATTTAAGCAGGCGATGGACAAGTATGGTCCGAATCAGCCGTTGGAATTCCCCAACACCACTTATTACCTTCCGATCATCTACTCGATTTTGGGCATCAAGGTAGAAAAGCTGGCCGATGCCGAGCCGGTTCTGGCCCGCTGCCGCAAGCTGCTGCCGCCCCACATCAAGGGCCCCATCCATGTTCCGTATCTGGGCCACACCCTGGATGCCGGAATGGCCGCCATTCTGGCCGAGGAAGTGGTGGAAGCCATTCGTTACGTTGAGGACCCGGATTTCTATCAGCCGTCGGTTGAGGACCCGGATGTGGACAACGGCAAGATCTGGGTAGGGGCCGCCGACGACACCATCATGCGCAAACGCGGCGTGGAATTTGTCGACGGCTCGGCCCCCGGGTTCGCGGCCATTGTCGGGGCCGCTCCCACCCCCGAGATCGCCGCGGCTATCGCGCATGAATACCAGAAGAAAAATCTTTACGTGTTCATGGCCGCCAATCAGAGCGGCACCACCTTTGCCGAGCAGTTGGTGCAGGCCGGCGTGCAGATCGGCTGGAATACTCGTCTGGTGCCGTTCGGTCCCGACATTTCCGCGGCCGTCTTCGCCCTCGGCTTTGCCAACCGCGCCGGGATGTCTTTCGGCGGGATTCGCCCGGGCGATTACAAGGGCATGCTGAAATACAACAAGGACCGGATTTTCGCCTTCGTCAACGCCCTCGGTGAAGTCAACGCGGAATGGGCCGCCAACGCTGCCGGTGCCATCAACTGGGGCTTCCCGACGATCGCCGATACCGACATCCCGGAAATTTTGCCGACCGGTGTCTGTACTTACGAACACGTGGTTTCCAGCGTACCGCACGACAATATCTGCGCCAAATCGATCGAAGTCCGCGGCCTCAAGGTCACCGTGACCGAAATCCCGATCCCGATGTCGTTCGGTCCGGCGTTCGAAGGCGAACGGGTCCGCAAGGAAGATCTGGCGGCTCAGTGCGGCGGCGGCAAGACCCCATGCTTCGAGTGGGTACGGATCGCCGATATGAGCGATGTGGAAGACGGCAGGGTGGAAGTGATCGGCCCCGATATCGATTCGGTGCCGGCCGGCGGCGCTCTGCCCCTGGGCGTGGTGGTCGAGGTGGCCGGACGCAAGATGCAGGCCGACTACGAGCCGATCCTGGAGCGTCAGATCCATCATTTGGTCAACTACGCTCAGGGCATCATGCACATGGGTCAGCGCGACATCGCCTGGTATCGGTTCGGCAAGAAGGCGATGGAGGCGGGCTTCCGTCTGGAACACATCGGCAAGATCCTGCACGCCAAGTACCACCAGGATTTCGGCGCTATTTTCGATAAGTGCCAGGTCAAGCTCTATACCGAGGAAGCCAAGGTAAAAGAACTGCTGGAAGGGGCTCGGGGTGCCTACAAGGAACGCGACGAGCGGATCGAGGGCATGACCGACGAAACCACGGCAACCTATTACTCCTGCACCCTGTGCCAGTCGTTCGCGCCCACCCACGTGTGCGTGGTCAGTCCCGAGCGGACCGGCCTGTGCGGCGCCTACAACTGGATGGACTGCAAGGCATCGAACGAAATCAATCCGACCGGACCCAATCAGCCGATTGAAAAGGGGGAAATCCTCGATACCAAGTTCGGCAACTGGAAGGGCGTCAATGACTTTGTCGAGAAGGCGTCGCGCGGCGCGGTGAAGAGCTACAATTTCTACAGCGTCGTGTTCGATCCCATGACCACCTGCGGTTGCTGCGAATGCATCGCCGCCGTGCTGCCCGCCTGTAACGGGGTCATGACGGTGGACCGTGACTATCTGGGGATGACCCCGAGCGGGATGAAGTTCACCACCCTGGCCGGAACCATGGGCGGTGGCTTGGTCTCCCCCGGCTTCGTGGGGCACAGCAAATACAACATCACCCAGCGTAAATTCATCCTCGGTGACGGCGGATTGCTGCGCATGGTGTGGATGCCCAAGCACCTCAAGGAAGACCTCCGCGAGCGCTTGATCCGGCGCGGTACCGAGATGGGCGTGCCGAACCTGATCGACATGATCGCCACCGAGGAACAGGGTGTGACCGAGGAAGAAATTCTGCCCTTCCTGCAGCAAGTGGGGCATCCGGCGCTCACCATGCCGCCGATTTTCGGCGAGGAAGAAGAAGTGATTGAAGAAACCGCCGCCGCTGAAGCCGGCGCGGAGGAAGGTGGCGAGGCCGAATGGGGTGAAGAAGGCGGAGGCGACTGGGGTGATTCCAGTGGCTCCGATTCCGGTGATAAAGGCTGGTAGGATAAGATTTGCCTGAACTGACCATTTAGACGATTGTAGCGGCCGGCGCTGGGACCGGTAACTCGGCGTCGGCCGCTACTCGCTGACAAAAGGAGGAGATTCGCTCATGGGAATGACCGGAATTCAAATCTTGAAGTTCTTGCCCAAGACCAACTGTGGGGAGTGCGGAGTTCCCACCTGTTTGGCCTTTGCCATGCAATTGGCCACCGGTAAAGCCGAGCTCGAAAAATGCCCGTACGTCGCCGAGGAATCCAAAGCCAAGTTGGCTGCGTCCGCGGCTCCCCCGGTACGGCCGCTGACCGTCGGCACCGGCGAGTACGCGGTCAAGGTGGGTGGGGAAACAGTTTCGTTCCGCCACGAAAAGACCTTCGTCAACCCGCCCGGCCTGGCCTGCCTGGTTAGTTCCGACGAAGCCGAAGCTTCCATTCAAGGCAAAATCGATCGGTTCAAGGCGTGCCAGTTTGAGCGGGTGGGGCTGAACCTTCGTCCGGAAATGTTCGCGCTCAAGGACGCTTCCAACGATCCCGCCACCTACAAGGCCTTCGTCCAGAAATTCATGGGCCTTTGCGATGCCAGCCTGATCCTGATCTGCCCCAATCCGGACGTGATGGCGGCGGCGATGGAAGTGGCGGCCGAGCGGAAGCCGCTGCTCTATGCCGTGACCCTTAAAAACGGTCCGAAAATGGCCAAGCTGGCCAAGGATTTCGGTTGCCCGGCGGTGGTCCGCGGCGACGGCAACATGGACACGGTGATCAAGCTCACCGAAAACCTCGGCAAGATGGGTCTCAAGGACCTGGTGATCGATACCGGCACCCGCGAGCCCCACCGTTTGTACCAGGAGCTGACCCTGATCCGCCGCTCCGCGCTCGCCACCTTCCGCCCGCTGGGTTACCCGACCATCGTGTTCCCATGTGAAATGGCATCGGATCTCGATAACGAAACCCTGCTCAGCGCTCTTTATATCGCCAAGTACGGCTCCTTTATCGTGATGAGTGACTTCCAGGCCCACAGCCTGTTCCCGCTGCTGCTTTCCCGGCTCAATATCTACACCGACCCGCAGCGGCCGATGACCGCCGAACAGGGCATCTACCCGATCGGTAATCCGGACGAAAATTCGCCGGTCCTGGTCACCTCCAACTTCTCGCTCACCTACTTCATCGTTTCCGGAGAAATCGAATCGAGCCGCGTTCCGGCCTGGCTGCTGGTTCAGGATACCGAAGGCCTGTCGGTCCTCACCGCCTGGGCGGCCGGAAAGTTCAATGGCGAAACCGTCGGCACGTTTGTGAAGAAATCCGGTATCGCCGACAAGATCAGCCAGAAGAAGGTGATCATTCCCGGCTATGCCGCCGCCATCAGTGGCGAACTGGAAGAGGAACTGGGCGGTTGGCAGGTCGTGGTGGGTCCGCGAGAAGCCAGCCAGATCCCGAAGTTCCTGAAAACGCTGTAGGTGAGGCAGCAATTTCCGCAACCCTCGGGCCTTTCGCTGTGAAAGGCCTAAACACCACGAACCCGGAAGGGAGGATCTTCGATGGCGGATAAAATCCAGATGATCGGCGAAAATCTCAACATCATGTCAATCAAATACGGCAAGGCCCTCAAGACTAGAGAAGCCGGTCCTCCGCAAGAACTGGCCAAGCAAGAAGAGGCCGCGGGGATGACCTGGGTGGACTTGAACATCGGTCCGTCCGGAAAGACCGGCGAGGAATTGATGACCTGGCTGGTGCCGGTGGTTCACCAAGTGACCGACCTGCCGCTGGCTCTCGACACTTCCAATGTTAAGGCGATCGCGGCCGGCCTCAAGGCGCACAAGAAAGGTCGGCCCCTGATCAATTCCATCATGGTCCGGCCGGAACGGATGGATGCCCTGCTGCCGCTGGCGGCCGAGTATAAGGCCGACTTCGTTGGTCTGCTGTGGGGTCCCGAAGGGATGCCTCGGGATGCCGATGAACGCGCCATGCTGGCGGCTGAACTGTACGCGAAGGCCACCGGTGAATTCGGCATCGATCCGGAACGGATCCTGATCGACCCCATTCAGACGCCGGTCAGCGTTCAGCAGGGGCAGATCATGAGCGCCCTCGAGTTTTTGAAGATGCTTCAAGACCTGGCTCCCGGCTGCCGCAGCACCATCGGCGTGTCCAACGTATCCAACGGCTGCCCCGAGCACCTGCGGCCGATCATGAACCATGCCATGATGTTGATCTGGAAACGGGCCGGCATGGCGACGGCGATCGTCGATGTGTTTGACCCGAAGATGCACGAAATTTGCCGTGGCGATCGCAAGGACCTGGAAGACCTGGTGGCCAAGGTGGAAGACGGCGAAGCCATCGATGATAAAGCGCTCACCGAAGAGCAATTGCAGGTGGTGAAGAGCGCTCGGGTCATCTTCGGGAAGACGCTCTATTCCGATTCCTGGTTGGAGATGTAGGCGCCGGTTTTTTTAACCTCGCGCAAGATCGAATCAAAAGGCCCCACCGCCAATGCGGTGGGGCCTTTTTTGCGAACGCCGGCAGCCTTTGGATGATACACCGCGATATAGGCCGACCAGTCGCCGCGGCCATCAAAAGGATTGCGTTCCTCCGTTACTTTTACTATAGAAAGAGAACTTTTCGGCTTCATCTCAGGCCTTGGCTGATGCCTCCCCGGGTCTCGTTCCCGTTGTTATCGTTCGAGCAGCACCAGCAGTTTCGCCGGCTGCTCCTTCCAATCGCCAGCGCATTAGGTAGATCGGTTCGGGGTGGGCAAGTCCCAAGCAATCGGCTGCGGTCGGGTCGTGATGGAGCCAATCGTTCAGGTGGCGATTCCAGTGGACGCGCGGATTGCGGGGCCGGGATTCACCCTCGTGGCGCGTCCGTGTGTGAGCGGCTTGTTACCAGATCGACAGGGGGTAGAGGAATGGCATCGAAATACGTGTACTTTTTTGGCGGCGGCAAGGCCGAAGGCAATGGTTCCATGAAGGGACTCTTGGGCGGGAAGGGAGCCGGCCTGGCGGAGATGAGCAACATCGGGATCCCGGTGCCGCCGGGTTTCACCCTCACCACTGAGATCTGCACCTATTATTACGCCAACCAGGGGCGCTATCCGGAACAACTGCGCGGCCAGGTGGAAGCGGCCCTAAAACGGCTCGAACAAGCCATGTACAAGACCTTCGGGGACCGCGCCAATCCGCTTCTGGTATCGGTGCGCTCCGGGGCGGCGGTCAGTATGCCGGGCATGATGGACACCGTCCTCAATCTCGGTTTGAACGATGTTACGGTCCAGGGCCTGATCGCCCGGAGCGGCGACGAACGGTTCGCTTACGATTGCTACCGCCGTTTCGTGGCCATGTACGGGGACGTGGTATTGGGGCTGAAGCCGGTGGCGAAGGACGACCTGGACCCGTTCGAGGAAGTCCTGGAGCAAGTCAAGAAGGCTGCCGGAGTCGAATTCGACAATCAGCTCACGGCCGAACAGATGAAGGAACTGGTCGGCAAATTCAAGGCCCTGATCAAGAGCAGGCTGGGGATCGAGTTTCCCGAAGACCCGATAGCGCAGCTTTGGGGCGCTATCGGCGCCGTGTTCGGGTCATGGAACAACGAACGGGCGATCGCCTATCGCGAGATCAACAACATCTCCGAAGACCTGGGCACCGCCGTCACCGTGCAGACCATGGTGTTCGGGAATTTAGGCGACGACTGCGCCACCGGCGTGGCTTTCACCCGCAACCCGGCGACCGGTGAAAACGTGATCTACGGTGAATACCTGATCAATGCTCAGGGCGAAGACGTGGTCGCCGGGATCCGCACGCCGCAGCCGATCAGTCGCTTGCAGGCGGCCAACGGCGGCGCGCAACCGCTGGAGCTGACCATGCCGTCGGCGTACCTGGAACTGGAACGGATTCGGGGCATTTTGGGCCGCCATTACCGGGATATGCAGGACATCGAGTTCACCATTCAGCAGGGGAAGCTGTGGATGCTGCAAACCCGATCCGGCAAGCGCACCGGCTTTGCCGCCTTCAAGATCGCCGTGGACATGGTCCGGGAAGGGATCCTGGACGAAGAAGAAGCGATCATGCGGGTGGACCCCAATCAACTGACCCAATTGCTGCGTCCCACTTTCGATCCTCAGGCCAGAAAGGACGCCAGCGCCAGGGGGGACCTGCTGACCACGGGTCTCAATGCCGGTCCGGGTGCCGCCGCCGGACGGGTGGTGTTCAATGCCCCCGATGCCGAAGAATGGGCCCAACGCGGCGAACAGGTGATCCTGGTGCGTCTGGAAACGTCCCCGGAAGACATCCGCGGGATGAGCGCCGCCAACGGCATCCTCACCGCCCGCGGCGGCATGACCTCGCACGCCGCCCTGGTCGGTCGGCAGATGGGCAAAGTCTGCATCGTCGGCTGCAATCATCTGGAGATCAACTACAAGGAACGGATGATGCGGGCGGGCCAACGGGAGGTCCATGAAGGTGATTGGATTTCCTTGGACGGGACTCGGGGCGAGGTGTTTGTCGGTCAGATTGGGACCCAGCCTTCGCAAATCCTCAGGGTCCTCATCGAACGCACCCTCGAACCGGAAAAATCGGAGATCTATCAGGACTACGTGGCGCTCATGACCGCCGCCGACAAATTCCGCCGGCTTGGCGTCCACACCAACGCCGATCAGCCCGATCAGGCCGCCAAGGCCCTGGCGTTCGGCGCCGAAGGGATCGGCCTGACCCGGACCGAACACATGTTTTTCCAAGGCCATCGGATCGATTCCGTTCGCAAGATGATCCTGGCCGATGATCAGGCCGGTCGCGAAGCGGCCCTGGCCGAACTGCTGCCGATGCAGAAGGAAGATTTCAAGGGCATTTTCCGGATCATGCAGGGCCTGCCGGTGACCATCCGCACCCTGGACCCGCCGCTCCATGAATTCCTCCCGGCGGAAGCCGAGGACATGAGGAAATTGGCGGCGGAAATGGGGGTCTCCACGGCGCGGGTGGAAGCCAAGGTGCAAAGCCTGCACGAAACCAACCCGATGCTCGGGCATCGCGGCTGCCGGCTGGGTATTGTGTATCCGGAAATCACCGCGATGCAGGCGCGGGCTATTCTGGAAGCCGCTTGCGAAGTGCAGCGGGAAGGCATCGCCGTGCGGCCGGAAATCATGATCCCGCTGGTGGGCGATGAGAAGGAACTGGAAAACCAGAAGCTGGTGGTGGATCGAGTGGCCGCGGAGGTGATGGAACGTTACGGCATGACCCTGGATTATCAGGTGGGCACCATGATCGAGGTCCCCCGAGGGGCCCTCACCGCCGACCGGATCGCCCGGCAGGCGCGCTTTTTCTCGTTCGGCACCAACGACCTGACCCAAACCGTCTACGGCATCAGCCGGGACGACGCCGGCCGGTTCCTGCCCGCCTTTCTGGAACGCAAAATTTGGCCGCATGACCCCTTCGATCGGCTCGATCAGGTCGGGGTGGGCGAACTGATGAAGATCGCCGTGGCCAAGGGGCGAGCGACCCGTCCCGAACTCAAGATCGGGATCTGCGGCGAGCACGGCGGCGAACCGTCGTCGGTGGAATTCTGCCATCGGATCGGACTCGACTATGTGAGTTGTTCCCCGTTCCGGGTGCCGGTGGCACGACTCGCCGCGGCTCAGGCGGCGATCCGGGAAAAGCGCGCCGGCTGAGTTCTACCCTTGGCGGCTATATGAAGAGGTTTTTCTTGACAGGATTATACCTGTTTAGCTTGAGAGGTTACGTTTTGTGTTCCCGCGGAGGCGCGGAGAGCGCGGAGAAGGGCCCTGAAATCAACCTCCGCGTCTCTGCGTCTCCGCGCGGAAATGAAACTTTTAGGCCTTCACAAGTATAACAGGACTTAGGGGATAGACAGGATTGACGGGAAGGAGCGCCACCGGCTCACCGTGTTGGTCCCGTGAAACGGTCCGGGTTGTTGCCGTGCGACGTACATCGCGCGCACGGCAGCAACCTAGGCTAGCTGTCATTTGGACCGAGGTGTGAGTTCGACGGTACTTCCCAACACCCCACAAGTCGAAACCGCCCATGACTGGAGAATGAATGTGACCCGCCCCACTCGCTTGCATCGTTCCGTGCTGTCGGTGCCCGCCAACCGCGATAAGATGGTGCTGAAAGCGTTCACGCTGCCGGTGGACATGATCATGCTGGACCTGGAAGACAGTGTTCCGGTGGATCGGAAGGAAGCGTCCCGGGCCCAGGTGGTTCAGGCGCTGCGGCACGCCGACTGGGGCGATCGGGTGCGGGCCTTTCGCATCAACGCCATGGACACCCCGTTCGCCTACCGTGATCTGATCGAGGTGGTGGAAGCCGCCGGGGATCAACTGGACGTGATCGTGGTGCCCAAGGTCGAAAACCCGGCTGAAATTCAGGCCATCGACTATCTGCTCAAGCAGATCGAAATGCGCCAGGGATTTAGCCGGCCGATCGGCCTGGAAGCCTCCATCGAAACCGCTCTGGGAATGGTCCATGTCGATCGCATCGCTTTTAGTTGCGCGCGGCTCGAAGCCCTGGTGTTCGGCGTCGCCGACTACGGCGCTTCGCTCACCATGCCGAACAAGGGAATCAGCGGCCACGGCGATGCCGAACAATTCTATCCCGGGCACCGCTGGCATTTTCCGCTGAGTCGTCTGGCGATGGCGGCCAAAGCGGCCGACCTGGCCGCAATCGATGCCCCCTATGGCAACTATCAGGACCAGCAGGGGCTCGAACAGTCCTGTCTGCTCAGCGCGGCCCTGGGCTTCGACGGCAAATGGGCGATTCACCCCAATCAATTGGAGCCGATCAATCGACTCTACAGCCCGTCCGCGGAAGATGCCGAACGCGCTCGCCGGGTGGTCGAGGCTTATGATCGGGCGGTGCGGGAAGGCGCGGGGTCGCTCGCCATTGACGGCAAAATGGTGGATGCCGCATCGATTCGGATCGCCAGGGTGATCGCCGCCCAATGGCAAGCGATTCAGCAACGCAACGCACCATGACCCACTCCGCGGGACCCCGGTCGATCGGTTCGAACGCCGGGGCCAACCGCGATGCGCACCTCCTCGGGCCCGGCGCGGCGCTCGCGGGCGGCGGATCGACGCGGTTCAAGGTGATTGAGGTGACCCATGAACGGGATCGATCCTGACCTGAACCTGGATTGCAGCGATAGTTCCGGGCTGAGGCAGACCCTGATTCGCCAGCACCATGAACTGCGCATTCTGTTCGATATCTCTTCCGCCCTGCACAGTTCACCCAGATTGGAAGACGTGCTGCGGCAGGCCATCCAGGCCTTCCTGCAGACGCTGCAACTGAAAATGGGAGCACTCTATCTGTTCCCGGACGGCGGTCCCGTTGGGGAATTGCTGCTGGCCGCCCACCACGGTTTTTCCTCGGCCCTGATCAACAGCATCCAGCGCCTGACTCTCACCGAAGCCCAGTTGGACCGAATCCGCAACCGTGAACCGGTCATCTGGTTTGCGGCGGACCAAATCGTGTTTGCCGATCTGCGCCGACGGATGGCCCAGGAATCGATCCGTGAAATCATTTGCATCGCTTTGGTCACCAAGGAATCCCTCCTGGGGCTGCTGTATGTGTCCAACCATGGGGCCCTGCAAATCGGTCGAGAACGACGCGATTTCCTCACCACCATCGGCCAGCAGATCGGTGTTGCCATCGAAAACGCGCAGTTGTTCGATTCCGTTCAGCGCGGCAAGAGCGAACTCGAAATCAGCTTCGATGCCATTCAGCACAGTATTTTCATCAGCGACCGCCGGCAACGGGTGGTGCTGGTCAACCAAACCAGCGAGCAGGTCTATGGCAAGGATGCGAATCTGCTTGGCAGACCCTATTCCACCATCCTTTATAATCAGGGCGAACCACCCGCCAACTGCCCGGTGCTGGAATGCCTGCGGCAGGCGCGACCGGTACAGCGGGAAGGGGCGCATCCGCGCTGGGGTGGTTGCTTTTCCTTCTATGCCTTCCCGGTGGTCAACCTGGCCGGGGAACTGGAACGGGTGGTGTACTATGAAAAGGACGTGACCGAAGCGCGCAAGATGGAAGAACGCCTGCGCCGCAGCGAGCGGCTCAAGGCGCTGGGCACCCTGGCGGCCGGGATCGCCCATGAAATCCGTAACCCCCTGGCCACCATCAATTTCAACACCCAACTGCTGCTGCGCGAGCTTGAACTCAATGAAGCGCAACAGCAGATGTTCCAGGATTCGATCCACGAAGTCAAAAAAATCGATCAGATCGTTCGCCAGGTGCTCAATTTCGCCCGGCCCAAGGAACCACGGTTTCTACCCCACGATCTGAACGAGATCGTTCGCTACTGCCACAGCCTGTCCAAGGTCCATACCCGTAAGAGCAAGGTCGCCTTCATCCTGGAACTGACCGAGGGACTGCCGGCCTTTGTGGTGGACCACAACCAAATCAGCCAGGTGCTCATGAATCTCATCATCAACGCCATCGAGGCCATGCCCGACGGCGGTCGGCTGACCGTCAAGACCGGCTGGCAGCCGGATCGCTCGGCGGTGGTGGTGAGCGTGACCGACACCGGCGAAGGGGTCCTACCGGGTGACGAGGAACGGATCTTCGACCCCTTCTTCACCCGCAAGCCCGAAGGGACCGGCCTGGGACTCAGCATCTGCCGCCAAATCCTGGAACGCCACAAGGCCTATCTGGAACTGGAAAGCACTGCCGGCACCGGGAGCTGTTTTAAAATAGTGTTTCCGGTGATCGACATGCCCATCCGCCCGTAAGGACCAAGGATTTTTCGCCCCTACGCATCATCGACCCCCGCAAGGTAGAGAGCAACCCCCGCAAGCCGGAGATGCCCACCGGTAAGTCTCGGGTTCCTTTCCGCATCAACCGTAATGACTGTGGAGCAGCGCATGCGCGAACAGCAGCTGATCCTGCTGGTGGATGACGAAGATCCGTTTCGGGTGGCGGTGAGACGCCTGCTCGAAACCCATTATGAAGTCCATGAAGCCGCCGATGGAGCCCGGGCGCTGGAGCTGGCCGGCCGCCTGGAACCGGACCTGGTGCTCCTGGATATCGGACTGCCGGATACCAGCGGCATGGAAATCCTCACTCGCCTGAAAGCAATGAGGCCATCCCCGGTGGTGGTTATGGTGACCGCCTTCGAACAGGTCCGGGATGTGGTCACGGCCATGCGCCGGGGTGCCTTCGATTACCTGGTGAAACCGGTCGACCTGGATGAATTCGAACTCACCATCCAGCACGCCATGGAACACGCCTCCTTAAAGAACGAAGTGGATCGTTTGAAAAAAGAACTCCATCGGCTCCAGGGCGTGGATCACCTGATCGGCAAAAACCAGGCCTTCCTCGATGCCCAAATGCTGGCCGTGAAAAGCGCTCGGAGCCCCGACGCCGGGGTGCTGCTGCAAGGTGAAAGCGGCGTCGGCAAGGAACTCTTCGCCCGCCTCATTCACGCCCAGAGCCCGCGTGCTTCCTTTGCTTTCGTAGCCCTCAACTGCGCCGCGTTCAGTTCGGAAATCATCGAAAGCGAATTGTTCGGCTACGAAAAGGGCGCGTTCACCGGTGCGCGCGCGGAAGGCAAGGCGGGATTGCTTGAAAGCGCCCACAAAGGCACGCTGTTTCTGGACGAAGTGGCTGATTTATCGCTGGAAATTCAGGCAAAACTGCTCCGGGTTCTGGAGCTCAACGAATTCTATCCCCTGGGCGCCACCCGCAAACGCAACGTTAATCTGCGGGTCGTCGCCGCCTGCAACAAGGACCTCTGGGCTGAAACCGACCGTGGCACCTTTCGTAAGGATCTCTTTTTTCGCCTGGCGACCATCAAGATCCAACTTCCACCCCTGCGCGAACGACCGGAGGATATTCTGCCCCTGGCCCGATTCTTCGTGGAACAGTTCAACGATAAATATCACAAACAGTTTCGAACCTTCAGTCGGGATGCGGAACAAATTCTACTCAACCATCCCTGGCCGGGCAATGTGCGGGAACTGAAGAACGCCATCGAGCGGGTGGTGCTGCTGGAAAACGATGAACTGATCGGGTTGAACCACCTGGGAT
>Ga0100396_1000746_pt1 | contig 20066 bp, 14 predicted proteins | sample CryGeymeta201520_FD_81551 | JGI IMG/M metagenome (GOLD analysis project Ga0100396, IMG submission 81551) | Groundwater microbial communities from Crystal Geyser aquifers in Utah, USA - Crystal Geyser metaG 2015-20 | ecosystem: Environmental > Aquatic > Deep subsurface > Groundwater | place: USA... | reverse complement strand
TGGGTACTGGACGCAGGGCGGAGGGGTCAGGGGTCAGGGAGCAGGGGTCAGGGGGCAGGGGTCAGGGATCAGAGGGCAGGGAGCGGGGAGCAGGGGGCAGGGAGCAGGGGGCAGGGGGCAGGGGGCAGGGATCAGAGGGCAGGGAGCGGGGAGCAGGGAGTAGGGAGCTCAGAACCGGGTGCCAATCTGCCCGCTTGCCCATCTACCGATTCACTAATTTCTCAATCTCCCGATTCCCCAATTGACGAATCTACCAATCTACCAATTTCCCAATTTCCCAATCTACCAATCCTTGTTTCCTTGTCTACTTGTTTCCTTATCCCCTTGTCTACTTTCCTCCTCATCTCCCTCTCCCTCGGCGCGCTGGGCGCGATCAACACGTGGGATCTGCCGACCTACTTCCTGTTGGTGGCGGGCGCTTTCCTGGTCGCTGCGTGGCGGGGGCGGCGGGTTACGATGGTGATCGCCGCGGGGGTGGCGGCCGGTCTGACAGGCGTCCTGGCGGTGGCGGCATACTGGCCTTTCTACGCGCATTATCAGGCGCTGGTGGGGGGCGAGAGCGGACCGTTGATCGGCCGCTATCTGGGCTGGGTGCACGGAGCCAGCCCGTTGGGGCGGTGGCTGGTGGTATGGGGCTTCTTTCTCTTTCTGGCGTTGAGTTTTGTGCGGGTGGAGTTGTTTCGCTGGCCGGCGGTTGAGACGCGGGGCCGTAAGGGAACTGAGGGAACTGGGGGAACTGAGGGAGCGATGGGAACTGGGGGAACTGAGGAGGTGGAGGGAACGGAGGGAATTGCGGGAATTGACGGAACTGAGGGAACTGAGGGGAATCCGGACAGCGTGGGAGATGAAGGTGCACCGGAAACGGGTGGCGCTGACGCGGACGAGGAGGGTGTAGAGCGGGTTGTAGATGCGGGACGACGGTCGCGGCATGTTCGGTTGATGGGGTTGCTGGCCGCGGTGGGGTTGGCGGCGCTGTTGGTTGTGCTGGAGCGACCCACTGCGGGGCTGGCTAGCGTGCCGCTCGTCTTGGCGCTGGCGTTCGCAGTGCGACGCTGGACTCCGCCCGAGAACGCGTTCGTGATGCTATTGCTGGCGCTGGGGCTGGGGATCGTGGCCGGAACCGAGCTGATTTATCTGCGGGACTTTTTGGATGGCGGCGATTGGTACCGCATGAACACCTTGTTCAAGTTTTCGGTGCCCGCCTGGCTGTTCCTGGGGCTGGCCGGTGGGGTGATGCTGCCGCGGGTCTGGGCCACCGCCGGGCGGCGTCCCATCTGGCTCCGCTGGCCGTGGCGCGGCCTGGTCCTGCTTCTGTTGGTCTTCGGACTGGCATTTCTGCCGCTGGGCGTTCCATCCCGCGTTCGCGACCGTTTTCCCGGTCCCCGGCCGGCCATCGGCACGCCGGATGGCGCCGCGTTCATGACCGTGGGCCGGTACAGTTGGCCCGATTCTAAGCACACGGTCGAGCTGGCGTACGACTACCTGGCGATTCACTGGCTGCTGGATCACGTGACCGGCACGCCCGTCGTGGCCGAGGCGCCGGCCGGCGGATACACCGTCGCCGGCCAGAGCGTAGGCTACGACTACTACCGCGCGGGCGGGCTGCGCGTCGCCAGCCTGACCGGCTTTCCCACCTTTGTGGGTCAGCATCAGTACGAGCAGCGCCCCGCCGATCAGGTGGGGGAGCGGACAAGGCTGGGGCAGACCTTCTTCAGCACCACCGACATCGCGCGTGCGCGGGAGCTGATGCGCGAGCTGCGCGTGGGCTACATCTACGTGGGCACATTGGAGCGCACACTTTTCTCGGTCGATGCTTTGCGTAAATTCGACGTGCTGGTTGAGCTGGGAGAGCTCGAAGTGGTTTACCAAAACTCACGGGTGACGATCTATCGGCTGGCAAATGAGAGGTAACGGAGTGATCACTGAGGTCGGATCGGTGATGACAGAGATCGCTTATGTGGGACTAGATGAGTCTGGATCGCTGACAGGGGACACCCCCTGGTTCACCGTGGCAGCGGTTATCGCGTCTCAACCCGCAGCGATTCGGCATCTGATCCGCCGCGCCGCGCTGCGTTCTGGAAAACGAAGTCATCGTGCAGCCAAAGTCGCATCTGAACTCAAATGGAGCAACTCCAGTCGACGGATCCGAACTTGGGTGTTGGCTGACATGGCGCAGGCTGATGTGGAGATCTTCGCCTTGACTGTGCGCAAGGAAAGACGACGGATTGAAGACACACCGGAGCACTATGCGATCTTGGTTTGTGAGCTCCTGAGCATGTGCTGGAATACTCATCTTAACGTGGCGCTCTCGCTGGATCGGCACTTCACGTCATCACTCCAGATTGCAGCGGTGAATACCTCTATTTACCACCAGTGGCCCAGGCAGGGTTTGCTTTCGATCACCCATGTAGATAGCCAGCGCAGCCCCCTGGTGCAACTGGCCGACTTTGTGGCAGGCAGCGTCTACAGTAGTTACAAGGCGAACGATCAGATGGTTGGGTTGATTGAGCCGAGGCTTGAAGCAGTAGTAGAGGATTGGCCACACATCAAAGCACGTTGGATGCACCGCTGGCAATAAAAAACGGGACTCCCAAGTCGGCGCGTTCCGTTCGGAAAAACGGGGAGAGCAGATCAACCGCCTTCCTGCCAGACTTGGACTTACGTCCCGTCTCTGAGCAAACTATACTACAGTTTGCTGAAACGTGCAAGTAGGGAATGGTTTCGTGAACTGGGACCAGAGCGCGGTGAAACGAGACGACTTTGTGACCGCTGACCTGCAATCTTTGTCATACCTTTTGATGATTCGAACCCGGAGCAGGCGTGATCGTGATCATGAGGCATGATCGTGATCATAGAGATGATCATGGCAGAAGCTGGGACAGGCGACAACCTGGGGAATCTGGTGGGTGGCCTTTTTGAGGAGCACCGGTCGGCTGTGTTCGCCTACGTTTATCGCCTTGTCGGAAACCGGGAGTGGGCCGAGGAGCTGACTCAAGAGGCGTTCTTACGGGTCTATGACGCACGCGCACGACTGCCGGAGGTCCGAAATCGCCGCGCCTGGATCTACCGGATCGCCACGAACACGGCTTTCAACGCGCTGAAGCGCTGGCGGCGGTTTCTCTGGTTGCCGTGGCACGAGGCTGATGTGGCGCCTCTGGGTCGATCCGATTCGGCCGAACAGGTCGAGGGACAGACCCTCGTCGAGCAAGCGCTCCTGGCCCTGGCGCCGAAGTATCGGGCGCCGCTGCTGCTCTACAGCCACTACGGTTTCAGCGTCGGCGAGGTGGCCGAGGCGCTGGGGATCGGCGAGGGGGCGGTGAAGATGCGGCTCTCGCGCGCCAGGGAGATGTTCCGAGGGGCATATCAACGGGAGAGTTGCCGATGAAAAGGCACGGTGAAGTGGTCGGCCTGCTGGCGGTCTATCGCAACCTTGACCCGGCCAGCCGCGCGCTGGTCGATCAGCATGTGCTGGAATGCCCGGCGTGCGCCGCGCGGCAGACCGCTTACGCGCAGATGGATCAGGCTTTGGCCGGTCTGGTGGACCCGCGGCCCGGCGCTGCGTTGCCCCGTTCGCTGGATGGCATCCTGCACGGGAGAAGCTCGCGCTGGGTTCCTGCGCGACCGGTACCCCAGCAGGTCCGTGTCGCGCCCAAAGTTCTCGTGGCGGCCGCCGTGCTGGCGCTGATAGTGGTGAGCTTCTGGATCGTCCTCCGGGTGCTGCCGCCGACCGGGCCGGTCCTGGCCGAGACGCCCTCGGTCACTCCGACCTCCACATCGCTGGCGGCCGCGCTGACCCCGCCCTCCGCGGTCGCGCCGGACGCCGCGTCCTCGGCCGCGCGCCATCTGGCGTCTATCCCGACGCCGATCGCCACCCGGGGGCTGGCCCCCCTCGTCGTCGTCGCAGCGATGCCGTAGGGGATGGTTCACTCCCTGGCGACCACGAGTGGTCCGACTTGTTTGGCCTTCTGCCCGTCTGGTGCTAGAATTGGCCCCTAACCGCGTTTCTCACGCAACACGCAACACGCAACACGCAACACGCGACACGGGATCGACACGCAATGTTCGCAACCTTTACCTGGTGGCTGGTGATCCAACTGCTCGGCCTGGCGACGCTGCCGCTGGCGTGGCGTTTGTTCGGCCGCCTGCCCGGCCGGGGCTATCCGATGGCCAAGGCGCTCGGCCTGCTGCTGGTCTCTTTCTTCCTGTGGCTGGGGGCCAGTTTCGGGTTGCTCTCCAACGAGCTGGGCGGGGTGCTCCTCGCGCTTGCCCTGGTGACCGGTCTGTCGGCCTGGCTCGGCCGCGACGGGTTGCGCCGCGCGGGAAGGGACGGAGGCGTCGTCCCTGTGGTGGGTTGGCTGCGGGCGAACTGGCGGTTGGTGTTGACCACCGAGCTGCTCTTCCTGGCCGTTTTTGCCGGGTGGACGGTTTTCCGGGCCTACAACCCGGACATCGCCGGCACCGAAAAACCGATGGAGTTCGCGTTCATCAACGGCGTGCTGAACAGCCGGCTCTTCCCCCCGCAGGACCCCTGGCTTGCCGGCTATGCCATCAGCTACTACTACTTCGGCTATGTCATGCTGGGCGTGCTGATCCGGCTGACCGGCGTGGCTCCGGCCGTGGGTTTCAATCTGGGGGTGGCGCTCTGGTACGCGTTGGCGATGATCGGAGCGTTCGGGATCGTGTACGATCTGGTGCGGCTGGCGGGCGGCTGGAAGCTGGAAGCTGGAAACTCGAAGCTGGAAGCTGGAAACTCGAGGCTGGAAGCTGGAACGGCCAACGATGGAGCACGCACCACGCACGACGCAACCCGCAATGCACCACTTGGAGCGGGGGAGCCAGGGCGTGAGGGCGCGGATGAGCAGGGACGGGGGATTCGCTATGGGCTGCTGGCCGCGCTGTTCGTCGGGGTGCTTGGCAACCTGGAGGGGCTGGTGGAGCTGGCCTACAACCGGGGCCTGGCGCCGCTGCGCTGGATCCAGTGGCTCGACATAAAACAATTGACTGACGCGGCGCCGTCCGGTGGCTGGACCGGCGGGTTTTGGTGGTGGTGGCACGCCTCGCGCGTGATCCACGACAAGGATCTGCTGGGCAACAGCATCGAGGTCATCGATGAGTTCCCGCTCTTCAGCTTCCTGCTGGGTGACATGCATCCGCACGTCCTGGGGCTGCCGTTCGTGCTGCTGGCGATCGCGGTGGCGCTGAGTTTGCTGATTTCGGATTTCGGATGCTTCGACCGGGCTCAGCACAAGTTTCGGATTTCGGATTTGAAGGTCAATGCAAACCCGCAATTCGCAATTCGCAATTCGCAATCCGCAATTCGGTCGTTCTGGCGCTGGCTCGGCGCAGCAACCGGCCTCGGCACACCCGGCATCGTGATCTGCGCAGTGATCCTCGGCGCGCTGGCGTTCTTGAACACGTGGGATTTCCCGATCTACGTTGCGCTCGTGACGTTGGCGTTGGGGGCCGGGCTGGCATCCCGTGAAGGGCTCACCTGGCGTGCTGTGGGCCGGGCCGCGGGCGGAGGAGTCGTCTTTGCCGCGCTGGGTTGGCTGTGCTATCTGCCGTTCTACCTCGGCTTCCAGTCGCAACTGGGCGGCATCCTGCCGAACCTGCTCTTTCCCACGCGCTTCAGCCACTATTTCCTGATGTTCGGGCCATTCCTGGTGGTGGCCGTCTTTTTCCTGGTATTGGTGAGCCGCCGGGCAGCGGGGGAGCTGGGGAGCAGGGGTGCGGAGGAGACGGGGACGGCAGAAAGACACCCTGTCGCTGGATCGCTCCTGCATCGTGTCATCGCCGTTTTGCCCTGGGCCCTCTTGGCCCCCCTGGCTCTGATCGGGCTGCTGTTCGCGGGCATGGCCGCGTTGCCATCCGGCCGCGCCTACGTGCAGACGCTGCTGGACAACCCGGCCGTGGCGGACAACGTGGGTGGCCGGACCCTCGGAGAGCTGGTCGGGCTGGTTCTGCGTGTGCGTGCGGCCACCCCCTGGACCTACCTGTTCGCGGCCGTGCTGATCGCCTGGGTGGTCGGCCTGCTGTGGACGCGGCTGTCGCCACGGCGGATGAAAACCTCACCCTCCTGCCCCCCTCTCCTACGAGGCGAGGGGGAGACCAACGCTCCCCCTTCCCTGGTAGGGAGGGGGGTCGGGGGGGTAGGTGGCCGATTTTCAGGGCAGGCTCTTGTCACCGTGTCACCCGGTCACCTGGTCACAGATACCTTCGCCCTACTGATGATCGGGCTGGCGCTGCTGCTGACGTTGGCCGTGGAGTTCGTTTATCTGCGCGATCTCTTCGGCACGCGCATGAATACGGTATTCAAACTCTATTATCAGGCGTGGGTGATGCTGGCGCTGGCCGCGGCTTATGGGCTGAGCCGGCTGGCGGAACGCGCAACGCCGTTGGCGCTCAAGCTCCCCGCGCTGGCCTTGACCGGTCTGCTGGTGCTGGGAGGGCTCTATTACCCGCTGGTCGCCATTCCCAGCAAGGCCGATAGTTTCCGCGGCCAGCCGACTTTGGACGGCCTGGCGTTTCTGCGGCGCTACAACCCGGCCGACATGGCTGCCATCGACTGGATCCGGGCGCACATCGCGCCGGACGCGGTCGTGGTGGAGGCGACCGGTGGTTCCTACAGCCCGGAAGGCGCGGGCCGGGTCTCCATGTCCACGGGCAATCCCACGTTGCTGGGATGGGACTTCCACGAGATGCAGTGGCGCGGCAAGGCGTATGGGGAGTTGACGGCCGGCCGGCCCGAGGCGCTGGACCAGCTCTATCGCACCGCGCGGCCCGATGAGCTACCCGGGCTGCTGGCGAAGTGGGAAATCGACTACATGTACGTCGGCGGGTTGGAGCGCCAGAAGTACGGTGTCGGGGACGCGGCTCTGGCGCGCTTCGATCGGACCATGAAGTTGGTGTATGATGTAGACGGAGTGAGGATCTACGCGCGATAGCGTTGAAGGGAGGTCTGCGATGCTTTCGGTCAAAGAGGCGCTGCGCAATACCATCGATTTGCTGACGGAGGAAGAGGCTTACCGAATCTGGGAGTTTGCCCAACATGTGTATGAGCGGCCTCATGTCTCGCGGACTATGAGGCGGTTGGCGAGTGATCCGGCTTTCAGAGTGCCTGCCAGCGGAATCGGCCCTTTCCACCCCGTTGAGCCTATCAAAGGGAAGGGGATTCCCGCGTCCAGACTATTGGTGGAGGATCGCCGGTGATCTTCTGGTTGTGCTCAGAAAGGATGGAATGAAATGGCGAAGATGAGATTTGCTTACTGGCAAGATGAAGACATGTGGCTTGGGTATCTGGAAGACTACCCTGATTACATGACACAAGGTGAAACACTGGAAGAACTTGAGGAGAATCTGAAGGATATTTACGGAGAACTTGTAAGTGGAAGCATCCCCGCTGTCCGTAGAGTGGCGGAATTGGAAGTCGCATGAAAGTGAACCTGATTCGGACTTACCTTGACGAGCAGGAGACGAAGATCCCATGATGCAGGCCGAGTTGACAATGCGATCTATTGATCGCCGCACGGCGCTGGCCGCGTGGCTGACGGTCGAGCGGGCAGCGTACGCGGGGCTGGTGTCCTTGGCCTTGGGTCTGCGCGCCTACGGGTTGGGTTGGCAACCGCTGGGGCCGGCCGAGGCCGCGCAGGCGCTGCCCGCGTGGGCGGCCGTCCAGGGCCAGACATTCACTCTGACCGGGACGAGCCCGCTGCTGGTGACTTTGCAGCGGCTGCTGTTCACCCCGTTCGGCGCGACCGACGCGCTGGCGCGTTGGTGGCCGGCGCTGCTGGGCGGGCTGGCGCCGCTGCTGTTCTATTTCCTGCGCGATCGTCTGACCCGTGGGGGCGCGCTGCTGGCCGCGCTGTTGTGGGCGATTTCGCCGCTGGCAGTGTTCACCGGCCGGCTGGGGCTGGGCTATGGGCTGGCGCCGCCGCTGGCGCTGGCAGTGCTGGCGGGGATAGCAACCGCGACGCGGGGACGCGGAGACGCGGGGACGCGGGGACAGGGGGACGCGGAGACGCGGGGACGCGGGGAAGATCACCCTGTCACCAAGCGTCAGCCGTCACCGTCCGATGCGCAGCATCGGCGTCACCTTGTCATGGCCGCGGTCTCGCTGGGGTTGTTGCTGACGGCCGGACCGGGCGCGTATACGGTCCTGCTGATCGGGCTGGCCGCGGCGCTGGTCTGGCGTGGCGCCTTGCCCCGGTTGTGGGCTGCCGTGCAGACCGAGCGACGCCGGCTGCTGCTCGGCCTCTTGGCGCCGCTGCTGCTGGCCGCGACCTTTTTCCTCAACGCGCCGGCCGGGCTGGCCGCGACCGCGGACCTGTTGGGGCAGTGGTTCCGCGGGCTGGCGCCGGCCGCGGGCGAGTTCGGCGCGTGGGACGTGCTGCGCCGCCTGTTGCTTGGGGAGCCGCTCTTGATCGGCTTCGCGGTGGCCGGGTGGGTGACCACAGTGCGCCGTCGCGATCGGTTCGGCACGTTTGCCGCGCTGGCGGCCGGATTGGCGCTTCTGGCGCCGCTGATCGGCCGTGGTCGGCATCCCGCCGATCTGGGGCTCGTCGTGTTGGCGTTGACGCTGTCGGCCGGGCCGGCGATGGCCCACGTGCTGCGGCGGGCCTACCTCACGTGGCGGGACGAGGGCTGGCGGGGTGAACTGGATGCGTGGTTGTTGGTGGCTCTCACCCTGGCGCTGCTGGCGGCGGCTGCGATCTGCCTGCCCAGCGCGGTGACGCCGGCGAACAACGCAAACTGGCGGCAGCTTTATGCCACAGTCGGCATTGTGACGGCCGTGCTGGCTGCGGCGCTGTGGGTGGTGTACGGCGTGTGGGGCAGTTGGAGCACGGTGACGCGGGCGCTGCCCCTGGCGCCGCTACTGTTCGGGCTGGCGTGGGGCGTGAGCCAGGTCAGCGGGCTGAACTACGACCGCGGGGCCTGGCGGCAGGCGGCCATCCTGGCGGAGACCCCCGCGTCCGGCCTGGGTGAGCTGCAGGCGGCTTTGGGCGAGCTTTCCGCGCTGCAAGGTGGCGCCGCGCGTGAGATCCGCGTGGACCTGGTGCTGCCCACCGCGCCCGGCGACCCGTTGGCGCCGACCCTCCGCTGGGCGTTGCGAGATTTCATGGCCCTGCGGGTGACCGCCAGCGTGCCGGCCGATCTCGCGCCGATCGTGATCACGGCCGCCGAGGATCAGCCGGTGCTGAGCGACCGCTACACCGGCGCCGAGTTCTCCATTTTGCAGCGCTGGACACCCGAAGCCCTGGGGGATCTCAACGCCCGGCTGCGCTGGGTGCTATACCGCGAGGCCAAGACGGCCGCAGAGGGGCGCAGCGTCGTGCTGTGGGTGGATCGGACGAAGCAGTGAGTCAGGGGTCAGGGGTCAGGGATCAGGGGTCAGGAGTCAGAAGTGGTCTTAAGTGAGGTTGTCCGATGCGGGCATCGTCTCGATGCTGTGCATCGAGACGATGCCCGCATCGGCGTCACCCTGTCACCCCTTCACCTTGTCACCTTGTCACCTTGTCACGGACATCTTTGGAGTGTTGACAGATGGTAGACACTGAGACCAAATCATCGAGTGTTCTCGACCGGGCGTTTGCGACACTGATCCGGTGGGATGGCGAGAAGTTTGCCTGGGCGATTCTACTGATCGTCGCCGTGCTCAGTCGGACGATCGGGCTGGGTGACCGCGCGATGAGCCACGACGAAAGCCTGCACACGGTCTATTCGTGGCAGCTCTACGACGGCCGGGGCTACCAACACCAGCCGATGATGCACGGCCCGCTCAAGTTCGTGTTGAACGCGGCGATGTATTTTCTGTTCGGCGTCAACGACTGGAGCGCGCGCATTCAGGTGGCGATGTTCGGCGTGCTGATGATCGCGCTGGTCTGGCTGATGCGTCGCTGGCTGGGCAAGGTGGGCGCGTTTCTGGCCGCGGCCATGTTCACCATCTCGCCGGCGCTGCTCTATCACAGTCGCTACATCCGCGACGAAGTGATGCTCGGCGCGCTGTTGGTGCTGCTGGTGATCGCCATGTTCCGCTACCTGGAGACGCGCCGCGCCAGGTGGCTCAACTGGATCGCGGTCGCGTTGGGGCTGGCGTTTTTGACGATGGAGGCGTCGTTCATCTTCGGCGGCATCTTCGGCATCTTCCTGATGCTGGCGCTGGCCGCGCAGTTGTGGGCGATTCGCTGGCCCGATGAAAGGCGCCGCACGACCTTCCTGGCCGCGCTTGGCGTCGCTGTGCCGGCGCTGGTCCTGGGCTTGCTCCTCGTTATCTTCAAGCAGAAGATCGCCGGCTATGTGCTGTTGGGCGTTGGTGGGGTGGCCGGGTTCGCTGCGGTGGTGGTGGCGGCGATGACCTGGCGAGGGAAGCTGCGCAGCTTCCCTGAGCTGGACCTGATTTTCTTGCTCGGGACGTTGGTCCTGCCGTTCACTGCGGCGCTGGTGCTCAAGCTGCTCGGCTGGCAGATCAGCCAGTTCAGTAACCCCGGCCAGATCACGTTCGATCTGGTGTGGCAAGGCGCGCTGGTGGTTGGCATCCTGTTCATTGCCAGTGTTGGACTGGGATGGTTCTGGCTGCGCAGCCGCTGGCTTGCCGCGGGCGGGCTGTTCTGGGCTATCGAGCTGTTCTTTTTCACTACATTCCTGACCAATGGCCAGGGGATCGGTACCGGCCTCATCGGCTCTCTGGGCTACTGGGTCGATCAACAAGAGGTGATGCGCGGCGGCCAGCCGTGGTACTACTTCTTCATGCTCGTGCCGCTCTATGAGTTCTTGCCGTTGTTGCTGAGCATCGGCGGTGGGGTGGCGTGGTTGGTTTCTGTGTTGAAGGGACAAGGAGACAAGGAGTCATGGAGACAAGGAGACAGAGAAACGAGGAAGCCGGAGAAACCCGCGGAAGCGCCGAAGGGCAAGGGCGCCAAGGTCGTCCCCAATTTACCAATTTTCCAATCTACCACCCCACCCTTTTCCATCCAAACGCTCTTCAACGCCTTCCTGGTTTTCTGGGTGGCGGCGACGTGGGGAGTGTTCACCTATGTGGGCGAGAAGATGGCCTGGCACACGGTCTACTTTGCCACGTCGATGGCCTTGTTGGGCGCCTGGTGGCTGGGCCGCGTGATTGCGGGGATCGACTGGCGCGCAGGTCGAGCCAAGGGCCTGTTCTGGCTGATCGGCATGGTACCCTTGTTCCTCTTCGTCCTGAAGGCGTTGCTGCCCACCTCGACTCACAGGCCGTTCACCGATGTCACCGTCGGAGGGTTGAGCAACTCCGCGCAGTGGCTGCTGGCGTTGGTCGCCGGCATGGTGCTGATCTACTTCCTGTACGATCGGTTCATCGCGGTGGGTTGGCGGCAGGGGCTGCGGGGGATAGCTGTGAGCCTGGCAGGTATCCTGGTCGTGTGCACGGTGGCGGCAGCTTTCCGGTTTGCCTTCATCAACTACGATTATCCTGTCGAACCGATGGTCTACGCGCACGCCACGCCCGATATCAAGCTGGCGATGAATCAGATCGAGGAGATCTCCCGCAAGACGGTCGGCGATCACGCCATTAAGGTGGCTTACGACGATGACGCGACCTGGCCGCTGGAATGGTATCTGCGCGACTACCCCAACAAGGCCTACTATGCCGCAAGCCCCAGCCGGGACAACATGGACTCGCCGGTGGTAATCGTCGGCGACAAGAACATCGGCAAGGTGCGCCCTTATCTGGGCGACCGCTACTACGAGTTCAACTACCGGCTGATCTGGTGGCCCAGGGAAACTTACAAGGACTTGAGCTGGCAACGCATCCGGGACGGCATCAGAGATCCGGTGCAGCGCGGTCAGTTCTGGGACGTGGTGATCCACCGGCGTTATACGACTACCACCGCGCAATGGGACCCGATCCATCGTTTCACCTTGTTCGTGCGCAAGGACATCGCCGCGCAGGTGTGGGACTGGGGCGCGCCGACCGCGGCCGGCACGACCACGGGTGAAGTCTACCAGAATCCCTATGAGGGTGGACAGCAGATGCTGACGGCCACGCAGCAGATCGGCGCCACGGGTGCGCCGGGCGCGGCCGCGGGACAGTTCAACTTCCCGCGCGCAGTCGCCGTGGACGCCGCGGGCCTGGTCTACATCGCGGATTCGGGCAACAACCGGGTGCAGATCTTCAACCCGGACGGCAGCTTCTTGCGCCAGTTCGGCAGCGCCTGCAAACTGGACACGGGTGAGGGGTGCCAGGGTGACGGCCGCGGCCAGCTCAACGAGCCGTGGGGGATCGCAGTTGGCGGGGACGGCAGCATCTACGTTTCCGACACCTGGAACCACCGTATCCAGAAGTTCGACAACCAGGGCAACTTCATCACCATGTGGGGGCGGTTCGACTCCACAGGCGGTGAACTGGGCGCCCCGAGCGTCTTCTACGGGCCGCGCTCACTGGTTGTCGGCCAGGATGGCAATGTCTACGTGATGGACACCGGCAACAAGCGGGTGCAGGTCTTTGCGCCGGACGGGCAGTTTGTGGCTCAATACGGCGGCGGCGGCGTGATCGAGGGCCGCTTCGATGAGCCGGTGGGGCTGGCCCAGGACAGCGCCGGCAACTGGTACGTTGCTGACACCTGGAACCGCCGCATCCAGAAGTTCGACCGCAACTTCGTCTATATGGCGCAGTGGCCGATCGACGGCTGGGCGAGCCAGTCTGTGGTGAACAAGCCGGCCCTGGCCGTGGATGGCGCCCGGAACACCGTGTACGCGGTGGATCCGGAAAACTACCGGGTGCTGGCGTTCGATACCGACGGCAACTTTCGGGCCACATTCGGGTTATACGGTAATGATGCCCAGTCCTTCACGCTGCCCACCGGCATCGCCGTGGGGCCGGATGGCCGGGTCTATGTGGCGGACGGGGACAGCCACCGGATCATGGTCTTTTCGCCGTTACAGTGACTTGCCAATCGGCTCGAGACATGATAGGATGGGCAGGCACGAGATGGTATCCTCTCAATAATCTGGGGGAAAGTGCCTGGCACTTCCGAAAAGTGCCAGGCACTTGAGAGATGCCCCTCCAAATTGAGAGGATACATCCTGTTGTAAGTCGATAGGCTCCGGTGCGGGCAGGTTCTCGCTGGTCGGCCCCGCTCGAGTGACTGTCCGCGCCGGCGCACTGTTCTCCATTGTTCTGATGCGTTGATGCACAAATGGAACCAAGATGACGCACCCACCAGGTGCGTCATCTTGGTTTGTGTGATGACCTGGTTCGTGGTTGTTATCCTAACCCGGACAAGCCGGAACCAAAAAAGGCGCCAACCCTGCTCACCGAATTCTTGCACAAAAAGCAAGGATCTCACGGGTTAGGCCCTATCTCTACATGTCTGCGGCGTCGCTGACCGCCACAATGTTGTGATCCCCGCGCTGACTTCAGCGTGGGTTGGTGCGCTCATTCCCCTGAGCGTTGAGACATCACACAAAGGACGGTTCGCATGACGCAAGACAGCAAGGATGAAAAGAAGGTCGTTCGTGGGCTGGAGGATGTGGTTGCCGCAGAGACCAGCGTCTCGTACGTGGACGGTGTTCACGGCCGGTTGTATTATCAGGGGTATGACATCCACGACATCGCCGAGGAGATGACCTTCTCGGAAGTCGTGCTGTTGCTCTGGAACGGCGGTCTGCCGACCCGTGCCGAAAGGGATCGCTTCAGCTCAGAGATCGTCGCCGACATGCGGCTGCCCAGCCAGGTGGTGGACATGTTGAAGCTCACACCACCTACCAGCCACCCGATGGCTGTGTTGCGCACCGCCGTGGGCATGTTGGCCCATTTCGACCCGGACGTCGAGGACATCTCGCCGGAGGCAAACCGGCGCAAGGCCCGTCGCCTGTTGGCGCAAATCCCGACCATCATCGCGGATCTGCATCGGATCCGCTACGGCCTGCCGCTGTTGTCCCCCGACCCGAATTATGGCGTTTCGTCGAATTTCCTGTACATGCTGCGCGGCACGCCGCCCACAGAGCTCGAACGCAAGGCCATGCGATTGCTGATGGTCTTGCTCTCCGATCACGGGCTGAATGCCAGCACCTTCACGGCCCGGGTCATCGCCAGCACGCTGAGCGACATGCACTCCGCGCTGGCCGGCGCCATCGGGTCGCTCAAGGGCCCACTCCACGGCGGCGCGAACGAGCGGGTGATGGAGATGATCCTGAATATCTCCGACGTGGACATGGTGAAAGAGTACATCGAGGGCATGTTGGAGAACCGCCAGCGCATCATGGGCTTCGGGCATCGTGTTTACCGCACCGAGGACCCGCGCGCCACCCATCTGCGCCGGTACTCGGAGATGCTGTGCGAGGCCAACGGCCAGCGCTCCCTCTACGAAATCTCGCGGCGCATCGAACAGACCGTCATGGAAGCCAAAGGGATCTATCCCAACGTTGACTTCTACTCGGCGACCGTCCAGCACGCCATCGGCATCCCGCCGGAGTACTACACCGCGATCTTCGCGGCCTCCCGGGCTGCCGGTTGGATCGCCCACATCATGGAGCAGTACGCCAACAACCGCCTGATGCGCCCCACATCCAAGTACACGGGGGAGATCGGCCTGCCATTCGTGCCCATCGATCAACGCTAACCGACGCGTTACAGGAGATTGGCGTTGGTCTGGGGCCCGTTACCTGGAGGGGGACCACCGATTTTCGCAACCCATTCTATCAAGGAGGGATTCTCAAAATGCTCCCTGTTTTTGCACTAGGGGGGCTGTGCGCAGGGGGCCGGGGGTGAGGCTATTCCTCGGCCCGTATCAATTCTCCGGGCCTGATGCGCTGCACCTGTTTGAACGGCTTGACTTGCGCCTCCACGTTGTCCTTGAGCAGGTTGCCCGAGACGTGCATCAGCGTGTCGCTGTAGTCCACATCCACTCCCATACTGGCCCAGCAGGGATAGTGGTGGTGTAACAGGCCGGCCTGTTCTCCGGCATCATCGGCTGAGACTCCCAACAGCCGGTCCGCTACATACCGCGCACAACCACAGACCGCATCCCTTTCCACTTCGGCGGCCGTGATTTGCCGTGTCTCCGGGTTCACGGAGACGACCAGCCTGGGGTGTCCGAAATGACGCGCGAACTCGGCGATCAGCGGGTGGGTCACCTCAAGCTTTTTGCGGCGAGCGATGTAATAGTGGGTCTCGGTGAGCGTGCATAATGGCTTGGGGGTGGCGATGGCCACATCGATGTCCGCCAGCCAGCCCCGCAACTGGCGAGCCAGCCCCCGCGGCAGCCAGGTCTCGTTGTCAACGGGTGCAATCACCGCCCGCGCACCCGTCATCTCGGCGATGTCCGGCAGCAACTCCGCCACGCCTTTGAGTTCGGCAAAGGAGAGAATCAGGTCAGCGGAAGGCAGTTTGTCGGGCAAGTAATCTTCGGGGTAATCCATTACCAGGGGCAATACGGCCGGGGCGCGCCAGATCTCGACGGTCCACTCGGCCGGTCCGTGAGCGCGGATGTTGTCCACGTGCCGCTGCCCATAGTCGCCGGAGATAATTGCCAGGATACGCATTTGCCCTACTCCAGATTGCCTCGTGTGGAATGTCACCATATTGCCTCCAGCGTATCTTCTCAATTCTGCGGGGCTTTACTTGCTGTGGCCGGTCTCCTGACCGAGCCACGACGGGCACGGTCGGAGACCGGCCCGAACTGTCCCCGGATTATTGAGATGATACCCTTCAGCCAGGCTAACACCTCACATGGGCGCAGGATAGGACTTTTGTCTCTTTGAGGTTGGAATGCGTCGATCTCGCTCCCGCCTCTTCCCTGACAACAGCGATTTCGTCGCAGGAAAGGGGTGGGAGCGTCTCGATTTTGCATAGCGGTGCTTGGGCAGTTATACTAAGGCCGTTCCAGAAAAATAGATGTCCCAAGATCGCCGGTTTTCCTGGGAATCTCAGGAGGTTCTGGGATGAGTATTTTTCTGGAACTAACTAAGGGAACTTCAAGGGAATATTCGTCGATAGGGCCTAACCCACGAGATCCTTGTTTTTTGTGCAAGAATTCGGTGAGCAAGGTTGGCGCCTTCTTGGTTCCGCTTGTAAGCGCAGCGGCGCTTGTAAGCGCAGCGGCGCTTGTAAGCGCAGCGGCCTTGTCCGGGTTAGGAGGATGGCTCGCCGGGGAGTCACCCGTGTTACCAAAGGAGTTACTGCATTGAAGCTACAGGAGTTCCAATCCAAGCGCATCTTTGCGCAATATGGCGTGCCGATCCCTGACGGCGACGTGGCGACCACGCCCGCTGAAGCGCGCGTGGTCGCCGGGCGGCTGGGCGGCACTGTGGCCGTCAAGTCGCAGGTGCTGGTCGGGGGCCGGGGCAAGGCCGGCGGGATCAAGCTGGCGAAATCGCCAGCCGAGGCCGAGGCGGCGGCCGGCCGCATTTTGGGCATGAACATCAAGGGCATGATTGTCAAGAAGGTGCTGGTGGACGCGGCGGCCGATCTGCACAAGGAGCTTTATCTGGGCATGGTTATCGACCGGGGGCGCCGCCGCGTGACCGTGATGGCGTCCAGCGAGGGCGGGGTGGACATCGAAGAGGTGGCCGCCCGCACGCCGGAGAAGATCATCCAGGTGGCGGTGGATCCTTGCATCGGGCTGAAGGAGTACCAGACCCGTGACCTGGCGATGGGCGTCGGGCTGCCCCGGGAGCAGTGGGCCCAGTTTGCCGCGATTTGCCAGGGGTTGTACGACGCGTTCATGGAGAGCGACGCCACTCTGGCGGAGATCAACCCACTGGTCGTGCAGCGGGATGGCAAGCTGCTGGCGGTGGATGGCAAGATGGTGCTCGATGACAGCGCGCTCTATCGCCATCCTGATCTGGCAGCCATGCGCGACGAGGACGAGGAGACACCCGAAGAGCGCACCGCGCGGCTGAACGGGCTGAGCTACGTCAAGCTAGATGGCCAGATTGGCTGCATGGTCAACGGCGCGGGTCTGGCGATGGCCACGATGGACATCACCAAGTTCTACGGCGGCGCGCCGGCCAACTTCCTCGATATCGGCGGCGGCGCCAAGGCCGACAAGGTCGCGGCCGCCCTGCGCATCATCCTGACCGACCCGCACGTGAACGCGGTGCTGTTCAACATTTTTGGCGGCATCACCCGTTGTGATGAGGTCGCTCGCGGCATCCTTCAGGCGCTGGGCGAGGCGCCGACGAACGTGCCGATGGTGGTACGGCTGGTTGGCACGAACGATATCGAAGGCCGCGCCATCCTCAAGAAAGCCAAGATGATGACGGCCGAGACGCTGATGGAAGCGGCGCAGATGGCCGTGGCCGCGGCGCAGCACGCTGCGTGAAGGACCTGCACAAGCAAGTACCTCATGGCGTGGCTGCCAGGCAGGCAAGCGTGATGGCTTCTCTGGCTGTTTGACAACGGCGCCCAAGAGCTTGTAGTGGTCATAGAGGCAGCAGGGCATCGTGACCAAAAACAGGGGGTGAGACCGCGAACGTGTCAACGGTGAGTGTACAGGAAGCGAAGGCCAGGCTTTCGGAGCTCAGCAATCGCGTGGCATGGGGGGGGCGAACGCTTCATCATAGAGTCAGGCGCCAGGAGGAACGATGACCAAGACCCTGATGGAGTACGATGTGATCGGCAGAATCTACTTTGCTGAGAACCTGGATGTCCTTCGGGCGCTGCCATCGGCGTCCGTGGACCTGATCTACATCGATCCGCCGTTCAACACCGGGAGGATCCAGCAGCGCACGCAGCTCAAGACGGTGCGCTCTGCGGAAGGGGACCGTATCGGGTTCCAGGGCCGTCGCTACGAGAGCATTGTCGTGGGAACGAAGCGCTTCAGCGATCTCTTCGACGATTATCTGGCCTTCCTGGAGCCGCGTCTCACCGAAGCCCACCGGGTCCTGGTACCCCACGGCTGCTTGTACTTCCACGTGGACTACCGCGAGGTGCACTACTGCAAGATTCTGCTCGACACGATCTTCGGGCGTGACGCCTTCTTGAACGAGATCATCTGGGCCTACGACTATGGCGGCCGACCAAAGAACCGGTGGCCTCCAAAGCACGACAACATCCTGCTCTACGCCAGGGACCCTTCCGACTACGTGTTTAACGTGGACGAGATCGAACGCATCCCGTACATGGCGCCAGGTCTAGTCGGCCCAGAGAAGGCGGCGCGTGGGAAGCTCCCGACCGACACGTGGTGGCACACCATCGTTCCAACCAACGGCTCTGAGAAGACCGGGTATCCAACGCAGAAGCCGCTCGGCATCATGAGGCGCATCGTTCAGGTGTCCTCGCGACCCGGCGCGGTCATTCTCGACTTCTTCGCCGGAAGCGGAACGACGGGCGCAGCCGCGCTCGAACTCGGCCGCCGCTTCATCCTCGTCGACAACAACCCGGAGGCTCTCGCGGTCATGGCCCGGCGCTTCGACGGCGTCGAAGGAATCGAGTGGGTCGGGTTCGATCCGGCGCCGTACCAGAAGCGGGAGAAGCAGCGCAGTTTGTTCTCGGCGCCAGCCGGCCAGGAAGGGTGACCACGTGCAATACCAGATCAAGGATCCTGAGGTATTGATGCTCGCAACGATCGCGAGTACGCTCAAAGGTATCTTCTTAATTCTTCGGGGACTCGCTCGCTGTGGCCGGTCTCCTGACCGTGCCACGACTGGCACGGTCGGAGACCGGCCCGAGCTATCCCCAGATTATTGAGAAGTCACCATGAACTTCGTTCACCACCAAGCATGAAAACGGGTAGCGAACGTCTATTTTCAGATCAGTTTCTCATGCCGTGCTCGTCGCCACGGCCCATGAAAACATCCCTCACCGCTCGGGCCGGTCTCCGACCGTGCCCGCCCTGGGAACGCGGTGGCTCGGTCAGGAGACCGGCCACAGCAGGCTAGGGAGGCTATTTTCAGATCAGATACGGTTGCGCGCACAACTCAGCCCGGACGTGGCCTTTCCTGGTGAGGAAGAGTCGCCTATCTGGGTTTGACGCACTACGAGGAGATTCGTGAATGAGCATCTTAGTCAATAAAGAGACCCGCGTGGTCGTTCAGGGCATCACCGGCCGCGAGGGCGCTTTTCACACCGAGCAAATGATCGAGTACGGCACCAACGTGGTTGCCGGAGTCACACCCGGCAAGGGCGGTGGCTGGGCCGTGCGCAATGTGCCGATCTTCGATACGGTGCGCGAGGCCGTGGACGCCACCGGCGCCGACACCAGCATCATCTACGTGCCCGCCCGGTTTGCCCCGGACGCCATCCTGGAGGCCGCCGACGCCGGGGTTGGGCTGATCGTCTGCATCACCGAGGGGATCCCGGCGCTGGACATGCTCAAAGTCCGCGCCTATCTGGATCGGGTGGGCGTGCGGCTGATCGGGCCGAACTGCCCGGGTCTGATTACGCCCGGCGAGACCAAGGTCGGCATCATGCCCGGCCACATCCACACCCGCGGCAGCGTGGGCGTGGTCAGTCGCTCGGGCACACTGACCTACGAGGTGGTCTACGCGCTGACCGTGCGCGGCATCGGCCAGTCCACCGCGGTGGGGATCGGCGGTGACCCGATCAACGGCACCGATTTTGTGGACGTGCTGCGCATGTTCGAGCATGACCCGGAGACCAGACAGGTGGTCATGATTGGCGAGATCGGCGGCACGGACGAGGAGAAGGCGGCCGATTTCATCGCCCAGCACATGACCAAGCCGGTGACCGCGTTCGTTGCCGGACAGACGGCCCCTCCCGGCAAGCGGATGGGCCACGCGGGCGCCATCATCAGCGGCGGCAAGGGTACGGCCGCGGACAAGATGGCGGCGTTGACCGGCGCGGGTGTCCGGGTGGCGCGGCATCCGGGCGAAATCGCCGAGATGGTCGCGGCGCTGGCCTAGCGCGTCATGCCCGAACCGCCGCCCACCGAGCCCGGCCCGGAACTCGACCTGAACGCCTATGAAGGGCGGTGGGTCGCGTTGGTGCGGGGCCAGGTCGCCGGGGTAGGGCGCACGGCTGATGCTGCGCTGCGAGCGGCCAGGCGCACCCGCCCACGCGAAGAGGCGACCGTGGTGTGGGTGCGTCGGGCGCCACCCCCGCCAGGGTGACAGGGTGACAAGGTGATCCA
>Ga0100396_1000735_pt1 | contig 20143 bp, 14 predicted proteins | sample CryGeymeta201520_FD_81551 | JGI IMG/M metagenome (GOLD analysis project Ga0100396, IMG submission 81551) | Groundwater microbial communities from Crystal Geyser aquifers in Utah, USA - Crystal Geyser metaG 2015-20 | ecosystem: Environmental > Aquatic > Deep subsurface > Groundwater | place: USA... | reverse complement strand
CGCGCCTTCGAGCGCCACTGGTCCAGCGACGTGCAGATGAAGCTGCGCAAGATCGGCTGAGACCCGTCGCCACGGGGCGAGTGCCACTAGAATGAATGGATTCGGCCATGCGGCCGGTTGCCATGCCGGGAGGGCCGTGCTTGAACGCGCGTCCCCAGGCAGGGTGTAAGGAAAAGGGTGATGATTATGAACCGCGCTCAGCTTCTCGAGCTCTTCAAGAAGACCGCCGCCGAGATCGCCGAGAAGGACTTCGCGTCCGTCTCCGAGGACTCGGTCATTGCGTCCATGGGCGTCGACTCTCTCGCCATGCTCGAGGTCGTGGGCGAGATGGAGCGCGAGCTCACGATCCAGATCCCGGACGATCAGCTCGTCGGGCTCGAGACGGTGCGTCAGCTGCTCGACATGCTCGAGAAGCGCGTCAGCGCCTGATTCTGCGGCCCGCCCCTCGATCAGGGGCCGTCCTCAATGCAGGAGGCGGCCTGCGCGGATCGAGCCCACGCTTTCCCAGGGCTCACGCTCCGCGGCGCGGATCTCGGCGGCGGGCACGAAATGCTGCGCCCCGGTGCGCACGGCGCCCAGCTCACGGAAGGGCAGCGGCCCCACCGCGGTCGCATCGGCCTCGGCGGCCTCCGCCAGGGGCGTGAGGTCGAGCGTCGCGCTGTCCAGCGCCCCGGCGTCGAGCGTCATGGCGTCGAGCACGATCATGCGGGGCAGGTCCACACCCGCGGCCCGCACCAGGGCGGCCCCGCTGGAGGGCAGGACATCCAGATCGAGCAGCCGGGGCCGTTGATCGGCGCCCTTCTGAAAGTGGAGCGTGGCGAAGGGCATGATCCCGAGGTGGGCCGCGACGCGCGCCGCCGCTCGCTCGACCGCCGGATCGTGCAGGGTGCGCTCCGTCAGCGCCAGCGGGCCCTGCCCCCGCGCCATCTCCCGAGGCACGAGCGCCCGCAGGCGGCCGTCGCGACCGAGCAGCAGGTCGACGGCGAACTCGGCGCCGATCAGCACCTCCTGGAACAGCACGTCATCGGCCCGCGCCGCCGCCAACAGCTCTTCACGCGAGAGCACGATCCCGCGCCCCCCATTCCAGGCGCCATGGGGCGAGAGCACGCGCAGCGGCAAGCGGGGATCGGCGCCCGCCAGGATGTCGGCGGAGGTCCACGAGCGGGGAGTCGGGACGACGCCCTCGACGGCCTGCGCCAGCGCCAGCTTGTCGTCCGCCAGGGCGAGCAGCCGCGGCCGCGCCAGCGCCAGCGCGACACCGGCGGCCTCGAACACCTCACGCGCGTGGGCCAGCGCGGGCAGCTCCGCGACCGAGCCCGGCACGATCACGTCGATGCGATGGCGGAGCGCGAGCGCGAAGAGCGCGGAGAGGTAGCTCGGCTCGTCCGCCGGCGGCAGCGAGCAACGATGATCCGCCGGGACCAGGAAGAGCCCGGGCGCGTAGCGGTCCATGTCGGCGGCGAAGACCGACAAGTCACCGCCCGCCAGGACCTCGAGGGATGCCATGGCGGAGGCGCTACCGGCGCCGGTGACGAGCACGCGCGGAATCATGGCTTGGACCGATGCAACCACCACGCCAACGGATTCGAACGCGAAGTGGGGGTCCCCGATCGAGAAAGCGCCACGAATTGGCCACGTCGTCGATGCGATCGGGGCTTCCGAAATTTCACCCTTGCACGGTACCTTTTCAGGACTCCGCGATTGGGGAGCGTCCAAGGCAGGTCCGGTCGAGGGTCCATTGCACCCTTCGTTGCAGTGCCTATCTCCCGACCATGGCGAAGACCGTGCGGGACGTGATGAACCACGAGTGCTTCACGCTCGGGGTGAATGATGAGGTCAAGCAAGCCCTGTCGGGCCTGATCGCGTTTGGGGTCACGGGCGCGCCCGTGCTCGACGCAGCGGGTCAGGTGCTCGGCGTGGTGTCGCTGATGGATCTGGTCGAGCTCGACGGCAAGGAGCATGTGGGCGAGCACATGAGCGCGCCGGCGATCACGACCGATGCGGACGCTTCCCTGGAAAAGGCTGCGCGGGCGCTGGTCACGCGCAACCTGCACCGCCTGGCGGTGGTCGACGCCTCGGGCGAGATCTGCGGCGTGGTCTCGGCGACGGATCTGCTGCGCGGACTGCTCGGGCTGCCGCCTCGGCATCCCCGCGCCTTCCCGGGTCTCGACCTCGATCCGGCCGTGGCCTTCGGGAACGGCGCGCGACTGCTCACCGAGGAGATTTCCTCGGCCCCCGACGGCCCCGGTGTGCTGGTGCTGGTCCACCATGCGCGCGGCGACGCGGAGACGATCGTCTGGGCGGAGGAGGCGAGCAACGTGCGCACCCGCCTGTACGAGCTGGTGGCGATTCCCCAGACGGATGCACGACTCGCGGCCCTGATCACCAAGGATCACGAGCACCTCTGCTTCCGCGCCGCGAGCGTGCGCCACGACGCGCTGAGGAAAGACGTCGCGCGACGGCTGCGCGAACGGGTGGAGAGCTTCTCGGGGCCGCGCTAGCGAGAGCGCGAGCGCGCTCGACTTCGCCCGCGTTGTTGGCGAGCCTCGGGCAGCTCCGATGCCACGCCCCTACGAACTGCTGGACGAGGTCGCGACCGACGAGGGAACGCTCGAGCTGCGTCGACGTGGGGAGCGGGACTTTCTGATCCTGGTCGGAGGTCGCGTGCTGATGACGAGCGCGCTGACGACCACGGAGCTCGCATTGGCGGAGCACGGTTGCCGCGCGGTGTCGGAGCTGCCGCGACCGAGGATCCTGCTGGGAGGGCTGGGGCTCGGCTACACGCTGCGCGCGGCGTTGGACACGCTGCCGAGACACGCCCTCGTGGTCGTGGCCGAGCTGAACGAGAAGGTCGTGGAGTGGAACCGCGGCCCGGTCGCCGTCGCCAACGGCCAGGCGCTGGCCGACCCGCGCGTGCGCGTCTTCGTGGGTGACGTCATGGGCGAGGTGCGTCGCGTCGCGACCGAGGCCCGCGTACCACGCTACGACGCCATGCTCTGGGACCTCTACGTCGGGCCCAAGCCCACGGGCGGCGGGCGGGATCCTCTCTACGGCAACGAGAGCCTGCGGAGCATCGCGGCCGCGCTGTCGGAGACTGGAGTCCTCGGGGTCTGGAGCGAGACGCGCAGCCAGGCCTACGAAGCGCGCCTGAAGAAACAGGGCTTCACGGCGCAGCGCATCGCCACGGGTCACGGCGGCGTGCGTCACGCCGTCTACCTGGCCCGCAAGGGCACGTCTCGCGGCAAGACGAGCGCTCCTGGCGCGCGCGTGCGGCGTCAGAAGAAGCGCTGAGACCGCGCGGGCGCCGGACACTCAGCTGGCCTGGGCTTGGGCCTCGGTGAGATCCGTCGTGGCCTGCTCGATCAGCGGCTCGAGCTCCTTCAACAGCCCGGCGAGGGCCTTCTGCGTATGATCGCGGCGCGCGGGCGAGAGCGCGCTGAGCTCGGAGACCTGCTCGAGCAGGCGCTGGGCGGCGCTGGCTGCCTTCTGCATCGCCTCCACCTCTTCACGTCCGGGCGGCTTCGGGTAGAGCAGAGGTCCGAGCGTGCGGCGCAGCACGGCCACAGGCTGACCCTCGTCGAAGACCGCGCGGCGCAGATCCTCCACGACCTCGGGATCCGGCTCGGGCCCCTCGTCGTTCGCGGCCTGCTTGCGCAAGGCCTTACCGAAGTAGGCGACCGAATCGAGCGGCGGGATGGAGCGCTCGACGCCGTCCCGATCGAGCACGTCGGGCGCGTGCTGGCGCAAGACGCCGTAGCTCACCAGCAGCTTCTCGACCGTGGGCCGCTTCAGCATCAGCTCGAGGGACGCGTATTCGTACAGATCGCCGTAGCCCCACTCGAGGTAGGCCTCGGAGGAGAGGAGCCGTGACAGCGCCCCGGCCATCTCGAGCCAGGAGCGCTTGAAGCGCCGCGCCACCTCCACCATCGCGATGCGCGCGCCATCGGCGCCACCATTTCGGAGCGCCTCTTCGAGCGCGTCGAGCCTCTGCGTCTTTGCCATGCGTCCGTATACCCCACCCCGCGCCGTGATGCGCGCCGGCATTGCCCCCGGGTCGGCTCGCGTGGCAGCGTCGCTGACATGAGCCGCAAGCCGACCAGCTATTGGGAATACGTCGAGGTGGAGCAGCTGCTCTCGTTGCAGGGGGGACTCGAGGAGAACGACGACGGCCTGCTCAACGATGAGGTGCTCTTCATCACCATCCACCAGATCGACGAGCTCTGGTTCAAGCTGGTGCTGCGCGAGCTGTCGACCGTGCGCGATCTCTTCGCCCAACCGCGTGTGCCGGAGCAGGCTCTGGCCGCAGCCGCCCGCGGCATCCGGCGCGTGGCGGAGATCTTCGACAAGGCGGCGGACCACTTCTCCTTGATGGAGACCATGACCACCCGCGACTACCTGGGCTTCCGCGACAAGCTCAGCCCGGCCAGCGGCTTCCAGTCGGCGCAACTCAGGGAGATCGAGATCCTGCTCGGACTCTCCGACGCGCAGCGCATCCCGCTGGGTCACGAGCACAGCTACCTCGACGCGCTGAAGCAGGCGGACGGCTCGCCCTCCCCCGCTTCCGAGCGCGTGGAGAGGCGCCTGCGCGACACGCCGAGCCTGCGCGACGCCGTGTTCGAGTGGCTCTACCGCACGCCCATCGCGGGCTCGAGTCCCGACGACGAGGGCGACGGCGCGCGCGTGCAGGCCTTCGTCGACGCCTACGTGCAGGCCATGAAGAAGGAGAACGACAACGCCGCGGACTTGGCGACCCACGATGCGTTGACGCCCGCGGACGGAGAGCGCCTGCGCGAGCGCTATCGCTTGGGCTACGAGGCCTCCAAGGCGTTCCTCGAGGCGCGCGAGGTCGAGGGCGAGGAGAAGAGCCGCCTGCGCCGCATTCGCGCCGCCCTGGTCATGATCGAGAGCTACCGCGAGCTGCCCCTCCTGGCCTGGCCGCGCGAGGTGCTCGATGCGCTGGTGGCGATGGAGCAGAGCATGCTCATCTTCCGTCAGCGACACGCGCGCATGGTCGAGCGCGTGATCGGTCGCCGCATCGGCACCGGCGGCTCGGCGGGTGTGGACTACCTCGATCGCACGGCACTCGAGTATCGCGTGCTGGGTGATGTGTGGGCCGTGCGCACGCTGCTCGTGCGTCGAGAGGCGCTGCCTCCCTTGGCCGAAGCCGACGCCTATCGTCTGGCGCCAGGAGACTGATCGTGCGCGTTCACCACCTCGACTGCGGCACCCTCTGTCCACGCGGCGGACGCGCGCTGCTCGGGGAAGGGAGCGAGTTCGTCTGCCACTGCCTGCTGATCGAGCTGCCCCACTCGCTCGTGTTGGTGGAGACCGGACTCGGCACGAGCGACATCGAGGAGCCACGGCGCCTGGGCATGCTCTTCCGCGGCCTGGTGCGACCACGCCTCGCCCTCGATCAGACCGCGCTCACGCACGTCTGCGCCCTCGGCTTCGATCCGCGCGATGTGCGTGACGTGCTCGTCACCCACCTGGATCTGGATCACGCGGGTGGGCTCTCGGACTTCCCCGAGGCGCGGCTCCACCTCTTGCGCGACGAGTGGCAGGCCGCCCAGAAGCCGTCGCCACGCGAGCGCAGCCGCTACCGCGCGGTGCAGTGGGAGCACGCGCCCGAGGTGCACGAGTACGAAGCCGAGGGCGAGGCCTTCCATGGCTTCGCACGCGCGCGCGAGCTCGATGGCCTGCCGCCGGAGATCCAGCTCGTGAGCCTGCCCGGACACAGCCGCGGACACGCGGGCGTCGCCATCGACGAGGGCGAGGGCACCTTGCTCCACTGCGGCGACGCCTACTTCCATCACGCCGAGGTCAGCCTCGACACGCACGCCAGGCCGGCCCGAGGCCTCGACCTCTTCCAGAGCGTGGTCGCGCACGACAACGCCGTCAGACGCGAGACCCAAGCGCGCTTGCGCGAGGCCGTGCGCGCCTCCGACGGACGCTTGCGCACCACCTCGGCCCACGACCGCAGCGAGCTCGCGCGCGAGCACGGCGCGCAGGCCTAACGCTCAGGATCAGGGCGCGGCGCCGGCCCAGGCAAGATCGAAGCGCGCCTCGTAGGAAAGGGCGATGGACGAGTCGTCGATGAACAGGCTGTTCTCGTCGTTGGCCCAGGCCGCCGCGGACCAGTTGGCGGAACCGGTGGCCACGAAGCGCCCGTCCATGACCAACACCTTGGCGTGCACGGCAGCCTCGCGGACATCGACGCCCGCGGTGCGCAGCGCCTCCACGGCCGGCTCGCTGCCGAAGCGCGGGTTCACGAGCACGCGCACGGCCACGCCCCGATCCTTGGCGCGCATCAGCGCGTCGGAGATCTCGGTGCGCGTCAGGGCGAAGATCATCACGCGGATCCAGCCGGTCGAGCTGTCGATGCGCGCGACCAGATCGGTGAACCACCGGCTGGGCGAGTCCACGGGCGTCTGGGGGCTGAAGTAGAGGCTGTAGGGTCCGGCGACGATGGGATCCGTCGCGGCCACGGGTCCGAACATGCCGTCGGTGAAGAAGCGATTGAACTCGTCCTCCAGGCCCTGCACCAGCGCGGGCTCCGTCAGGATGAGCCCGTCGTTCACGTCCGTGCAGAAGGAGTCCTGGGTGAAGTTCGCGGAGCCCAGCCAGGCGCGCGTTCCGTCGGCCAGCAGGAACTTGTGATGCATCAGCTTGGAGCGCGCGTCGTCCACGATGGTCACGCGCGGATCTCCGTCGAAGATCGACAGGGCGCAGCTGCGGGAGCCGGCGACCAGCGGGCATTGATCGTCGTCCGTGACGATGTCGAGGGTCAGCCCGGGCGCCTCGGCCAGGCGCGCGCGAATCGCCTCGAGCAGGCAGGTCCAGTCGGCGCTGTAGATGGCGAGCTCGAGGTGGGTGTTGGCGCATTCCACCAGGGAGAGCAGCGGGTCGCTGTAGCTACCGTCGAGATCGGGCGTGAAGCGCGGATCGCCCGAGGGCGGCGCCGTACAGGTCGTGGGCAGCACGGGGCAGCTGCAGCTCGGGCCCGCGTCCGGGAGCATCATCCCCGAGTCGGTCGGCGCGGCGTCCGGCGCGGCGTCGACGGCCGCGTCGAGGGTGGCCGAGTCCGGCGGGACGCTGGTGTCGGACACGGCGCCGTCGTTTCGCATCGTGGCCGCGGGTGGGGCGCTGCAGGCCCAGAGGCCGAGCGGGAGGATCCATGCGAGCCGTGAGACGAGCCTGAAGGATGACCAAGACATGGCCGACAGCATAGCAGGCCGGGCCGCGTCGAGCCGTCGGGCCGAGGAAATTCGGCGCTGACGCGGCGACCTCAACCGCCGAAGAGCGCGCGGAAGCGATCGAAGAGCAGGGCCAGGCCCGAGCGCGGGCGCGCGACGTGGCGCTCGAAGTCGGGGCCGTCGTAGTCGCCCAGAGCCGCCAGGATCACGTCGACGGGCCGCTCTCGCTCGAGGGAGAGCGTGAGCGCCGCGCCCCCCTCGGCCATGCTCGCCGAGGCCGAGAGCACGGACTCGGCGTCCAGCTTCAGCGTCAGGGCGATGCCGCCCTGCGCGCCCTCGGGCATGCCCGTGATCACCAGGCTGCCCAGGTACTCGTTGGCCGTGGCGTCGGGGCGCTCTCCCTGGAAGAGCGGAACGACCTCTTCCTCCGGCGCTCCCTCGCTCCGCGGCAGCACGAACTCGCGCGACACGGGCACCTGCGTGTTGCGGGCGAGCAGGCGCAAGAAGCGCCGACCGGGCGTGGCCACGCCGATGGAGAGGGGCAGGACGTCGACCAGCTGATGGCCGCGACCCGCGCGCGCCGCCCGCGCCGCGCCCAGGGCCACAGCCTCGTCCGGATGCATGCGCAGGCTGGGCCGGCGACCGAAGTACGCCTCCACGCGCGCCTGCACCGCGGGCATGCGCGTCATGCCCCCGACGAGCACGACATGGTCGATGTCGCGGGGCGACACGCCCTGCCCTTCGAGCACCTCGGCCGTGATCGTCATCATGCGGTCGAGCAGCGGCGCGGCGAGGATCTCCAGATCCTCGCGTGAGATCGTCTCCGAGAGGTCGACGGGCCGTCCGTTCACCTCGGCGAAGTGCGGCAGATGGGCCGAGGTCTTGGGCTGCACGGAGAGGCTGAGCTTGCACTCCTCGGCCACCTCGCGCAGGCGCGCCACCTGTTGAGGCGTCGGCTCGATCGGGGAGCGGACGTCGCGCTGAAAGCGCTCGAGCAGGAACGCGGCGACGCTGTCGTCGAGGTCGAGTCCGCCCAGGAACAGATCGCCGCCGGTGGCGACCACCTCGAAGCGCTTGCGACTGACGTCGAGCAGCGTGAGATCGAAGGTGCCCCCGCCGAGGTCGAAGACGACCAGCCGCGCATGTTCGTCGCGCTCGTGACCGTAGGCGATGGCGGCGGCGGTGGGTTCGGCCAGCAGGCGCAGCACGGTCAGACCCGCGCCGCGCGCCGCGCTGCGGACCGCCGCGCGTTGAGCTTCCCCGAAGTGCGCGGGCACGGTGATCACGGCGTACTCCACCGTGCGCCCGAGCTCTGCCTCCGCGTTGGCGCGCACGGCGGCGAGCAGATGGCGCGCCACGTCCTCCATCGAGAGCCTGCGCGATGCCAGCGCGGCGCCGAAGACCCGACCCTTCATCTCGACCAGCGGATAGGCGAAGTGGCCCTGCATCTCGCGCGCGAGTTCGGGCTCGTAGCTGCAGCCCAGGAGTCGCTTGCTGCCGTAGACCGTGCGCTCGGGGTAGAGCACGCCACGCCGCGCGGCGGCGCTGCCGACGGCGAGCTTTCCGTCGTCGAGCAGCGAGAGCATGGAGGGCATCTTGCGCTCACCCTGACGGGTGACCAGCAAGCGACCCTTCCCGTCCTCGTCGACGGCCGCGCAGGTGTTGGACGTGCCGAGGTCGATGCCGATGGCGAAGACGTCCGCCAGATCCTTGCCGTGGAGCAAGGTGGGGACACGGACGGCTTGGGCCTGGGCGGGCTCCTCGGGCGGCTCGGGAGCCTCGAACACTCCAGACGGAGCCGGTGGCCTGAGGCTGTGAGCCGAGAGGTGCAGGATCTCGACGCCCGCGCCCAGACCGGGCTGGGAGAGCACGACGCGGAAGGTCCCGGTCTCGAGCACGATGCCCGAAGCGTCCATGAGCTCGAAGCGACCCTCGACGCCGACGGCGGGTGGCTCCTCTTGCTCCAGGAAGAACGCCGACGAGGAGACGTCGCGCACGCTTCCCGTGACGAGATCACCTCCGGCGCCCTCGTCCAGCGCCAAAGTGACGCGCACAGCGCCGGCCAAGCGGTCCTCACGACTCATCTGCGGAGGATAACCCAGAGATCGCGCTCGAACCCAGTTCGCGCACGCCCAAGGGCCCGGAGCCGCCCGCTTGGCCAGTCATTCGAGGTCTCGGCACGGGCCATGTTAGGATTTCCCACCGGGCCTTCGTGAGGTCCGTTACGGACGAGGATGGGAACGAGCGACCAAGACGGTGATGGCGATCTTCCGACCCTGCTGATGCTGGGCACGGGGGATCCTCTGTGCGCGGCGCTGGAGGAGGCCCTGGGGGGGTACGCCACCTTCGTCGAGGCGGCCGCTTCCGAGAACGCGGTCTCCTCCGTGCTGGCGGCGGCGCCGGATCTCGTCGTCTTGCTGGGCGACGCTGCGGAGAACGCCGAGACCATCCTGCAGGAGCTCTCGGGCAACGCGGCCACCGCCGTCGTGCCCGTCGTCATCCTGTCGGAGAACGCCAGCCTCGACGCCAGGCTGCAGTTCTCGCGTCATGGAGCGGTCGCCGTCGTGCCCAAGAGCGCGAGCCTGGACGAGATGGCGCGGCGCATCTCGGCCCTGGCCAAGGAGCTGCCCGAGCGCTCGGGCACCGTGCTCGGAGAAGTGGGAGAGGCCACCCTCGACGAGCTGGTCGAGTTGCTCGGCGCGAAGGTGAAGAGCGGCATCCTGTCCATCTCCCCTGCGGGTGCCGACACGGGCGCGCGGGTCGTCCTGCGCTCGGGGCGCCCCGTGGCCGAGGCCATCGCCGACTTCGTGGCGCGCATTCGGCCTCTGATCGAGAGCTCCGAGCCTCTGCGCTACGAGTTTCACGAGTCACCCACCGGTCGCCTCGACGTGCTCGACGCCGACACGGTGGGCAACACGGATCCGAGCGTACTCGCCGGTCGCCGCGTGCTCTTGGTCGAGGAGAAGGTCGCCCGCGCGGACATGCTCGCGCAGGAGCTGCGAGCGCTGGGCGCGCAGGTGGTGGTCACCGACGCGGAGGGCGGAGGCCTGGCCCGAGCGCGCGCGCTGGATCCCGAGCTCTTGCTGGTGAACGAGGACGGCCTCGACGGCTGGGCCTACGGCGTGATGAGTGAGCTGCGGCGCGACGCGGGCCTGCGCTGGGCGTCGGTGCTCGTGGTGCGTGAAGAAGAGCTGTGGACGAACGAGAACGCGCCCCCTCGCCTCGATCGCTTGATCGCCGGCGTGAGCGCGCTGCTCGCGCCCGATCTGGAGCTGACCCAGCGGGCCAAACAGAGCGAGCCCTTCGAGATCCGGCTCGAGACCCTGGGGCCCACGCGCACGCTGAGGGCTCTGGCGCAGGCTGGCCTCACCCACCACCTCACGGTGCGGCATCCCCGGGCGATGGTCGAGATCGACCTCGCCGAGGGGCTGATCGCCGGTGCCGAGGCCACCTTCATGGGCGACGCCTCGCCGCGGGTCGGTGGCCCCGAGGCGCTCTCGACCTTCTTAGTGCTCAGCTCGGGCCGCATCCACGTGGAGCGACGCGAGCGGCCGGCGGCGGCCAACCTGCTCGCGCCCGTGGAGGACGCCGTGGCGTCCGCGCGTCAGGAGACGCCCCCGATCAAACCCTCGCTGCCCCCGCCGGCACCGGCGCACACGCCGCGCGCCAAGGACAGCCCGAAGAGCGGCGACGCGGCCGCCTTGGTGGAGCGACTCGAGGGGCTGTTGTCACGACTCGAGGAACGTCTGCCGGACGAGGGCGGGCGGCGCGACTCGGACGCGCCGACCTCGACGCTCAGGGCCGCGCTACCTCGCATCCCGCCACCGCCGCGGGCTCCGGCCATCCCCGGGATCGCGCCTCCACCCAAGCCCCTCGCGCCTCCCAAGAAGGTCGCGCCTCCCAAGCCCCTCGCGCCTCCGAAGAAGGTCGCGCTGTCCAAGTCCCGCCGGGGGCGCACGCTGATCGGCACGGCGGCTCCGCCCGACCTGGCGGTGCCCGCGCACGACGCCCCCGCCGGCGCCTGGAGCTCCGTCCCGGCGCCCGCGCCACCGAGCGCGCCCGCGCACGACGCCTCCGCGGCCAGCGAGGTGGGCGACGGCGCGGGAGCAGACGACGCGGTCGCTGTCGGCGTGCCGATGCTGGAGCGCGAGACGCGACAGCCCCGTCCGACGCCGCCCTTCCCCTTCGCGGCCCAGCCCATGATCGTCGCGCCCGCGCTGCCCCAGGCCGTGATGCCTGCGCCCGAAATCGCAGCGCCCGAAATCGCAGCGCCGGCCGTGGACGCGCCCGAGGCGCCGATCGCGAGCCCCGAACCTCTGACCTTGCCGCGTTTCGGGCCCTCTCCGTGGCTGCTCCTCGGCGTCGTCGGCCTCTCGCTGTTGGTCGGCGCCGGGTATGGTGTCTACCGGGCCGTGGCCAACGGCTCCTCGGGCGAGGCCCTCGCGTCCGACGCCGCGTCAGGCGCGCCTCCGGCCCTCGCCCATGCCGCCGCCGACCTGGCGCGCGACGCTGCCACCGCTCAGGCGCCCGCCATCGTGCGACCCGACGCCGGCCAGCGTGACGCCGGACGACCGGCGCCCGAAGACGCGGGTCGACCGGACGCCATGGCGGACTCCCAGGTGCCCATGCCCGACCCCCTCGCCCCGAACGAGGAAGTGGCCGACGCCGTGGGCGACGATGACCCCGCCCTCGAAGACTCGACCGCGGACGACTCGACCGCGGACGACTCGACCGCGGACGACTCCGACATGGACTCGGACCGCGATCCGGAGACCGCCGGCCTGCCCACGGATCGACGCGGGCGCATCTCGGCGCTGCTGCGCGCTGGCAACTTCCAGCGTCACCAGGGACGGCACGCGGTGGCCGCGGCCCGCTACCGGGAGGTGCTGCGGCTGGATCGCGACAACGGTCGCGCCATGGCCGGGCTCGCGCGCGTGGAGCTCTCCGCGCACCACCCCGATCAGGCCGTGCGCTGGGCTCGCAGCCTGGTGCACGCCCACCCGAACCAGGCCAGCAACCGCGTCCTGCTCGGCGATGCCCTCGCGGCCTCGGGCAACCAGGCGGGCGCGCGTCGGGCCTGGCAGGCGGCGCTGCAGAAGGACCCGCGCAACTCCACGGCGAGGCGCAGGCTGGGCCAGCGCTGACGCCCGTGTCTGTCGTCTGGGCTCCGTTCCGGGAAGTTCGACCGACGCCGCGCTTCCGCTACGCTGCCCCGATGCTCCGGATCTCGACCCCGACCCTCGCCTGGGCCCTGACGTTCGCCAGTCTCGGCTGCGGTGCGAGCGCCTGTGGGGCGAACCCGCCCGAGCCCGCGGCCGTCGAGCCCAACGCACCAGCCGAGGCGACGCCGACGCCGCGCGCCACGCGTCCCGCGACCTGCCCCGAGCAAGCGCCCGCACCGCGACCCCTGCCCCACGTGCAGGAGGCACAGCGCGCGCTCGACTACTGGCTGAACCTGTCCGCCAGCCTCGGCGATCTCGACGCGCCTCTGCTCGACGTCCAAGGCGTCCGGGATCACGACCTCGCCCTGGCCACGCGCGTGGACGACCGACCTCTGGGCCAGGCCGATCTCTCGACGCCGCCGGACGCCGCCGAGCTGTTGGCCGACGTGCGCGAGCGCCTCGGGTACCTGCACGAGCGCTTCACCTCGGGCGCCTACGTGGCGGCCGACGGCTCGGCCATCGAGGGCGCGCGCCTCGCGCGCTACGAACCTAGGGCCGCGCTGCCGACCCTGCATCCGAGCCTGCGCGTGGCCACGGCCAACGTGGCGCTTCGCTGCGGACCCGAGGTGGCGGGCTACTTCACCCCCAGCCTCGACCCCGACTTCGATCGCAACAACTGCTCGACCCTCCACCCCCAGGAGCCCGTGCAGGTGCTGGCCGATTGGGGCGGCGGCGTGCTCTTCGTGCGGGCTCGCTACGCCATGGGCTTCATCGCCGCGGACGCGCCCCTCTCGCCCGCCGCGGACCCGGCCACCGAGGCGACCTTGCTTCAGCCGCGCGTGGAGCTGTTGGAAGACCACGCGTTCGAGCACCCGGACAGCGCCACCCTGAACCTGCCGGCCGGCACGCTCCTGCCCCCGACGCCGGGCGGCGTGCTGCTGGCCACACCGCAGGGCTTCACCCCCTACGACGCGCCCGCGCGGCTGCTGCGCCCGATCCGCCGTGCGCTCACGCGACGCGCGCTGCTCCAAGAAGCGTTCCGCTACCTCGACGCGCCCTATGGCTGGGGCGGGAATCGTGGAGGGCGCGACTGCTCGCGCTTCCTGCTCGATGTCTTCGAGAGCTTCGGGCTCGCGCTGCCGCGACACAGCGGCCGACAAGCGCTGGCCGGGACCTTCTCCATCGACGTCTCCTCCGTGGAGCGTCCCGAGGACAAGCTGCCTCTCTTCGACGCGGCGCTGCGCCGTGGCGCGGTGCTGCTGCACTTCCCCGGACACATCATGTTCTACCTGGGTCGCGACGACGCGGGCGTGCCCATGGTGCTGCACTCCTTCAGCGAATACGTCGTGCCCTGCGCCCCTGCCGTGAACACCGAAGGCGTGCCCTACGAGACTCTGCGCCGCGTGGACCGCGTCACCGTCAGTGACCTCAGCCTGGGCGAAGGCTCGAGCCGCGGCTCCTTCCTCGAGCGCATCAACCGCATCGTCGTCATCGGCCGACCGCCGGGTCCCGCGCTCTCGGGCGTAGCCGAGCTCAGGCCCGCCGCGCCGCCCGCACTTCCAGCCGACGCCGCCTGCGAGGACTCGAGCGGCGACGCCATCTTCCGCACCCCGCGCAGACCCTGGCCCGGCGCGCGCCTGCGCGTGATCGCGACCAGCCATCGCGATCCGGGGCCCGTGATGCTCGCGCTCTACGGCCCCGACGGAGCGCGCATCGACGCCGTGGAGCACGTGCTCGGCGGGCCTCCCTTTTCACGCTTCGTCGAGCTCGAACACCCCGCGGCCGGCGGCTACCGCGCGGTCCTGGGCGACGGAGAACACATCGTGGCCTGCCAACGCTTCGGCGTGGCTCGACGCGACGCGCCGGAGGACGAGGCCGTCGCGCGCCCGCCCGACTCTCCGGCCTGGGAGCTATCGTGGCATTGGGAGCGAGACACGGAGGACCTCTACGCCGCCTTCGTGGAGCAGCTCTTCCGCGATCCCGTGGACGGAGACATCACCTTCACCTCGCTGAGCGAGGTGCTGCGCGATCCCGCCCGCAACCTGCTCTACGACTACTTCGGCAAAGGCGAGGACGAGCAGGTCGAGCTCGTGCCCGACTGCGCGGACCTACCCTACTTCTTGCGCGCGTACTTCTCCTGGAAGCTGCGCCTGCCCTTCGCCTTTCGCCAATGCAACCGCGGGCGACCCGGGACCCCACCGACCTGCGGCGAGCTGCGCACGAACCTCGAGGCCACGAGCGGCCGGACCGAGACGGAAGCCTTCTCGACCTTCCTGAGGCGCCTCGGCAGCGGCGTGCACTCGGCCTCCGGACGCACGTCCCCCGACGACGACGACACCGACTACTACCCCCTGCCCCTGAGCCGCGAGACTCTGCCTGCGGGCACCGTCTTCGCCGACCCCTACGGTCATGTGCTGATCGTGGCCGGCTATCGCCCCCAGGGCCTGCACGACAGCGGCGCGTTGATCGGTGCCGACGCCCAACCCGACGGCACCGTGGGTCGGCGTCGCTTCTGGCGTGGCTCCTTCCTCTTCACGCCCGAGACGCGCGACGTGGGCGCGGGCTTCAAGGCCTTTCGCCCCCTCTCCTACGACGACGAGCTCGCCGCCATGGTCGCGCCCACGAACGCGGAGCTGACGGCCGACGGTCCGCATCTGCGCTACTCGCGCGACCAGTACACGGGCACGGCGGACGACTTCTACGAACGCATGGAGGCCGTGATCGATCCTCGACCGGTGAACGCCGCGACCCGCCAGCGCACCTTGGTCGACGCCTTCGAGGAAGCGGTGACACGACGCCTGGTCTCGGTGGACAACGGCGAGGCCTACGTGGCCGAACATCCCGGCCGGACCGTCGACATGCCCGAGGGGCTGACCCTCTTCGAGACCGAAGGTCCGTGGGAGGACTTCTCGACTCCGTCGCGGGACATGCGCCTGTTGATCAGCCTCGACGCCGTGCTCGAGTTCCCGGATCGGGTGCGGCGATCGCCCGTGCACTACGGCGTCACGGCGGCCGGGGCCGACGCCGCCGCCACGGAGCTCGAGGCCTGGCTGCGAAGCGAGCTCGCCGCGCGCCACTTCGCCTACCGACGGAGCGACGGCAGCATGCAGACGCTCAGCCTCGCCGACGTGGTCGCGCGCGCCGTGGACTTCGAGCTCGCCTACAATCCGAACGACTGCGCCGAGACACGCTGGGCCGCCCCTGCGCGATCCCCCGAGGCCAGCACCTGCACCCGCCACGCCCCGCCCGCCCAGCGTCGTCGCATGCTCGACTACCGCAGCTGGTTCCACGACCGACAGCGCCCCCTGCGCTGAGGCGACGACCCCGCGCGCACGCCACCGAATCACCGTTTTCGCCCGCAGATTGGGCAAGCGCGGCCGTCCGTGGCACAATCCGCGCTGGAGGTGCCCATGCTTCGTTCGTGGACGCTTGGACTTTTCTTGTTGCCCCTTGGCCTGGTCGCCGCCTGCGGCGGACGCACGCCCCTGAACCCGTACGACGACGGCGGCCCGCCCGACGTGGCGGTGACCTGCGATCTCGACGGCGACGGCTACCTCGGGGCCGCGTGCGACGGAGTCGACTGCAACGACCTCGACCGCGCCGTGCATCCAGGCGTGGCGGAGCGTTGCTTCGATGGCGTCGACAACAACTGCAACGGAGCCGTCGACTGCGCCGACTCGAGCTGCGCCGGCATCCCCGAGTGCAGCACGTGTGTGCCCGGACCCGAGCGTGACTGCTTCAATGGCGTCGACGACGACTGCAACGGCCAACTCGACTGCGATGACCGCGCCTGCGCTCGCAACCCACGCTGCGGCGGCGTGTGCCTGCCTGGCCCCGAGCTGGACTGCTTCAACGGCATCGACGACGACTGCAACGGAGCCTTCGACTGCGGCGACCCCGCGTGCGCCGGCAACCCGGAGTGCGGCATGTGCCGCCCAGGGCCCGAGCTCGACTGCTTCAACGGCGTCGACGACGACTGCAACGGAGCCTTCGACTGCGGCGACCCCGCGTGCGCCCGTGAGCCCGCCTGCGGCGCCTGCGAACCCCGACCCGAGGTCTGCAACAACGGCATCGACGACGACTGCGACGGCGCGCCCGACTGCGGTGACCGCGAATGCGCGGGCACGATGGCGTGCAGCGGGCGTAGCTGTCCCACGGCGAATCTGGGCATGCGCCTGGGTGACGCGTTGGCGACGGGCTCCACCGTGGACGCAGCCAACAGCTTCACGGGAGGGTGTGGCGACGCGTCCAGCGAGCGCACCTTCCAGTGGACCGCCCCAACCAGCAACCGCTTCATCTTCGACACCGCAGGCAGCCGCTTCGACACCGTGCTCTACCTGATGACCGATTGCGGGGGCACGCCGGTGCCCGGCGCCTGCAACGACGACGCCGGCTCGACGCAGGCGCAGTTGGGCTGGGATCTGCGCGCCGGCCAACGCGTGATCGTGGTGGTCGACGGCTTCGGTGGAGACCAGGGCAACTTCGTGCTCAGCATCCGGCGCGGGACCGCATTCGAGCAGGGCCCGGATTGCTTCAACGGCGCCGACGACGACGGGGACGGCCTCGTCGACTGCGGCGATCCGGATTGCGGCATGGAGCCAGGGTGCAGCATGACCTGCACGCCGGGCCCGGAGCGCCTGTGCAACAACGGCATCGACGACGACTGCGACGGCGCGCCCGACTGCATGGATCGCGACTGCGCCATGACACCTGCCTGTGGCGGCACGACCTGCGTTCCAGAGCGCTGCGGCAACGGCATCGACGACGACTGCGACCGGCTCGTCGACTGCGCGGACCCGGACTGCGCGGGGACGCCCATCTGCGGATCGACCACGGATCGCGAGCTCGGCGTGGCGGCTTGCACGAACGGGCGCGACGACGACGGCGACGGACGCATCGACTGCGCGGATCCGGATTGCAGTCCGCTGGGTTCCGGGCCCGACAACGAGTGCTGCAACGGCATCGACGACAACGGCGACGGGCAGGTCGACGAGTTCACCTGTCGCTGCTTCAACGACAGCCAATGCGCCGGCGTGGGCACGCTGGACCAGGTGTGCTGGACCGGCACCTTCCACGTCTGCGCGCCGCGCTGCGACTTCTACGGCGGCGACACGCTGTGCAGCGGCTTCTTCGGAGCCGGTTGGACCTGCGTGGGCACGCAATGCTTGCCCCCCGGCGGTGGCGGACCTCCGCCTCCCGTACCCGGCGGCACGCCCGCTCCGTGAGCCTGCGCGGCGTGAAGGCGCGCCGCCTCGACTACGTCGTCGACGGTGAGGCGCTGATTCGAAGCAACCTCGCCTGCGCAGCCGAAGCGACCGTGAACGCCTATGTGACGGCGCTGCAGGACGCACTGGTGCACGAGTTCGGGCGTGACCTGCCCGACCTCGCTTGCTCCGTCGCCACGGGCCCGCGCGAGCTCGTACGCGTCGAGGGCGGCGACGAGAACACGCGCGCGAACCTCGAGCTCCGCGCCCGCGGCGTGGCGGACGCCATCAAACGCTGCGTACCCTGGCCCGTCTACGAATAGCCACGGACGCGGCACCGCTCGCTGGTGGGCGACTCAACTCGCCGTCGCGGGCCGGGCAATCCGCAGTGCATAGCGGCTCGACCTCCTCAACCGTGCAGCGCAACGCGCGTTGGTTGCGCCTGTCGGGTGGCCCCGGGGGTTGCCCCCCGGGGCTCCCACAGATCCGGACGTGCGGAACTCCCGCATCCGGCTCCTCATGCGGTTGGTTTCGCGACTCGGTACACGCTCTGCACAACGTGCGGCTGCGGCAGCGGCATGCGCTCCAGCAACCCGTTGTACCAGGTCCACGTGGGATACCGATTCGATCGGCGCGATAGCCACTTGAACCATGTGCGCAGGACGACGACGTAGAATCGCTCGAGCCATCGTCCGTTTCCCGTGACCCCGAAGTAGCTGTAGTGCCCTCGCAACATCGCGCTCAGCCGTGCGTGCTGTAGCCCCACGGGCAGATGCCGGTTGTGCCGACACCATTCCGTGACGCGCCGAGCTGCACGAGCGAAGCGTGACTTCGCCGTCTTCTGGCGGACGACCGGCTTGCCTTGTCGCGACACGCCCCAGTGGAACGTGAAGCCCAGGAAGTCGAAGGAGCACCCTTTCCGAGAGCGACCGAACGGCAGGAGCCGTGTCATCTCGGGATGCAGGCGCTGGTCGTACTTCCCGAATCGCTTCGGAAGCACGCCATGCACGCGATGCGCGTCGGCCTCGCGCGCGAACACGATCACGAAGTCGTCGGCGTAACGGATCAGCGTCGCACGACCTTGCAGTCGCGGCTTCACCTCGGCTTCGAACCAGCGATCGAGCACGTGATGCAGATACACGTTCGCCAGCAAGGGGGAGATCACTCCGCCCTGTGGCGTCCCGCGTCGGGTCTTTTGCCAGCCCTGCTCGCGCATCACGCCTGCTTTCAGCCACTTGTGGACCACACGGCGCAGCGTGCCGTCGGTCACCCGTTGGTCGAGGAAGGCCCGCAGGTGCTCGTGGCTCAGCGAGTCGAAGAACGACTCGATGTCCACCTCCAGCACCCACCCATCACCGACGTTCATCAGCTCCTTCCACAAGGCATTCAGTGCTCCGTGCGCGCTGCGCCCAGGGCGGAATCCGTAGGAGCAGGGCAAGAAGTCCTGCTCATGGATCGATTCCATCGCCATCAGCACCGCGCGCTGAAGCACCTTGTCCTCGAAGGTCGGGATCCCCAGCCCGCGGACACCGCCGCTGGCCTTCGGAATCTCGACATGGCGCACCGCAGGGGCGCGATAGGTTCCGCTCTTCAACCGACGCTCGAGGTCAACCAAGTTGCCCTCGAGGTCCGTCGCGTAATCAGCGGCCGATCGGCCGTCGACACCGCGTGCCCCATCTTTGCGTGTCCTGCGGTAAGCCTCGTGAAGCCAGCTCTGATCGATGACATCGCCGATCGAGTGGAACACTCGTTCGGGGTTCTCCCTCGCCATCGTTGCTATCCATTCGAGTTTCGTGGAGACGTCTCTCGGGTTCTGTGTCCCGTTCATCTTTCCTCCGAATGAGTCCAACTGCATGCGACGTCCTTCCCTCCATCGGGTCCGCTCGGATCGCGCGTTCCCCGACTTCTTCGGTACTATTCCGTCGTCCGACTCCCACGTGTCCATCAGCGGCGCTTCGGTCACCCCTTGCGCTCGCCTTACCGGCGCCCGTGACCCGCTTCCTGCTCCGAGTCGTCGTGGGTCACGGAGACGACGCTCGCTGGACCGTTCGGGTGGCCCACTCCCTTTAGCGCCGGAGACCCGTGGGTCTCCCAGGTTCCTTGGGTAGCCCTCGTGCATGTGCCCCGCTCCCATCAGACCCCGGCGCAGCGTGCCCAGCAGGCTGTCTGGCTGCACACATGTTGCCTTCCCCTCCAGGTACAGGGTCGGCCTCCACGATGGTTCGGATTTCGGAGCTCAATCGCGCGGCCCGCGCACTCGCTGTCTACGCTTCGCACTGCCGGTCACCCGACACCACGCAAGACTCGCTTCCCGGTGGCCAGCCAACCTTCCGGGGCGGGACTTCAACCCGCTGGGCTACTTCGTGAGGTTTCCGTTCTTTACATCCCTTCCTCCTCACCCAGGCTTATCCTGGCGCACACCTGGTACGGATCCCTTGCCGCGTACGATCCCTCGGCACACCTGGTACGGATCCTCTGGAGCAGGTACCGACCCCTTGGCCCTATCGCCTAGCTGAGGGCGCCCTATGATCCGTTGAAGACTTCAAAGAGGGCGGCGAATACATCCGGCTGCCTAAGAGGCCTT
>Ga0100396_1000730_pt1 | contig 20215 bp, 18 predicted proteins | sample CryGeymeta201520_FD_81551 | JGI IMG/M metagenome (GOLD analysis project Ga0100396, IMG submission 81551) | Groundwater microbial communities from Crystal Geyser aquifers in Utah, USA - Crystal Geyser metaG 2015-20 | ecosystem: Environmental > Aquatic > Deep subsurface > Groundwater | place: USA... | reverse complement strand
GCACGTTCAGGCGCGAGGGGAATCCATGCTCGAAGGCCACGAGTGTGCCGGCGCCGTAGCGCGCGACGCAGGGAGCGTCACGGTCATCGGCGCCGGCTGGCATGAGCACGTGCAGCGAGCTGCGCTCACCCCGCGGAACATCGAATACACCTCGGTCACGGACCTCTCGCCGCTGGCCGGGCTGCGCAAGCTCGCGCTGCTCGACGTCAGCGGAAGCGCGGTCGACGATCTGAGCCCGTTGGCCTCCGTGCCGCTGCACACGCTCAACGCCTACCGCACGCGTCTGTCCGAGGACACGCTGGCGCGCTTCCGCGAGCCGCACCCCGCGTGTGCCATCCCGCTCGGCGACGACTACCCGGAGCGCGAGCTGCGGTGCGGCCGCAAGTAGCCGCCGAACGTCCCGCGTCAGCGCAGACCGCGCGCCGTGTCTAGGCGCGAGACTTGCCCGAGAGATGTCGGGCCACGTCCATGGCCATCTCGAGAGCCTGCTCGGCGTTGAGACGCGGATCCACGCTCGAGCGGTAGTCGCGCGCGAGGTCGGCTTCTTCCAGGCCACGCGCGCCGCCGATGCATTCGGTGACGTTCTCGCCCGTGAGCTCGAAGTGCACGCCGCCGAGGTGGCTGCCCACGGCCTCGTGCGCGGCGAAGGAGCTCCTGAGCTCAGCCAGGATGGTCTCGAAGCGTCGCGTCTTGACGCCGGACTCGGTGGTGATGGTGTTGCCGTGCATCGGGTCGCAGCAGTAGAGGGGCGCGCGCCCTTCGCGACGCATGCACGCGATCAAACGCGGAAGCTCGCGCTCCACTGCACCGGCGCCGAAGCGATGGATCAGGGTCAGGCGTCCGGGCTCGCGATCGGGGTCGAGGCGCTCGGCCAGCCCGGCGATCCAATCCTCGTCGAAGTCCGGCCCTACCTTCACGCCCAGGGGGTTCTGGATGCCGCGACAGAACTCGACGTGCGCGCCGTCGAGCTCCGCCGTGCGCTTGCCGATCCACGGCATGTGCGTCGAGAGGTTGTAGTAGCCCTCGCGCTGCGGCACGTGTCGCGTCTGCGCCTGCTCGTAACGCAGGGAGAGCGCCTCGTGGCTGGTGTAGAAGTCCACGCGCTTCAGCCGCGGCACGTCGGGGCCGACCACGGCCTCCATGAAGGCGACCGACTCCTTGATCGACTCGACGATGCGCGCGTAGTCGGCGCTGAAGCGTGAGCGACCCGCGAAGGAGAGATCCCAGCGCTCCGGGTGGTGCAGATCCGCGAAGCCGCCCTCGGCCAGCGCGCGCACGAAGTTCAGCGTCAACGCAGCGCGCTCGTAGCCGCGGAGCAGTAACGTTGGATCGGCCACGCGATCTTCGCGCGTGAACCCGGAGCGGTTGATCAGATCGCCGCGATAGGTGGGCAGCGTGAGGCCCGCGCGCTCCTCCGTGTTCGACGAGCGCGGCTTGGCGTACTGGCCGGCCATGCGCCCCACGCGCACCACCGGCTTCTTGGTCGCGTGCACCAGCACCAGGCTCGCCTGCAGCAGGATCTTCAGCTTGGCGGCGATGGGCTCGGCGCGGCAGTCGTCGAAGCTCTCGGCGCAGTCCCCACCCTGAAGCAAGAAGGCCTGGCCCGCCGCGGCGCGACCCAGCTCGCGCTCGAGCGCTTCGATCTCCCAGGAGGTCACGAGGGGTGGAAGCTGCGAGAGCTGCGTGAGCACGCGCTCGAGGGCGACCTCGTCCGGGTAGTGGACGACCTGTCCCTCCTGCTGAGCCTTCCAGCTCTCGGGGCTCCAGCCCTCGGGCGTGGTCACCATCAGCGCGCCTCGGCGCGGTTGGCGTCGGCGCCGGCATGGCGCGCGTCCTCGGCGATCAGGCGCGCGGCGCGCAGCCCGATCATCATGCTCGGCGCGTTCAAGGCGCTGACGGGCGTCTCGGGCATCACGGACGCGTCCGCGACGCGCAAGCCCTCGAGGCCACGCACGCGCAGGCGTCCATCGACCACGGCGCCCTCCCCCGTGCCCATGCGGCAGCTGCCCGCGAAGTGGAAGGTCGTCATCACGTTCTTCTCGATGAAGCGCTGAATGCCCGCGGAGTCGCGCGCCAAGGGGCCCGGCAAGAGCTCGCGGTTGCCTCGCTGCTTCAGGGGCTCGGCCGAGGCGATCTGCCGCGCCAAGCGCACGCCGTGGATCATGGTCTCCATGTCGGTCGCGCTCTTGAAGTAGCCGGGGTCGATGCGCGCGGGCCGCGACGCATCGTTCGACTCGAGCGTCAGGCTTCCGCGGCTCTCGGGCTTGCCCAGGATCACGACCACGCCGTACATGCGCGCCACGAAGTCGCGCACGGCGCGCGCGCGGAAGAGCACGTCGATGGCACCACGGACGCCCGCTCGCGCACCGGGCATGCCGTACACGGCGGGCGGCAAGGCGATGTTGGGCAAGAGCCGGATCAGCCCCTCGCGGAAGGAGGATCGCGCGGGATAGAAGACGTAGCAGCTGTCGGGCTGACCCGCGGGCAAGGCGGACGCGTGGTTGGCGCGATGGAAGCCGTAGAGCTGCGGATAGTTGAAGTCCACTTCCTCCTTGGCCTGGAAGAAGACGCTGACGTTCGGATGATCGTGCAGGTTCTGACCGACGCCAGGCAGGTCGTGCACGACGGGGACGCCCACGCGGCGCAGCGCCTCGCCGGGACCCACGCCCGAGAGCAGCAAGAGCCGTGGTGACTCGAGCGCGCCCGCCGTGAGCACGACCTCGCCCGTGGCCGAGGCGCGCACGCGCTGGCCACCGCGCAGCCACTCGACACCCGTGGCGCGACGACCGCGGAAGAGCAGGCGCCGCACGGCGGCGCCCGTGATCACCTCGAGGTTCGGGCGACCGAGCGCGGGCTTCAGGAACGCGGCGTAGGAGCTGCGGCGCTCGTCACCGTCGTAGCTCATCCACTCGTAGCCGAGCACGCCCGCGAGGTCGCCGTCGTTCAGATCCTCCGAGCGACGAAAGCCGCGCGCTTCGGCCGCCGCGATGCACGCCTCCGTGAACTCCGTGGGCTCGCGTCGGTGGATGCGCAGACGCTGCTCGAGCGCCTCGAAGTCGGGCGTGAGATCGTCCCAGCGCCAGCCATGGGGCCAGGCGTCGAAGTCGGCGCGATGTCCGCGCGTGTAGACCATGCCGTTGATCGAGCCGCTGCCGCCAAGGCCACGACCGGTGCCCAGGAAGATGCGTCGATCGCCCCAGCGCGCGTCCTCGGTGGAGAAGCGCTCGAAGAGCAGGCGGTCGTTGACGAAGGCGTCCTTGTAACCGTCAGCGCTCAGCGTCTCGGCATTCGCCTCGGCCGGCTCGCCGTGCTCGAGCAAGAGCACGTGATGCGCCGGATCCGCCGAGAGCTCCGCCGCGAGGATGCAGCCCGCGCTGCCGCCGCCGACGACGATGGTGTCGAACGAGCGCACGGTCACATTCGTCCCGACATCCACTTGGACGTCAGCTTGGCGCGCAGGGTCGAGAGAAGCTCGACGCCGCCCTTCACACGCGACGTCACGCCGTGGCCGTAGAGCGTGCGCAGCACACCGCGGAAGAGCTCGTAGTCCAGTGGCGCGACGGGGAAGATCTTCGAGGGCAGGTGCAGCGGCAGCCGATCTTCGAGCACGGCCTTGGGCGTGGTGCAGGCGCGCAAGCCCTCACGACCGTTCAAGCGACCGAAGCCCGAGCCACCCACGCCGCCGAAGGGCAAGGCCATGTTCATGTAGGGCAGCCCGAAGTCGTTGATCGAGGTGGAGCCCGCACGCAGCGCAGACACGAAGCGACGCGCCCGTGACGCGCTCTTGGTCATCACCGTCGAGCCGAGCCCGAAGCGCGTGCCGTTGGCGACCTCGAGCGCTTCCGCCTCGTCCGCGACGCGCGCGATGCACATCACGGGGCCGAAGAGCTCCTCCTGCATGATGGGCATGTCGGGCGTGACATCGACCAGCACGGTGGGCTCGAAGAAGTGCCCCTCGCCTTCACGCCGCTTGCCGCCGACCAAGGCGCGCGCGCCGCGAGCGACGGCGTCGTCCACCAGGCGCTCGACCAAGGCGACCTGCGTCTCCGTCACGCAGGCGCCGACGTCCACGGCGGCGTCGCCCAAGGGCGCGCCTTGCCTCAGCTCGGCCGCCAGCTCGACGATCTCGTCGACGAAGTCGTCGTACACGGCGTCGAAGACCAAGACGCGCTCGGCGGCCATGCAGTTCTGTCCAGCGGCGATGAACACGCCCACCAGCGCGGCGTGCACGGCCTGGGGCAGCGCCGCGTCGTCACAGACGATCAGCGGATCCTTGCCTCCGAGCTCCAGGATCACCGGCGTCAGCGTCTCCGCGCTCTCCGCGAGGATCTTCTTCCCGTTCTCCATCGAGCCCGTGAAGATCAAGAGATCCACGCCCGCGCCCACCAGCGCCGCGCCCGTGGGCACGAAGCCATTCACCAGCCGCACGAGGTTGCGCGAGAAGCCCTCGGCCTCGAGCGCCTCGTCGAAGATGCGTTGGAAGCGCGCGCTCGAGAAGGCCACGGCCTCGCTCACCTTGAGCACCACCGCGTTGCCCGCGAAGAGCGCGGGCAGCGTCGGGCCGAGCACGTTCTGCAGCGGGTAGTTCCAGGGCGCGACGATACCGACCACGCCGCGCGGCGCGTAGTGGATGCTGGCGCGCTTGTGCGGGAAGATGCCCGACGGCATCGACTCCGGACGCAGCGCCTCTTCACCGCGGGCCATGGTCCAGCGCAGCTTCTCCACCACGGGCCAGATCTCGCCCATGACGGCGTTCTCGCGCGTCTTGCCCGCGTCGCGGCAGATGATCTCCACCAGCTCGTCCGTGTGCGTGAGCACGTGATGGAGGATGCGCGAGAGCACCCGGCGACGCTGCGCGAAGGACGCCCGAGCCCAGGCAGGCTGGGCGGCACGAGCGGCCTCCACGGCACGCCGCACGCCCTCGGGACCATCGACGGGGACGAGTCCCAGGCTCCCCCCGGTGGCGGGATCTTCGCACTCGATCAGGCGGGGCTCCTGCCGGTGCGCGCTGAGGAGTGGATCGATGGTCTGGGTCTCGCTGGTCTGCATGGTCGTCTCCGGGGCAGCGAAAGCTAGCCCACGCGGCGCCTCGGGTCACCCGGGGTCGCGCGAATCGCGGCGCGAGCGGCCCGAGATGCGTGGACGCCGCCCCGAATGGCGCGGCGGAGGTCGAAGCGCCGAGCCCGCGCGGCTCAGAGGAACTGGGAGACGAGCCCGAGGATCACGCCCAGGGCGATCACCACGCCTCCGCCCACGAGCGCCTTCTTGGCGCCGGCGGCGGTGTCGCCCAGCAGCTGCTCGTAACTCTTGGCAGAGAGGATCAGGCTCTTGAACCCGGGCGCCACGATGGCGTTGCCCTCGGTCCGACCGCAGGCGTAGAGGCGCTCGCTCACGGGCAGGATCTTCTCCACGCAGTGAAAGGTGTTGGCCTTGCTCATGGCGGGGTTGTCGAAGCTGTACTCGCCGAAGAGGATGGGCTCCTTGTTGCCGACCGCGTTCTTCAGGTCGGCGAAGATGCCCTCCTTCTGGTTCTCGTCGAAGGTCTTCTCGAGATCGAAGCTGCCGCCCTCGAGGGCGTGGATCTCGACGGGCCCGCTGCCGTCGTCGAGGGTGAACTCGGCCGCGACCTTGTCGGCGACGTATTCCTTGCTCTGGCTGCGGTCGCCGTCCTTCCAGGTGCCCGTCACGTGCAGCTCGAAGTAGAGGCACGCCTTGCCGCTGGCGGGGGCCGTCAACGGCGCGTCGCACCTCACCGCGCCCTGCGCACTGATCATGCCCTGCTCGCCCGCGACCTCGGAACCACGCGCGCCCGCGTCTCCGGTGGAGACCAGTGGCGCCGCCGTCAAGCGAGCGGCCTTGAACTTCTGGATCGAGCCGTAGATCACGATCAGGATCCCTACAGCCACGACCAGCGCTGCGATTGCTCCCATGATTCCATCTCCTTATGCGTGGGTCGACCGAGGAGGCCGGACCTGGCGCCCCCGCGGAGCACATTCGGCTCTACCACGCGGGGGAAATGGGGGTCCTGCGTTTTCTCTCAGCGGATCGACGGGCCGTGAAGCCTCCCAAGGTCCCCATGGCGACAGGGGCACCAGGTGGGGATTGCAAGTCTCGGGGGGGTAAGGAAGATGCGCCCCGAACGGACGTAGGAGGAACCGGGACACGTCGCAGGCGCAAGCGGTCGATGGTCGCTCCCGGTTGAAGTGGAAAGGAACTCACCATGATGTATCTCGGATACCTGTTCATTCTGATCGCGGTCGCGGCCGTCATCTTCGGCTTCATGCAGCGCAAGAAGATGAAGACCATCGTCTCGGCGCCCTTCAAGCCCACGGGGCAGGTGCAAGGCAGCGCGGGCCCCGATGGCCTGATCAGCTGTCAGGGTGCCATCGCCGTGACCCAGCCGCTCGCGGCTCCCGTCTCGGGCAAGCCCTGTCTCTATTACGAAATCGAGATCAAGCAGGAGTGGGAGCAGCACGTCCAGACCGAGGACGGCATGAAGAAGAAGACCGGCAGGGACACCGCCCACACGGCGAAGGCCGGCAGCATGTTCAACGTCGACGATGGCTCCGGCCCCGTTCAGGTCGACGCCACCGACAAGGTGGACGCGAAGCTCGAGAAGTCCCACACGGAGAAGAAGAGCTACGGCTACGGTGACATCACCTTCGGCAGCTACCAGGTGCACATCCAGCGCCCGTCCGACTCGGACAAGCACGCCATCGCCACCCACCTCACCGAGAAGATCCTGCCCGCCGACGGAAACGTGTTCGTCGTGGGCAAGCTCACGGGCGACACCATCACCAAGCGTGACGGCATGCTCGGCAACATCATGCTCGCCCGCGAGGGCCGCGACGCGCTCATGGGCAGCAGCAAGCGCAACATGATGATCGGCTTCATCGTGGCGGGCCTGACCTTCGTCTCCGGCGTCCCCATGGCCGCCTTCGGCACGGCGCCCGCGGCCGCGGCGGACACCTGCTCGGGCATGACCGACGGTCTGACTTCGCCCTGCATCGGCCGCAGCTACGACGCCAACGACGTCGTCTTCAACTGGACCGTGACCACGGAGGCCGACTACGCCTTCAGCTCGGTCGGCACGGGCCAGAGCACGACCATGCGCATCTGGCCGGACATCACCGTCCGCAACGCCAGCGGCCCCATGTTCCACATGTCGGCTTCGGACGGCGCACCGGTGGAGTCGCAGTCCCACTTCATGCCGGGTAGCTACGAGATCCACGTCAACGACACGCACTACGGCTGGGCCGAGAACCTCGAGGGTGGCGCGGGCTTCTCGCTCATGATCACCCAGGTGCCGGGCACCGCGGTGGCCGCCGGGGCCGAACCCACGGGCGACCTGCCCGCGGGCGACCAGCCCGCGGCGGACGACGCGCCGGCGCCCGACGACGCGCCAGCGCCCGACGACGGCAACAAGTAGCGCCAGCGAGGCTGCGGCCTCCCCCATGCGACGACCCCCGACGCTCCGGCGCCGGGGGTCGAAGCGTTTGAGGCCAATAGCGCTCGACTCGAGGGATCCCTCGCCGGGCCTCGCCTGCTACTCTCCGCCGCATGGCCCTCCAAACCGTATTGGTCCTGCGCGCCGACGCGCAGAAGCTGCGAACCCTGTTCGAGCTCCCCGAGTCGACCGGAGGCTTCACCTCCGCGGGCGCAGGTGCCCAGCTCTCGGTGAAGTTGCTCGAGGACGGCGCCCTCGTGCGCACGCCCCACCCCTTCGGCACCGAGCCCGAAGCGCTCCTGGCGGCGGTCCGCACCCAGATGGGCCGCGCCCTCGCGCTGCACGAAGACGCGCGCGGGCTCTTCATCTACCCGAGCGTGGCGGAGGTGACGGCCGCCGATGTCGAGGGTGTGATCGACGAGGTCGGCGTGGGCGGGGAGTGGCTCGCCCACCAGGGCAAGCGCGACACCATGCCTCCCAGCGCGCAGCGGTCGCCCAGCGTGATGGAGCTGCTCGGCGGAGACGACGCCTCGGGCGCGCAGCTGCCCGATCTGGGCGCGCTCTTCGGGAACCTCGGCGGACCGGGCGGCGGCCTTCCGGATCTCGGCGCGCTCGCGGCGCAGATGGGGCTCGCCCTGCCCGACGACGCCATGGCCCAGATCTCCGCGCTGCTGAGCGGCGACCAGGGTGGCGCCTTGATGGAGGCCGCCTCGCGCATCGCGCAGGGGCTCTCGAGCGAAGATCTGAACCGCCTGGCCACGGGGGACATGGCCGCCGTCGCCGGCAAGGCCGAAGCCCTCGCCGCCCAGCTGGCCTTGGGCGCGGGCCCGGCGAACGCGGACGAATCTCCCGACGACGACGACGCCTAGAGCGAGAGCCCGCGAACTTTCTTCAAATTCCAAACTCCTCGGTAGTATCGAGCGCTTCCAGATCGGCGGATGAGAATTCTCGTCGACGCCGCGTCCGTGGGCTCGGGGCGACGCACGCGCCTGACGAGGAGCTCGATGCCGTAGGCCAGGAGCGCGCACCCGGCGGCGAAGAAGCGAGACATCACGCGATGGTACACAACCTCTTCACAGATGGGATCCGCTTGCTTTTCGTCGGAGCGCGTCCTAATCACCCGGCCGTGTCGCCGGGGTAGTCCCCGGATGGAGGCATCGATGTCAGAAATCTGGACCTCGACGCTCGTCTACGTACTCGTCTCCGCCGTGGTGTCCGTGAGCCTGCTCTGGGTCTCGCGAGCTGTGCGTGTGCGGGCGAAGCGTTCATCGGAGCTCAAGGGTGCGACCTATGAATGCGGCGAGGAGCCGGACGGTCCCGCCTGGGTCCGCTTCCACCCGCGCTACTACGTGGTGGCGCTGGTCTTCGTGCTCTTCGATGTGGAAGCCGTCTTCCTCTTCCCCTGGGCCCTGAACATCCGGCGCCTGGGTCTCTTCGCCATCGTGGAGATGGCGCTCTTCGTGGCCATCCTGCTCTTCGGTTGGGCCTACGCGCTGCGCAAGGGAGCCCTCGAGTGGCAGTAGACGAGTCGGATCGAAGCTACGAGCATCCGCTCTACACCACCCTCGAGCGCATGCCGGGTCTGGACGTGGCGACCACCACGATCGACAAGCTGCTCACCTGGGGCGCCACCAACTCGCTCTGGGTCTTCCCCATGGCCACGAGCTGCTGCGGCATCGAGCTGATGGCCACCGCCGCTAGCCGCGTCGACGCAGACCGCATGGGCACGATCGTTCGCGGCACGCCGCGGCAATGCGACGTGATGGTCGTGGCCGGCACCATCACGGTGAAGATGGCGCCGCGCGTGCTGAAGCTTTGGGAGCAGATGCCGGAGCCGAAGTGGTGCATCGCCATGGGCTCCTGCGCCATCAGCGGCGACTTCTACCGCGACATCTACTCCGTCATCCCGGGCATCGACACGGCCATTCCCGTGGACGTGTACATCCCCGGCTGCCCGCCCAACCCCGAGCAGCTGATCGCTGGCCTGATGCGCCTGCAGGAGAAGGTCCGCGCCGTGCGCGCCGGCGAGTGGGCGCCCAAGGAGGAGCGCCCCGAGACCGCCGCCATGCAAAAGACCGCGCCCTCGATCGCGCGTGTCAGCTCGCCCGAGCGCTCGCAGGACATCACGCTCGCGCAGCTGCGCGGCGCCGGCAACCTGGGTCTGGGAGGCGGCATGAAGCGCAAGTCGCTCCCGATCGTGACCGCGGAGGCCGGGCCTCCAGCCGAGGCGAGCACCGCGGCGACCGAGTCCACGGAGCCCGCCTCCCCCGACTCCTCCACCGACTCTGCGAAGGCCGAAGATGTTGAAGGCTGAAGCGTACCGGGCGCTCCTCGAGAGCGACTTCGGCGTCCAGGAATTCTCGGACAAGACGCCGCCCTGCATCGAGGCGAGCGAGCACCATCGCCTCGCGGCGACGCTGAAGGAGCGCGGCTACACGCTCTACGGCTTCGTGGCCGCGACCCACATGCCCGCGGTCAAGGGCGCCGCGGACGCGCTCGAGCTCGCGGGTCACTACGAGGTGGCGACGGGTCTGCGCTGCCCGACGGAAGGCTCCCACATCGCCATCTGGCGCGTGCGCCTGGGCCTCGACGAGGAGCTTCGCACTCTGGTCGATCTCTTCGTCGGCGCCGACTGGCAGGAGCGTGAGCAGTACGACCTCGTCGGCGTGCGCTTCGCTGATCACCCGGACCTCCGGCGCCTGATGCTGCCCGAGGATTGGGAAGGCCACCCCCTGCATCGCGACTATCCCATCGACACCCCACACCCCCCCTGGAGGTGACGTGACCCTAGCCTCCGCAGCACGCCTGGGCGTCGACCCGCACCGCGACCTCACGGACTACGATCCCGAGGCGGATCTGATGGTGCTCAACATGGGCCCGCAGCATCCGAGCACGCACGGCGTGTTCCGCGTGAAGCTCTACCTCGATGGCGAGACCATCGTGCGCGCCGTGCCCTACGTCGGCTACCTGCACCGCGGTGTGGAGAAGCTGCTCGAGGAGCTGACCTTCGTGCAGGCGACGCCCATCGTCGACAAGAACGACTACGTCAGCCCCATGACCAACGAGCAGGCCATCAACATGGCCTTCGAGGCGCTGCTCGAGGTCGAGGTGCCGCGACGCGCGCGCTACATGCGCACGCTCTTCGCGGAGATGTCGCGCATCTCGTCGCATCTGCTCTGGCTGGCGACCTTCGGCATCGACATGGGCGGCGCCCTCGGCGGCGGCACCACGCTCTTCCTGCATTGCTTCCGCGAGCGCGAGTCCATCCTCGACCTCTTCGAGCTCGTGACGGGCGCGCGCTTCCACTACAACACGCACACCATCGGCGGAAATCGCCACGACATCCCGGCGGGCTGGGCCAAGCGTGTCCACCAGGCCCTCGACCTGATCGCCTCGCGCGTGGACGAGTACCTCGATCTGTCCACGAAGAACGCCATCTTCGTCGCCCGCACGCGCGGCGTGGGCACGCTGCCCGCGAAGCTCGCGCTCGAGCTGGGCATCACCGGTCCGATCCTGCGCGCCAGCGGCGTCGATCACGACCTGCGTCGCGACGCGCCCTTCCACGCCTACGACGAGATCGACGTGAAGGTGCAGACCGAGCAAGCCGGCGACTGCCTGGCGCGCGCCCACGTGCGCATCCGCGAGCTCTCGGAGAGCATCCGGCTGAGCAAGCTCCTGGTCGACGGCCTGCCCGAGGGACCCATCTGCGGCGGCCGCCCGATCAAGAACCCGACGCAGTTCAAGGCCAAGGACGGTCAGGCCTACGTCGCCCTCGAGACGCCCCGCGGCGAGCTCGGCACCTACGTCATCGGCGGTGGCGGCAACAAGGGCGCGTCGCCCTATCGCCTGAAGATTCGCCCGCCCAGCCTGCACGCGCTGGCGGCCATGCCCTATCTCCTCGTCGGCGGCACCATCAGCGACGCCGTCGTCATCCTCGGCTCCTTGGATCCCATCATGGGCGAGGCGGATCGATGAATGCCATCCACCCCATCGTGCTGCATGGCCTGATCTACGGCGGCGCCATCGCGACGGTGCTGCTCACGCTGACGGCCTGGGGCATCTGGTTCGAGCGCAAGTTCGCCGGCCGCATGCAGAGCCGACTGGGACCGACGCTGGTCGGTTGGGTCGGGCTGCTCCAGCCCCTGGCCGACGCGGCGAAGCTGCTGCAGAAAGAGGACCTGATCCCGGATCAGGCCGACCGCACGCTCTACCTGGCCTCCCCGCCGCTGACGGTCTTCTTCACGCTCGCGACCGTGGCCGTGATCCCCTTCAGCGTCGACGTGGCGGTGGCGAACCTGCCCATCGGCGTGCTGTGGATCCTGGCGCTCGGGGGCTTGATGGTCTTCCCGGTCTGGACCGCGGGCTGGGCGAGCGCGAACAAGTACGCGCTGCTCGGCGGCATGCGCGCCGTGGCCCAGGGCATCAGCTACGAGATCCCCATGGTGCTGTCGGCGCTGGTGCCGGTGATCTTCGCCGGCAGCATGGACGTGAACGAGATCGTGACCTGGCAGGCCGAGCACCACTGGCTCGTGCTCGGACCGGGGCTCTTCGCCTTCGTGATCTTCTTCGTCTCCTCCCTGGCCGAGGCGAACCGCATCCCCTTTGACATCCCCGAGGCCGAGAGCGAGCTCGTCGCCGGCGTGACCACGGAATACTCGGGCATGCGCTTCGGCCTCTTCTACATGGCCGAGTACCTCCACACGCTGGTGGCCTCGGCGGTGGCCTCGGCGCTCTTCCTGGGCGGATGGAACGGCCTCTTCGGCCTGGCCGACGGCATCCATTGGATGCTGGCCAAGACGCTGGCGCTCTTCTTCATGATCACCTGGGTGCGCTGGTCGCTGGTTCGCTTCCGCTCCGATCAGCTGATGCGCTTGTGCTGGATCTACCTCGTGCCGATGAGCCTCGCCCTGGTGATGGTCTCGGCGCTCTGGGTCTACTACGAGCCGATGTTGGGTGGTCACTGATGGGCTATTTCATCGACGCGGCGCGCTCCATGGCCAGGTCCATGCGCACGGTCTTCCGCAAACCCACGACGATCCAGTATCCGGCCGAGAAGCGCGATCAAGGTCCGCGCGCGCGCCTCACCTTTGCCTTGGTGCACGACGAGCACGGCGAAGAGGCCTGCGTCGGCTGCTTGATGTGCGAGAAGATCTGCCCCTCGCGCGTGATCACGGTGACGGCGGGCGACAAGCGGCCGAGCGAGGTGACGGGCAAGAAGCGCGGCTTCGCGGACGACTTCGTGCTCGACATGAACGCCTGCATCTACTGCGAGCTCTGCGTCCAGGTCTGTCCCACGGACGCCATCGTGATGACCCAGGATCACATGGTGCCGGGCTTCTCGCGCGAGGACCTGGTGCTGACCATGGACAAGCTCTACGCCAATGAGACCGAGACCACGCTCTCCTGGGGTCGCGCGAGCAACTTGCTCGAGATGCAAGATCCGAAGCGCGGCACGGAAGAAGATCGGGCCGCGACCAAGCAGAGAGCGGGCGCCAAGCCCGCCGAGGCCGAGGCCGCCAAACCCGCCGCCAAGCCTGTGAAGCCGGCGAAGGCCGCCAAGGCCGAAGCCCCCGAAGCCGTGGTCGCCGAGCCTGCCAAGGTAGAAGCCGCCGAGCCTGCCAAAACCGAAGCCGCCCAAGCCGAAGCGTCCGAAGCCAAGCCGGAGGCAAAGTGATGATCGACCGAATCGCATTCGGGATCGTGGCCGCCGCTCTGCTCCTGAGCGCGCTCAGGGTCGTGACGAGCAAGAACCTCGTCCACTCCGTGCTCTGGCTCGGCGTCACCCTGGCCAGCACGGCCGTCGCCTACCTGTTGCTCTCGGCGCCCTTCATCGCGTCGATCCAGATCATGCTCTACACGGGCGGCATCATCACGCTGATGCTCTTCGGCGTCATGCTCACCCGCAGGGGTGAAGACCTGGCCATCCCCAACGACACCTCCGAGGGCGGCCGCGCGCTGGTGCTCTCGCTGGCGACCTTCGGCCTCTTCACCGGCGCCGTCGTCATGACCCCCCTGCCCCTCGACGCGCCCTCCATCACCGTGGACACGGCGGAGCTCGGCCGGCAGATCCTCGGCCCGAACCTGATGGCCTTCGAGGTCCTCTCCGTGCTGCTGCTCGCGGTCATGGTCGGCGCCATCGTGATCGCGCGTCGCCGCGACGCCTCGGTGGATCACACGGCCCCGGGCCTGCGCCTCGACACCGACCCCTCGTCCGAAGATGGGAGCGCCTCCTGATGCCCCTCGCTGCATGGCTGATCCTGGCCGCGGGCCTGTTCTCCATTGGACTCTATGGCGTCGCCAGCCGCCGGGGTGCCATCGGCATCCTGCTCAGCGTCGAGCTGATGGCGAACGCCGTGAACCTCATCTTCATCGCCTTCGGACGCTATCGCGGCGACCACCTCGGGCAGGTCTTCACGCTCTTCGCCGTCGCCCTCACGGTGGCCGAGGTCGCGATCGGACTCGCCCTCGTCATCCTCTTGCACCGCGTGCGCCGCTCGGACGAGCGCGTGGACGAAGTCAGGGAGCTGCACGGATGAGTCTGCCCATCGAGCTCGCCCTCGTGGCGCTTTTCGTACCCGCCGCCATGGCCGTGCTGTTGGCGCTCGTGCCCCCGCTCAGGCGCACAGGTCGCCCCGCCGCGTGGCTCTCCGTGCTGGCGGCCACCGTGTCGCTGGGAGCAGCCGTCTGGCTCTTCGCGGACCAGCTCGCGCACCCGACGCGAGACCTGCTGGAGAGCGTGGCCTGGCTGCCCCACGCGGGCGCGAGTATGGCCGACGTGGGCCTGCGCATCGACGGCATCTCCGTGGGCATGACCTTGGTCGTGACCCTCGTCGCCTTCTGCGTGCAGGTCTTCTCCCTCGACTACATGCGCTCGGAGCCGGACGCCGACCTGGGCCGCTACTTCGCGTACCACTCCTTCTTCATCTTCAGCATGTTGATGCTGGTGCTGGCTCCGAACCTGCTGCAGCTCTTCTTCGGCTGGGAGCTGGTGGGCCTGACGAGCTACCTGCTGATCGGCTTCTACTTCAAGAAGCCTTCCGCCGCGAAGGCCGCCGTCAAGGCTTTCTGGGTGACGAAGCTCGCGGACACGGGCCTCTTGCTCGCGCTGCTCGTGCTCTATTCGCACACCGGCGGGTTCGAGTGGACGAGCCACCCCGGCGCGGACGTGGCCACCCTGGTCACGCTGCTGCTCTTCGTGGCCGTGGTCGGTAAGAGCGCGCAGTTCCCGCTCCACGTCTGGCTGCCCGACGCCATGGAGGGCCCGACGCCGGTCTCCGCGCTGCTGCACGCGGCCACCATGGTCGCCGCGGGCGTGTACCTCATCGTGCGCACGGATCCGCTCTTCGCTCAGGCCGCGCTGACACGCGAGGTGATGGTCTACATCGGCTCCTTCACGGCCATCTTCGCCGCCGTGATCGCCTGCGTGCAGACGGACATCAAGAAGGTGCTCGCCTACAGCACCTGCTCGCAGCTCGGCTACATGGTGGCGGCGCTGGGCGCTGGCTCCGTGATGGGCGGCTACTTCCACCTCACCACCCACGCCTTCTTCAAGGCGCTGCTCTTCCTCGGCGCCGGCAGCGTGATCCACGCCGTCCACAGCAACGAGATGAGCGACATGGGCGGGCTGTGGGGACGCATGAAGTTGACCGGCACCGTCTTCTTGGTCGGATCCATCTCGCTGGCGGGCATGCCCTTCACCGCTGGCTTCTTCAGCAAGGATCTGATCCTCGAGTCCATGCTGGAGTCGGGCCGCCTCCTGCCCTGGCTGGCGTTGCTCGGCGCGGCCTTCCTCACCGCCTTCTACATGGGCCGCGTGTTCTTCCTGGTCTTCCTGGGCAAGCGCTCGGAGAAGGCCGAGCACGCCCACGAGGGCGGCTGGGAGATGCGGCTGCCGCTCGTGCTCCTGGCCATTCCGGCGCTCTTGGGGGGCTACTTCGGCGCCCACTTCGCGGGCATGTGGCACCTCGACTACGAGCCGGAATGGAACCTCCAGGCCTTCGCGCCCTCGCTCGTGCCCATCCTCGGCTTCGTGGCCGCCTGGTCCATGTACGGCCGCGGTGAAGCGCGCCCCGCGCCCGCCATGCTCGCGCCCATCGCCCGCCTCGCCCGCTCCGGCGCCCTCGATCACTTCTACGAGGGCGTCTACCGCGTGCTCGGTCTGAAGCTCGCCGCCGCCGTCGGCTTCTTCGACCGCTACATCGTCGACGGCCTGATCAACCTCGCCGGCTACCTCACCCTCACCGGCGGCCAGCGCGTGCGCCGGCTCCAATCCGGCAACGTGCGCGACTACGTCTTCGTGGTCGCGTTCGCCATCTTTGCTCTCTCCGCCTTTGGGATGCTCCGATGATCCCGCACGCACTTGCCATCCTCGTCGGCGCACCCTTCGTGGCGGCGCTCGTCTTGCTCGCCGTACCTCAGCGCTTGCGCCTGGTGACGCGCCTGGTCTCCCTGGCCGCCGCGTTGATCTCCGCCGGGCTCTCGGGCTGGGTCGCGGCCACCTGGGACATCGCTCGCGGCGGCTTCCAGCTCGACGAGCGCTACACCGTGCTGCCCTCCCTCGGCATCGAGATGCACCTCGCCGTCGACGGCTGGGGCGCCGCGCTCTTGGTGCTGACGGGCCTGATCATCGTCGCCGGCGTGCTCGCCACCTGGACGCAGGAGCGACGCGACCAGGAGTTCTACATCCTCCTGCTCGTGCTGGTGTCGGGCGTCTTCGGCGTCTTCGTCTGCCAGGACCTCTTCATCTTCTTCCTCTTCTACGAGATCGCCGTCTTGCCGATGTACATCCTCATCGGCATCTGGGGCAGCCAGGGGAAGGTGGAGCCTCGAGGACCGCTGAAGTTCGTGTACGAGTACCTCGATGTCGGCGGCCGCGAGTACGCGGCGATGAAGCTGACCCTGATGCTCCTGGTCGGCTCCGCCGCCATCCTGGTCGCCATCCTCGCGCTCTACAGCGAAGCGGGCGGCACCACCTTCGACATGATCGAGCTCGGTCGTCATCACTTCGACGTCGACACGCAGAAGCTCTACTTCCCCATCGTGTGGCTCGGCTTCGGCGCCCTCGCCGGTGTCTTCCCCTTCCACACCTGGTCGCCCGACGGACACGCCGCCGCCCCCACCGCCGTCTCCATGCTGCACGCGGGCGTGCTGATGAAGCTCGGCGCCTTCGGCATCATGCGTGTGGGCATGGTGCTGATGCCCGAGGGCGCCATCGCCTGGGCGCCTGTCGTCGGCGGCGTCGCCGTGATCAACATCGTGTACGGCGCCTTCGGGGCCATGAGCCAGAAGGACCTCAAGTACATCGTCGCCTACTCGTCCGTGAGTCACATGGGCGTCGTGATGCTGGGCGCCGCGACCATGACCGTGGACGGCTGGAACGGTGCCATCTTCCAGATGGTCGCCCACGGCGTGATGACCGGCCTCTTCTTCGCCCTGGTCGGGTTGGTCTACGGCAAGACGCACACGCGCTGGGTCCCGAAGATGGGCGGCTTCGGTCGCGTCATGCCGGGCATCGCCAGCTTCTTCACTCTGGCCTGTCTGTCGTCCCTGGCGCTGCCCGGCACAGCGGGCTTCATCGCCGAGCTCTTGGTCTTCCTCGGAGCCTGGCAATCGGGCCACCCGGTCTGGGCCATCGCGGGCGCCGCCGGTGCCTTCGTCACCGCGGTCTACGTACTGCGCGCGGTGAAGAGCATCTTCTGGGGCGAGGGCCCGTCCAAGGAGTTCGAGCACTTGGGTGACGCCAACCGCGTCGAGTGGGGCGCCCTCGTGCTGCTCGGCGCCGCCATCCTGGTCTTCGGCTTCTGGCCGGGACCCGTCCTCCATCTGATCGACGCGACCACCACGCGTCTGGTCCACGACCTCCTCCCCCTCACCCTGGCGCTGAACCCGTGATGCTCACCGAACTCAGCCCGCTGCTGCTTCCGCTGCTCGTCCTGGGCGCAGCCCTGCTCGTCCTCTTCGCCGACATGGCGCTGCCCAAGAACGGCGGACGACACCTCGGCCTGTTCATGGCCATCGCCTTCGCGGCCATCTTCGGCGCGTCGTTCTTCGTCGACACGGCGGGGAACGTGTTCGACGGCGTGTGGGTCGGCGGCGACTTCACGCTCTTCTTCGATCGCGTCTTCTTGCTCGCGGGCGCCCTCGCCAGCCTGGGCAGCCTCGATCACGTCGCGCGCCACATGCCCGGCAGGCAGGGCGAGTACTACCTGCTCCTGGCCTGCAGCGTCTTCGGCATGATGCTGCTGCCCGGAGCCCGGGATCTGGTCCTGCTCGTGGTCTGCTTCGAGTTGATGGGCATGCCCCTCTACCTGCTGGCGGCCTGGTCCAAGACCGACGACAAGGTCGGCCGCGGCAAGAACGCCTCCGAGGCGGCGCTGAAGTTCTACCTGGTCGGCGCCGTGAGCTCGGTCTTCCTCTTGCTCGGCCTCGCTCTCGTCGTGGGCATGTCGGGCACGACCTCGATCACTGCCCTGGCGCACATGCGGCACTCGGCGCTCTTCGACCTCGGGCTCTTCACCATCTTCGGCGGCATGGGCTTCAAGATCGGCGTCGTGCCCTTCCACATGTGGGTGCCGGACACCTACGAGGGCGCGCCCACGCCCTTCGTGGCCTTCCTCTCGGTGGCGCCCAAGGCGGCCGGCTTCGCGGCGCTGTGCGTGGTCTTCCTGGTCGGCTTCCACGTGCCGAGCGGCAGCTTCATTCCGCTGCTGCTCTTCCTCGCCGCGACCACCATGATCGTGGGCAACCTCTTCGCCCTGCGGCAAGAGAACGCCAAGCGCCTCTTGGCCTACTCGGGCATCGCGCAGATCGGCTACATGCTGCTCACCTTTGCCACCGGCACGCGCATGGGCACGGGCATGCTGCTCTTCTTCCTCGCCGGCTACACCGTCACCAACGTCGGCGCCTTCATGGTGGTCGAGGCCATGGCCTCCGGCGATCGGGGCACGGATCAGATCGACGACTTCGACGGTCTCTACGCGCGCTCACCCGGGCTCGCGCTGGCGATGCTGCTCTTCCTGCTCTCGCTGGCGGGCATCCCCTTCGCCGTCGGCTTCTGGGCGAAGCTCTACGTCTTCATGGCGGTGTGGGAGGCGGGCCACGGCATGCTGGTCTTCCTCGGTGCCGTGCTGGCCGTCGTCGCGCTCTTCTACTACCTGCGCATCGCGCGCGCGATGTACATGAACGAGCCCAAGGACGCGACGCCCCTCGAGACACCCCTCGGGGTGAAGCTGGCGATCCTCCTCTGTCTCGCGGGCGTGCTCGGAATGGGCGTGTACCCCGCGCCCTTCCTCGAGCAGGCGATGCTCGCCTCGCGCAGCCTCTTCGGCTGACTGCCACGGGCGTAGGCTGGGGACGCTCCTCGTCACTTTCGTCAGTACGGGGTTTGGGAACGCTCCTGCGCCCGGATTTGCTTCGGGGCGAGTTTGAGGCGACAACCTTCTGCGTATGGCTGAGATGGACGTGGCCAGGCTCGTGCACGCGCCGGCGTTTCGCGCGCTGCGGCGGGTGGCTGCGGAGGGGCTCGGCGTGCAGCTCGTGGTCGTGGACTCCGACGGAGCGCTGGCACATCGACGCGGAGGCGTGCTCGAGGCCGTCTCGCCGCCCTGTCGCGCGGCGCTCTTCACGCCTCGGGGTTTCGAGCGCTGTGACGCCTTCTACGAGCGACTCGGCGCGCCTCAGCCGAACCCGCAGGACGGAGACCTGGCTCGCGATCGGCCGTGCCCGTTCGGGCTGTCTGCCCGCAGCGTGGCGCTCTCCGGCGGTCTCACCTTGGTCGCCAGCGGATACGTCCACGGGGCGCCCGGGCAGGTCGACGCGAGCGCTCTCGCCGAAGTGGGGGTCGAGGCGCCGGAGCTGGACGATGCGGCCCAGCGCGCGCCACGTCCCGGCGTCGAGGGCCTCGGTCTTCTCGACGCGCTGCTGGCGGCGTGCCGCGACGTCCTGACGACGAGCACGCCGAGTCCCGAGGACGCCACCAAAAGCTCGCCGCGCATGGCGCACGTGGGGAGGATGCTCGAACGCTACGCCAGCAGCGACGCGCTGGTGCTGATCACGGGTGAGACGGGCGCGGGCAAACACCACGCGGCGTGGGCCCTGCACGACGCCTCGGCGGGCCAGGGCGCGGCCTTCGTGAGCTGTCGCCTGGGCGCGGTTCAACCCGAGCTGCTCGAGGCCACGCTCTTCGGTCACACACGGGGTGCCTTCACCGACGCCAGCCGCGCCTCGGACGGTCTGCTCGGCGCCGCGCGCGGAGGCACCCTCCTGCTCGAGGAGGTCGGAGAGCTGCCCGAGCGAGCTCAGGCCCTGCTGCTGCGGCTCCTGGCCGAGCGGCGCTACCGCCCCGTGGGGGCGAGTCGTGAGCGCACGCTTCAGGCGCGCCTGCTGGCGACCACGCGCCTCGATCTGCGGGAGCAGGTGAAGCGCGGAGCTCTGCGCGAGGATCTCTACTACCGCCTCGATGTGCTGCGACTGGAGCTGCCGCCACTTCGGGAACGACTCGAGGACCTGCCGGCGCTCTTGCAGGTGCTGGCGAGAGCGCGCGATCTGGTCCTGCCACCGCTCTCCTCCGAGGCGCTGCGCTGCTTGCAGCGCTACCCCTGGCCCGGCAACTTGCACGAGCTCGCGGCCGAGGCGGCGCGCCTGGCGGCCGCGGGCGCGACCGAGGTCAGACCCGCGGACCTCTCACCAGCTGTGCGTGCGGCGGGAGGATTCGCTCACGAGGGCAGCTTCGAGGCCCCCGCCTCCGCGCCCCGGAAACTGGCCGACGCG
>Ga0100396_1000727_pt1 | contig 20247 bp, 20 predicted proteins | sample CryGeymeta201520_FD_81551 | JGI IMG/M metagenome (GOLD analysis project Ga0100396, IMG submission 81551) | Groundwater microbial communities from Crystal Geyser aquifers in Utah, USA - Crystal Geyser metaG 2015-20 | ecosystem: Environmental > Aquatic > Deep subsurface > Groundwater | place: USA... | reverse complement strand
CTTCCACCCCGGATCCCCCCACAAACTCCTCGATGAGCGCAAAGCCAAGCCCGACCATATAGACCTTGTCAGGGGCAAAGCCGAGGACATGCCCCCCGGCCCTGAACTGCATGATCCTTCCCTCATCTCCTGAAATGGAAACGCCAATGCTCCGATGATCTCTTGGCAGCTACGCCGCCTCAACCCCGTACACCGCACAACAGAAAAACAGAAAAAATACACACCCCGGTCCAAAATGAAATCTCAAATTCCTCATGCATTGGTCTCCCTTAACTCTAATCTTTTCAGAATCTCAAATACTTAAGTATCCTACCCTTCACGAAAACCGGAAAACATGCCTAAAAACCGTAAATCTAAAGGGCGTTCCTCGCTCAACCCACTCAAGTATTGATCTCCATCCCCGGAAAATCAGCTCTGCAAACTGCAAGTGCAAAGAGCCCACGCATCTTTATCGCCACTGTATCAGTTTCTTTTCGCCCTCGATGTCGCCTATGATCACAAGCTCCGAGTTCTCCCTGATAGGCTCTCCGGGATCGGGGTTTATCTTCATGGCGCCTTCCGCCTTGATTGCCACAACCGAGCATCCCGTAAGTTCACGGATTCTTGATTGAGCCAGGTTTTTGCCGACAAGGGCCTTTGGCGCCTTCAAACGGAAGACGTTCAGGCCTTCGGCCAGCATGATTATATCTTCGTTCCTGAGGAAATTGAAAATAGCAGTGGCTCCAAGAGTGGGATAGGACATCACGAAATCAGCCCCGGCGCGATGAAGTGTGCTCACGTTCCTCTCAAGATTGGCCCTGCTGAGTATGCGCATATCGGGCCGAAGGCTCCTCAGATACTTCGTAAGATAAATGTTTGTGGCGTCATCGTGTGTTGTAAGAAGAGCCGCAGGAGCGTTTTCAATCCAGGCCTTCTGAAGCGTGCGGATATCGGCGGCGTCCCCGAAGACATAATGCTCCTGTTCCTGAACCCTTCGAGGGTTTTTCTCGATGATCAGATACTCTATATTCCGTTCTTTGAAAAGCTCGGAAATGGTCTGCCCCACCCTGCCTCCTCCGAGTATGAGAACCGGATTCGCGCTGGTTCTGCACACATGGTAAAAGGAATATACATCATCAAAGGCATCCATATTCTTCTTAGATCCGGCAAGTACCAGAACGCTGTTGGCTTCGATAAGGCTTTGCGGGTTCACTGTGGTGAAATGTCCCCTCTCCCAGATCCCCACGACACTCAATCCGAATTCCTCCCGTATTCTGCTTTCCGCAAGCCGTTTCCCCACAAGCGGAGTTCCATAAGCGGATGACTCCGCTATTATCAACTCATCGAACCTGCTTATGACCGTTGAACGGCAGTCCCCCCCGACCGTCCAGGCGGCCAGTGATCGGCCCAGCATGTCGTGGAGTTTTATAACCTTTGTACTCCCCGCCATATAGAGGATGTCTTCGGAATGAGGGGAGTCGGCAGTGGTGATTATGGGTACACGCTCATTGAGTTCCCTTACTGTGAAGGCGATGTTGGTGTTTATCTCATCGGCGTTGGTCGCCACAACAAGCGCCGCGCGCTCAATCCTCACCTTCCGGTATGTTTCAGGATCGTCTATGTCTCCCACCGCTACGCGGATGCCTGAATCGTAAAGCTCCAGGGCCCGTTTGAGATCATCAACGATCAGTACATACTCCAGACCGTGACTTTTCAGCTTCTCGATGAGGGCGGAGGTCACTTGGTCATAAGCGGTAACGATCACATGATCGGCTGTTTCAGGCGGAAGTTCCCTGGGAGCGCGGTTCTTGGCCTCCTCTTCCATCCAAGGGGCGTAAAAAAACTTGATAAATGTAAAGGGGAGAAGGGTAAGAAGATAGATTACCCCTGTAAGGAGAACCATTATAGAAAAGAGACGGCCCAGATCGGTATGAAAGGTAATGTCCCCGAAGCCCAGGGTGGTCATGACAGTAAGGGTCCAGTAAATACCTGTTATCCAGGAATAGCTCTTCCCCTCGAATGCCATGATGGAATGGAACAGCACGCTGTAAAGTGCAATCAGCAGCAGCAGAACCAGTATAAATCTGGAAAGCAGCCGGAAATTTCGTTTTACGCTCTGATGACGCGCAAAGTAGCTTATTATAGAAGGCAAGAACTTCAAGGTCTTTTTCTCATTCCACCAGGTCTGTTCTCCCTGATCTCAAAATCCACCGCAAATCGCCGGTCTGCCTTGTAAAGCAAACAACGGGGCTTAAGGCCCCCTCCGACCTAGAATCTGCAAATATCAACAACGTCCCCAAAATGGCGCATGCCCGAATGGAGCACAACGAAGCATGAAAATAACCCCCACCCCTCCCTCCCCCGTCGAGGGGGAGGGAATAATGAGGCTTCATCCCGACGTTTCTACGGTAAAGGGGGAGGAGGAAAGGGAAGGGCCATTTTCATATAAAAGCTGCACACAGAAACACATTTCATTTAAGAGCCGTGTCTGATGCACTCTCAAGGCATCCCGCGACCAGGCGTGCGAATTCTTCGAAATCGGCCAGATCGCGCTTCAGAACCGAATATACCTGCGAATCTTCAATTCGCGCATAGTTGTGGATTATCAGGTTCCGAAACTGAGCCATCTTCACTAACCTTGAAAGCAAGGAATGCGGGATAAGCCCTTTTTCGGCCAATGACTTAAAGACGTCCCTGTTATCTTCAGGGAACCGGAGGCCTTTTTCCGAAATGATCCGCCTTCCGATGTCCAGGCATGCCTCAATGGCAACCTGCAGAGAACGTTCAACCGCCCGCCGCAATCTGGGGCTTTCCAGATAATCCTGGAGCCGGGGGACGCCTTTCTCCTCACTCTTCAGATACGCAAGTTCGTTTCGAAGCAGTGCGAGCCTTTCAATGATGATTTCATCATCCACCAAGTCTGTTCTCCCTTATTTCCCTCAAAAGGGCCTCGCGAAAAAACCGCCTTGAAGGGCCAAGATCCGCATATATCTTTCCGGCCATTACCTCAAAATCCATCCTCGCCCCGCGGTCGCGCTCATGGAGCAACCTTCCTGTTTTCAGTATCTGATGCGTCAGGACGCACGGAGCATCGTTTAGTATAACCACATCGGTTTCGATACCGGCAAGTAGGCTCATCTCGTCGGCCATTTTGAGGCGCCGGTCCAATCGCGCAGCGGAATCATCCTCTTTCAGGAGCACGGCAATATCGAGATCGCTTTCAGAGCGTTGCCTGCCGGTTGCCTGCGAGCCGAACAAATAGGCGGCAATAATATCCTCCTGCTTGGAAAGATAAGCTGTAAGCTCAGCCTTGTTAAGTTCCTCTTTCATGTCATCCAAACCGGACGGGTGAGACACCTGGCCTCTTTTCTCATCACAAACAGGGGAATGGCCACTATGGGCCATCTCCGGCTTTTTCATTATTGCTCATTTTCTATTATAGCTGATTGGCAGTATAAAACCATTGATAGCCGGAGTCAAATAATGACCCACCCGGCCGACCATATCCGCACCTCCTCAATAGGCCCGCTCCCATGGGTTACGCTTGCAGGCCAGATGAACTATCTTCTTTGCCATTTGAGGGTAGGAATAACCGGCGTATTCGGCTGCGCAGGCCATGCTGGCGTCTTCGCTTATGTCAGGGTTGGGATTGACGTCGAGCACGTAGAAGACCCCATCTCTAAGCCGGACATCCATCCGGGCGTAGTCCCTGCATCCAACAGCCCTGTAGGCGGAGCGGCATCTCGCTTCAAGTTCCTGCAATTGAGAAGCGGTGAGTCGCGACGGAATGGTGGTGCGGATACCTTCATAATGAGGCGAGCCGGGGATGAATTTTGCCTCGTAGGTGCAAAGACGGTCGTGAATATCTGAAAAGGATGAGAAATCAAACTCAGCGGGCGGCAGCATCTCCACATTGCCGTTTCCCCAGAGAGATACGTGAAATTCCAGCCCGTCAATAAAATCCTCCACAAGGGCGGGCACCCCGACCTCCTCAACAAGATAGGATATGCGCTCTGAGAGCTGGCTTTGGTTCATTACCACAGAATCGGACGAGAGCCACTCGCTGCAGTGGCCGAAGGCGGGCTTGACAATGGCGGGAAAGCCGCTCCAGCCGTTTGCCTCAGCAGCGGAGTAAAGGCGCCATTTTGGGCTCGGCACTCCCTCGTGTTCAAGCAGACTCTTCACCCTTCGCTTGTCATAACTCAACTTGATGGTCGAAGCCTTAGACCCGGTGAAAACAAATCCCATCTCCTCCAGGCTGCGGGCTACGATCCACTCGGCATGGCGGAGGCCCGGGATGCCCTCACACCAGTTGAATACGATCCATTTTCGTGGGTCGTAAGAGGAAAGGCCTTCTCGAAATCCAGTGTCGGTTACGGGAAAAAAGTCCACCTGAAAGCCGCATGAAATAAGCGAATCGCAGAGACGCTCATGGGCATTTGATACCTCTTCCTTTTCCTGTTCCGACCAGCTTGAATCCGCATCGTGAAGAAGAAGGACATAGATGTCTGGTTCGGAAGGCAGTGAGGTCACCTCCACCTCCAAAAATGAGATCATCCATTAACGATGGATGCAATGAATCACAACATGGAAATATTGGATCAACAAACGCTGCCTGGGCAGGCTTGTTGGGTATCTCGAAAAGAAACGCCCTATCGTGTCCGGCAGGCGCTCTATCCGGCTGCGGGGCGGCCGGCTCACCGCTGTTGACGGCGGTTGGTTGAATTACCAGGCAGCGCCTGTTCATGAGGCGAAGGGATCGTGCTTGGAAGCATCCCCGGATCACTCAATGTTATCGAAAGCCTATATAGAAACGAAAAAAGACTGTCAACAGAAAAATTGATAAAGTGGGGTAAATACTCAGGTTCAAAGTTCAAGTCTTCAAGGTTAGAGAGCGATGAAGATTGAACGGTATGGGGATATTGAGGCATTGCAACCGGCACGTGAATTGACCCGGAAAGTGTACCGTTTAACAAAGAAGCCAGGATTCACATTCGTGAATTCATCAACTATCTCAAGAAATATGAAAAAGCCAACTAAGCAGGAGGAAAAATAGGAGGGGTTGCTTCCCATCACCGCCTTCCAAAGCCCCTGCGTCACCTCCGTCTCCCCCATCCAGTAGTCCTTTGTTATGCGCACACGGTGCTGGGTTTCGTCACTATCTCTTCCCGATTCGCTTGAAGGACTCTCCATCATGAATTCGCCCGCAGGCACACGGATCATGGTGAAGGAGACACCGTTTATGGTAAAGGTCTTTTTGGCCCCGCCGCCCGAGCCCGCGCCTGAATCCGTTAAAGAGCCTGCATCTGTTCCCTCTATCGGCCTCCACTCCAGGTCCAGCCCGATCTTTGGCTGGGAGGCCAAAGATATTGCAGGCAAGACCGTTAGCAACGCCACCAGCAGACCCAGCGACAGAACCGGCATAATTTTAAGTCTTTTCGTCATTCCGCCTCCAAATCTCATTCAAAGATTCCCCCCCCCTACAATTTTAAAAAGAACCCGCAGCCTTTAAATCCCTCAGGAACCAGGGTTAAAGATTTCGCCCAGGGCTTGACGAGCTTCTTGATAAATAAGGTGGGAAAGCCAGAGATAAGACTCCTCAAGGGCATCCAGAGCCTTCTCTGTTTCCTCATGGGAAATATTTCTGCGGGCCGCGTTCCAAAGTATGACTCCCAGGGACCCGTGAACTTCAATCCCAAGAAGGCCTACAAATAGTCGCGTTGCCGAGTCATCAGTCAGAAACCAGTCAGCCTTTATCCTTCGTGCTAATACGATGGCCTCGGATTCTCCGGAATGGAGGTCACCGGATTCACTCCACACAAGGCTGGGCAGGAACAGACTGCCGGTCTGTCTGAGCAAATGCAGACAACGAGCCTCGTATAGATTATCACAGGTCCCGCGTCGCAAACGATTTTTCTCATTCCGGGACATTAACCTCTTTTTTTGCCCATTCGATATCTTCGTGTGCGAATCGTTCCATCAAATCAATCCGATTGCGGCGCACAAATTCCGACATGGCCGCCAGGACCACGTCAAGCTCTGAGACAAAAAAACCCGCCCGCACATATTCCTGGATTTGCGCCGCAAGATTATCGGGAACGCTCACAGATAATCTCTTCATCGCCAATGACCTCCGTTACCATAATTAGTCCTTCTATACGATTGTTCACATAGGGGAGTGAACCTCGGAAAAGCGCCTCTTCAGAGAATCCATTCCTCACTTCTAAATGAGAGTCGAGAGTGAAGATGAAGCCATCACGACCCTCGGAGGAAGACGCGGCTCAATATCTTTGCCATCTCTTCGGAAGTGAAGTCCTTGTCATGGAAGCGGACAAAGAGCCTCCGGCGGAGTTCGATATCCTTCAAGTCTTTCCCCTCCGCCCTGATTCCGGCAGTTGCAAGAGCACTGGCGGCGTCGAACATACCGGATGCCATACGCATACGCTCAGCAGGGGTCCTCGACATGATCATCTTCTTGTAGATGTCGGATATTTCCTTCGGTGTGTCACTCATGTTGAGCCGCATCGGTTAAGCCTTCCCTGACTCCCAGGACCTCCGCCCACATCCGGAGATATCCCCACTCCAGGCAATCCACGGTGGATATTATCTGCCTTACATCATACATCTGAAGTTCGGATTGTGATTCAGTGCGCCAAACAAGCTTGGAAAGAATCAAGTCCTCAGGAGAGACGACGAAAACATTGCATCCTTCAATGTCAACTTTTCTTCTTCTATTGAACTCTTCTATCCTATATGGATGATTCTTCCTTACTATGAAATCAGCCTTCATAAACCAAGTGTTATGAATTATGTTAAACATGCCTTCTGTTTTAACCGCTTCTTTCACGCTATCGTAATCAATATAGCAATCCTTAGCAAATTTAGATATAATATCATCTACTTTATCTGATGCAATCTCAACAATTAAATCTATGTCACGGGTCATCCTTGGGACTGAATAAATAGTCATCGCCATCGAGCCGGTGATCATATAAGGAATGCCGCTCGAATCCAGCCTGCTAGCGATCAACTTAACCATTTCCAGTTGTTCATTCATTGGTGATCCGTCTAATGGATGCTGCATCGGTTTTTGGGAGATATTCGCCCATTTTCTTATCCCTATCGGAAAAAACCCATGTGTATTTTAATATGATAGTAAATATACACGGTTCTCTTTTGATAATCAATGCGGCTATATGGAGGGGCTTGCGTGAAGCGGAGAGCAGAAAAAAGCCCGGCCCTTGCGGGGAACGGGCACGGAGCGCTGGGCCGCTATGGGTGGAAACACCTTGTTTAAGCGGCTAAAAAATTCGCCTGCTTTAGCCGCTTATATTTTTTTACCGTGAAAATACACCCCCCACCCCGACCCTCCCCCGCGCGGGGGGAGGGAAGTCCTTGGCCTCGTAAAGTGTAGAGCCGGGGGAGGATTTTCATTAGCGGGGGCGACAAAATATTTCTGTCATGAGCGTTTGATAAAAGAATAGACAGCAGACCAAGAATAATTCCGCAGAGGTAAAAAATGCATCGATCAATCAGGCTGAGATGATGGGATTGTTCGAGGCGGGGTTGGAAAGAGGGCCCGGTTTGCTCAAGGCCGGGCCCAGCACGACTACTTATTCTGCCAGACGGGTTTTCGCTTATTCAGGAAGGCATTGAGTCCCTCCTGGGCGTCTGCGGTCTTCATAAGTTCGTTTAAGTACACATCCTCAATGGCCTTGAGGGAGGGCTCGAAGTCATCCATCAGACCTTTTCCGATGGCCTTTTTGGTCTTTCTCAATACCTCGGCGCTTAAGCCCAGGTAAGGTTTGATGAACTCAGTGGTCTTTGCCTCAAGCTCGGCAAGGGGAACCACTTTGTTTATGAGGCCCAGGGAGAGGCTTTCCTGCGCGCCAAGGAGTCTGCCCGATAGGATTATCTCCATGGCCGCCTTTCTTCCGATTATACGGGGGAAGAGCTGAGCTGCGATCGGCGGAAATACCCCCACCTGTATCTCCGGTTGTCCGAACTTGGCGTTATCCGATGCAATCACAAGGTCACAGAATATGGCAAGCTCGCATCCTCCGCCCAGGCATGAACTGTAAACAGATGCCACAGTCACCACGCCCATCGCGTCCATAAGCCGGAACATCCTGTGGAATGCCCCTATCATCTTGGGGGCCAGATCCCCCATGTGCTCTCCCACATCCACCCCGGCGGAAAAACACTTACCCTGTGCCTTGAAGAGCGCCACCTTCAGGTCCCTATTTCCCTTCCAACCCTCAAGAACAGAGTTGATCTCGTTCATCATGGCGATATTCAGGACATTGACCGGGGGTCTTTTAAGCGTAATCGTTCCCAGGCCGTCTTGAAAGGAAACTTCAATGTTTTCATAGCTCATAATCACGTGTCTCCTTTAAACTTAAAAGGCGGCAGGCGCATCGAGTTCATGGATGTGCCTGCCGCCGGTATCATGATGGTTTATCTTTTGAATCGCCTACTTGGCAGGCTTTCCAAGCACCTCGGAGAACATCTCTATATCCCAGTTCTTGCACTCCGCGATGTTCTGGCGGAACTTTATAAAATCAATGGTATCCTGGCCGGTGATCTTCTTGGTGTTGAAGGCTCCGAATCCGAGGAACGCCTCTCCGCCCATGTTGGCTGCAAGCCAGTGGCGATGAGAGTTTTTCATGGTATCCCAGAAGAACTTCTTTTTCTGGCGCACGCTGTCAACGGACTCGATCAGGCAGCCGGGGAAGAGATTGGCGAAGGTCCAGGTGATCTTGTTGACTTCCTTATCCAGCAGTTCAAAATCGGCGTTGGCCTGATGCTGTTTTACAAACTCGCGGGCCTCTTTGGCCTCGGCCCCAGTCTTGTATTCCCCGTAAACTATCTCCCCGTCCTTTACGTAGGTATCGGTTATGATCTGGGGATTGCGCACCCATTTGCCGTCCACCTTGAGCACAGGAACGACCTTGCTAATGAGGTTTTTGGCCTTCATCTTGTAAGCTGACCACATCTCGCAGGAGATACAGTTCCACATCGCGTCTTCAGCGCTCAGATACCAGGGGAGAAAATCCGAAGCGCCCCCTACCGGGGCTGAGCCGTGCCGCGGCCCTGCCTGGCCGAATATGGCCAGATCAGAGGCAATCGCTATATCGCACGCCATCCCGATCTCCTGGCCGCCGGCAACCCTCATGCCGTTTACCCTGCAGACGACGGGTTTTTTGCACGCGAGTATGGAGTCCACCATGTGGTTGAAAAGCTCCATATACTGTCCGTATTCATCGGAGCGGAGGCTGTAGTATTCGCTGTATTCCTTGGTGTTCCCGCCCGTGCAGAAGGCAAAGGGGCCTGTCCCGGTAAAGACAACGGCCACTACGCTTCTATCCAGGGATGCGTTTTCAAAACCCGCGATGACGCCCTTGACCATCTCGGTTGTATAGGAGTTATACTGCTTGGGGTTGTTCAGGCGGATCCAGGCAATGAACAATCCGTCAACCACCTTGCCGCTCGGATCTGTAAGAGGCTTTTTCTCATATACCGTGCAAGGGGCCTCTGTTCCCCAGTGCACATTCGCATGGAGCGCGTGATCCTTTTTTCCGTCTTCCCTTGGAAGCCAATCCAAACCTTTAATAGTCATAATCTTGTTTCCTCCTTGATTTATAGGATTTCTGGGCGAGACGCTCTTCTGCCTCGCGTTTCATTATCAGTTATTCGCCTGACGCATCAGAAGTCGGGCGTAAGCACTATCCTCTTCATGGGCGGCACCTTGTGGGCCTCGGCGAATGTTGAGGCTATGCTGCTCATGGGCCGAACTTCCACAAAACTTTCGATATTGATCTTCCCCTTCAAGACCATGTCAAGGACTATGGGATAGTATTCAGGCAGGCAGCCCCAGGTACCTATGATCTCGGCGTCAAAGGCCATAAGCCGTCCGATGGCGTATTCCGTCTTGGCCATCCCGAAGCCTACCACTATAAGCTTGCCGATGAATCCCAGAAGAGACAGCGCGATTTCCTGGCCGCCCTTGGCGCCCGTCACTTCGAAAATCTTCCACCCGAAGTTGGGAAGGCCGTTTTTCTTGCAGATATCCTTGAACTCAGTTGACACGGCCTTGATATCCTTATCCTTGGAGTTGATCACAAAGTCGGCTCCGAACTTGAGCGCCCTGTCCAGTTTCTCCTGGTTGCGGGCAATCCCTATAACGGTCTTGGCGCCCAGGGCCTTGGCGGTCTGGCCCACGTACTGGCCGACCCCTCCTGTGATCCCGATGACCGCCACATTGTCTCCCGGCTGCAAATCCGCCCTCTTGGCCGCCTGATAAGGGGTGGTGGCGGCATCAGCCACGACAGCCAGATGGGAAAGCGGGATATTGCCTCTTCCCTTGACCTCGCAAAGATCAATGCCGGGCACTGGGATGTGGCTTGAAAATCCGCCGTAAATACCGATGCTGTTTCCGGGCATCTTCTGATCGAGACATCTGTTTCCCCTTCTTGTCTTACAAAGGATACACTGTCTGCAAGGCATGACCGCCGGGACGATTACTTCCTTTCCGATCCATTTGGGATCACCCGCCACAACCGTGCCTGAGATCTCGTGCCCCAGGGTCAGGGGCGGCTTTGACACGGTCGGAACTCCGTCATAGAAATAGCCCAGGTCCGTATGGCAGACACCGCAGCCCGCCACCTCAACCAGCACCTCTCCCGCCTTAAGCTCAGGAACGGGGATCTCTTTTTTCTCAAGTTTTCCGGGAATGGTTTCCTTGGTCTCCCTGTTATAAACCGTGGGCTGGACCATCTGCCATGTCTGAATCTTATCCGGTATTCCTGCCATCTTATTCCTCCTTATGTTACATGTTCATCTTGTTGACAACTTGCGAACCACTCGCCTGAATAACCTGCACTGATCCTTGCGCCGCCCGGCATTATATCATGCCGTAGCCGCCGTCCACGCACAGGAGCTGACCTGTAATGTAGTCGGCATCATCGGAGGCGAGAAAAACAAAAGCCGGGGCTATGTCCTTGGCCTCGGCAAACCGTTTGAGGAGTATCCGGTTCATGTAAATCTCTCTCAGTTTCTCATCACTTCTGATCTTCTCCGTCATATCCGTTGCCACGATTCCGAGGGAAATGACATTAGCGCAGATATTGTATCTGGCTAGTTCCCTCGCAATGGACTTGGTCATGCTTATTACACCGCCCTTTGCGGCGCTGTAGTTTATCTGCCCCACGGTTCCCACAAGTCCTGCTACCGATGTCACGTTTATGATCTTTCCGCTCCCCTGATCCTTCATCATGTTGCCCGCGGCCTGTGAGCACATGAAAGCTCCCTTAAGATGGATATCAACGACCTCGTCCCACTGCCCTTCGGTCATCTTGAGCATCATGGAGGGCCTGGTAAAGCCCGCGTTATTGACCAGGATATCGAGCCTTCCGAACTTCTCCTTGCAGGCGGCAAAGATGTGATCAACATCCGCCTTTTTTGCCACATCCGCCTTGACCGCGATCGCATCACTTCCAACGGAGCGGATAGAGTCCACCACCTCAAGGGCGGCTTTCTCACTGGAAGTATAGTTGACTACTACTTTAGCCCCCTCTTTCGCGTAGGCGAGGGCAATAGACCTGCCTACGCCGCGGCTGCTGCCGGTAACCAGAGCTATCTTGTCTTTGAGTTTCATCTCATCCCTCCCCTGCTGCATCTTGATAATACTGCAAAAACTCTATTCATTATATCGAGCCCCATCTGCTGCCGGGCCGGGCCGCATCCCCCGTTGTATCAGATCAGGATCGGCTCTTGCCTCCTCTCGGGGATTGTGCGTGCGGTTTTGTCAATGACTACATTGTGATTATAATGTAGTTATAAGGGAAATCTACGGTAATGATATAGCGGTGTCAAGAAAAACTTTGTGAAGTATTGCACAATATTTCATTCATATTCTGGTTCTGAACCGTATCATCTCAATAAATCGTGGGAGGCCCTTCGCAGATCAGGACACGAAGAACAGAAAACCGCATCTAGCCCGGATTTTTGAGGACTTTCCACATGGCCCTGAGACAACTGAGAATACCGGCGGAAAACTCTTCATCGTTTATGTGGCACGGGAATATCTTTAGTATGCCGGGGTCCTTCAGCCTATCTGTCAGACCTTCAATAAATTTGGCCGGGCGGGCTGGATTATAGAAAGGTCCTCTTTTATCACCGAAGGCGGAAAAGCCCCGGGATGGGACCAGGATGAAAACCGGCCCGTGAGCACCTTCAGATATTTCGGCAAGGCGGCCTCCCAGTTCTTCCATCTCAGCGGCGCTTGTCTCTGTCACTGTGATAGCGGCGTTATGTGCATGATATCTTCTGGATGGAAATTTTATCCTGGCATCGGCAAGAGGCCCTGTGACGATGAAATCAACATTTCCGGGGACAAGGATAGCAGGGATTCCCTTCCTGAGAGCCGCTGTGCCCCTCAGGGCACCCGAATCGTACTCGCCTCCGTAGAAATTATCCGCTATTTCATGGAGGGAAAGGTCTATGACCATGTCAAATTCCCCCTCCTCAATCATCTCCTCCATGGCCTGGCCTCCAGCGCCGTTTGTGTGGAACGTCACCACTTCAAATCCCCCGGCTGCCAGGGCTTCCCTGAGCCTCGCCGCGCATGCCTCGGTGGTTCCAAGGGTGGAAAGCGCTACCTGCCGCAGATTACCCCTCTCCTGTTTTATCCTGCCCCCGGCATTCACCATGCCTGCAACAGCACCGGCACCGTTTGCGATCACCCTTCTGGTCATAGGATTAAGGCCTGCAATATCGCATACCGAGTGCATCATGACTATGTCTCTGGTTCCAACAAAAGCCCTGGTATTTCTTGAGGCCATGGTGGAGATCATGACCTTGGGAAAACCGAACGGCAGAGCCCTCATGACCGCGCTTGCCAAGGTAGTGCCCATGGAGCCTCCCAGGGCTATGACACCTCTAATCATGCCCTGATCGCAAAGCTCCTTTACTATGATTACCGAGCCTGTGATCATGGCATTCAGGGCATCGCCCTCATGAGGAATCATCTGGACCTCTGAAAGAGTCATTCCGCCTCTTTTGGCTACCGTGTCTCTTGAGACATACACGGGGAAATCAGGGTTTCCCCTTATTCCGGGATCCATTATCAGAGGCTCAAGCCCAAGCTCCTTCAAACACTTTGATAAATACAGGGCTTCTTCTCCCTTTGTGTCCATGGTCGCTATTATGAGAACCGAACCGTTATTTTCAGCCGCCATATACGCCTCCAGAGGTTATTTTTTTAAGGAGGATGAACACCTCCGCTTTCCCCTCTTTGGTAAAGAGTATCAGCTCAATAAAGTGGGGCAACTATTTTTTTTGCCGTGATATTCCTAGATTCCAGCCTTCGCCGGAATGACGAATAGTTGGTTTGTTCCGTCTTTACGGCGAAAGCCTGAATCCAGTGGTTTTACCCCCAATCATTGAGCTGATACGGTAAAGAGGGAAACTTTCAAATACACACAAAGTATTTTCTTATATCAGAGGAGCGACGCGCAGTTCAATAAGGTAGCTCTTTTTTATCGCACGGGAAGTCAGATTATGGGGGCCTGTCAAGAACTGTCCGTCAAAGGGATTCTCTGCGTTCGCAGCCCGTTTTCTTAGCGATATGTTGACACGGTAACACAACCCCTGATATCCTGATGATTAAAGCGGCAGGGACGGTTTATAGAGGCGGCCTAAACAGCGTATTGAAGAACCCGCGCTGCCTGCAGGCATAGTAATAAGCCCGGATGCCGGGCCCGTGTGATATCCCTCAAAACGAGCGGCGTTTGTCAGCATGCGCAGGGACGAGGGATGAGTAAAGCCAGGCAGACAGGGGTTTTTTCAACGGCCTGTTAAGGGCGGCCCAAGGATGTCAATCTAATTTCCGGAGGATGATTATGGAGACAAAGGGTATGACCAGAAGGGAGTTTGTTAAGGCAGGGCTTCTCACCGCGGCGGCGGCCTCTCTTGGGGCTGGGGTTTTCAAGCCTACCGGCCTTTGGGCCGCTACGCCAACGATAAAAGGTCCCGTTAAGCTCGGCTATCAGGCCATCATGTCGGGAGCGCTCGCAGGATATGGAGAATTCCACAAGATGGGCGTTCAGATGGCGGTTGACGAGATAAATGCCGATAAGGGGATCGCCGGAGTGAAGGTGGAGGTTGATTTCAGGGATTCAACCCTTAAGGCGGATGAGGCAATCAAAAATGCCCGCTACTTCGTGGACAGTTGGGGCGCTGATTTCCTCGGAGGAATTGATTCATCGGGCCAGGCACTTGCGCTTGCACCTGTCATGGCGGAGCTTGATAGAATCCTGATGGTCACACACGCCGCTACCGAAAAGCTCACCGAGCAGCAGGTATTCAAAAACGGCATCAAGCAGGTCTTCCGCATCTCCACCCCGACATATCAGGACGGAAACGCCGCAGCCTTTATCGCCAAAGATATTCCTGCCAAGACCTGGGCCACCATAAGCCCCAAGTACGAGTATGGCTATACCTGCTGGGAGATGTTCAAACAGACACTCGGTAAGCTAAAGAAAGACGTCTCTTTTACCGGTGAGTCCTGGGCGCCCTTCGGGACAACAGACTTCAGACCCCATATAAATACCATAATGGATGCCGCTCCCGACGGTCTTTACTCGACCGAATGGGCCGGCGAACTTATAACCCTTGTCAAACAGGCCAATCAGGCCGGTCTCTTCCAGAAGATCAAACATGTGATGTTCCCTGTAGGAGCGGCCATGGATGTGCTTGAAGGTCTCGGTCAGGAGTTGCCGGAGAACATCTGGATTTCAGGCAGATACTTCTTCCTTTATCCCGCTGACAACAGAAACAGGGCGTGGGTTGCCGCCTTCAGGAGCAGATGGAATCACTTTCCCGCCTATGTCTCAGAGACAGGCTATTCAACCCTTTTCGCACTCAAAAAGGCGATAGAAGCGGCAGGCTCGAAAGACACTGCAAAGGTCGTACAGGCCCTCGAGGGCATGGAGATTGACACGCCCGCCGGCAGAAGGGTCTTCAGGAAGGAAGACCACCAGGCTATGTATGATGTACCCTGGGGACTTACCAAGACAGATGCCGCATTTCCCTTCAAGGTCATGGGCAAACAGGTCATGGTCCGCGCGAAGGAATGCTTCAACAGGCCTCCTTTTGAGGGAGCCGGGACAAAACCTCCTTTCTGATAGGAAATACACCAGGCCCCCGCATTTCAAAGGCCGGGGCCTTTTACCGTAAGGACCGCCGGATATGCTTGAATCCATTGTCCATGTCTGTCTTGCCGGACTATCCATTGGGATGTTTATATGGCTGGTGGCAAGCGGACTCACCCTTATTTTCGGGGTTTTAAAGGTACTTAACTTCGCCCACGGCACTTTCTACATGCTGGGTGCTTACCTTTGCTACTGGGTACTCGGGCGCATGGGGGAAAACTTCTGGCTGGGCCTTGCCATAGGGCCGCTTGTGGTCTGCGCGGCAGGGTTTCTCATAGAAAGGTTCTTTCTCAGACACGTCTATCACCTGGCCCTTCCGTACCAACTTCTCCTTACCTTCGCCTTTGTTCTGATATTCGATGATGCAGTCAAGATTTTATGGGGAGCGGGTTCTCTGGGTTCCCCTAACGTTCCGGGGCTTTCAGGGTCCATATCAATACTTGGCCGCAATTTCCCATTATACAGCCTTTTTATGATAGCAGTCGGACCCCTTGTGGCCCTGGCCATGTGGACCTTTCTTGAGAGAACATGGTGGGGCAGGATCATCAGGGCATCCTCATCCGACAGGGAAATGGCAGCGGCCCTGGGAGTAAGGGTTCCGGCCCTTTATACCGCGGTTTTTGTGCTGGGCACCTGGCTGGGGGCTTTGGGTGGCGGTCTTGCGGTTCCCTACGTTGGGCTTCTAACACCCGGGATGGGAGAGGCGATAATCATTGACGCTTTCGTAGTTGCGGTTATAGGAGGACTTGGAAGCCTCAAGGGGGCGTTTTTCGGTGCCCTGATCATAGGTCTTCTTTCATCATTCGGGACGAGATTTCTCCCGACTTTCGACATGTTCCTGACCTTCATCCTCATGGCGGCGGTCCTTCTGTGGAGGCCGCAGGGATTTTTCGGGGAGGCAAAGTAGATGCGCAGATATGCCTTACCGCTAATTGCCTGCCTTATCCTGGCAGGGCTTGTGCTCGTGGGGATATTGGGAAGCAGGTTTACGGTCTATATAACCATGAGGGTTATGATACTTGCGATCTTCGCCCTCGGCTATAATCTGCTTCTTGGTCGCACGGGACTCCTGTCTTTCGGTCATGCGGCGTTTTTTGCGGGCGGCTCTTATGGTGCGGCACTCTTCTTCATTCATGTAAACAGGCATCCCCTTCTCTGTATCGCTGCCGGAATCGCCCTGGCCATAGTGCTGTCCGTCATAATCGGTTTTTTTTGCGTAAGACATACGGAAATATACTTTGCCATGCTAACTTTGGCCTTCGGGATGATGGTCTTTTCCCTGATATGGAATATGAGGGAAATAACAGGAGGAGATGACGGTCTGGTGGGCATCGCGCGTGCTCCTATATCCTTATGGCTTGTATCCATATCGCTCGCAAAGCCTTCCCATTACTATTTTCTCGTCATGGCCTTTTTTATGGTTTCCCTCGCGCTGGTTTACGTTATCAGACAGTCGCCGCTTGGGCTTATCCTTTCAGGTATCAGGGAAAACGATAAAAGAATTGAGTTTGCCGGTATCTCTTTGAAAAATTATCGGCTGGCGGCCTTTGTGATATCAGGAGGCTTCGCCGGGCTTGCAGGCGCGCTGGCGACCTTTCTCAACAGCAACACCACCCCTTTTTCAGCCCACTGGACTCACTCAGCCGAGCCGGTTCTCGTAAGTCTGATAGGAGGCCTCCAGACATTTATGGGGCCTGTCGTGGGGAGCCTTATCTATGTGGTTTTGCGCGAGGTCATTGAGAGGTTCACACAAAATTGGATGCTCTGGTTCGGGATCATTCTGCTCATTATCATAATGGGATTCAGGGGCGGTGTGGTTGGCTCGATGGTTTCCTTGCTGGGGCTCAAGAACCGGCCGGATGAAAGAAGTGAAGGAGTAAGCGCTTGAGTAGGCCCATTCTGGAAACACGAGCGTTAAGGAAGGCATTCGGAAGGGTGCTTGTCGCAAACGGCCTTGATCTGGCCTTCGAGGAAGGGGCTATAACCTCCGTAATAGGCCCGAACGGGGCTGGCAAATCCACGCTCATAAACATGCTCTCAGGCCTTATCGCGCCCGATTCCGGGGATATATTTTTCCTGGGGCGGCAGATCACGCGTCTTCCCATCTACAGGCGAGTGAAGATGGGACTCTGCCGCTCATTTCAGGTTGTAAACGTATTTCCTGAACTCACTGCCTTTGAGAACATAGAAATCCCCGTGCTGGCCGCCCAAGGTAGGGCAGCGAGGCTTCTAAGTCCTTTAAGCGGTGAGACGCCGGCCGGAGAAGAGGCCAGCGCCATTCTGAGCCGGGTCGGTCTCAGCCATGCAGCCCGGTCCACGGCCACAACACTATCACACGGGGATCAGAGACTCCTTGAGATCGGCATAGCTTTGGGCGCAAGGCCGAGACTATTGTTTCTGGATGAGCCGACGGCAGGCATGAACCCGGTTGAACGCACCAAGATCCTCGATGGGATAAAGAGGATATCTGCCGAGGGTAAAACCACCTTCGTGATAGTGGAACACGACATGGATGTGGTATTTTCTCTTTCAGACAGGATCATAGTCCTGCATCACGGAGATATCATAGCCGACGGCACAAAGGATGACATACAATCGAGCAGCAAGGTAAGAGAAGTCTATCTCGGCGATGAGGTTGAAGAATGATCCTGAAGGCGACATCAATCAACACCTACTACGGGGGCTCTCACATACTTCAGGATGTATCCTTTGACGTTAACAAGGGTGAGGCTGTAGGGCTTCTCGGAAGAAACGGCGTTGGAAAGACAACTACCTTGCGTTCAATAATGGGCCTCACCCCACCCAGAAAAGGATCAATTGTTTTCAAGAACACCGAGATCGTGGGGAAACCAGCCTACTCCGTATCACGGCTCGGCATAGCCTATATGCCCGATGATCTGAGGATATTTCCCGATCTAAGCTGTGACGAAAATCTTGAAATAGCCGCCAGACTCTCAATGCTCAAGGGATACTGGAACAAAGAACGGGTTGAGGAACTTTTTCCGGTGCTCAGGGCAAGAAAAAAACAGAAAGGGCTTAATCTCTCTGGTGGAGAGAAAAAGATGCTGAGCCTCGGAAGGGCACTCATGGCAAACCCTGAGCTGATTCTCATGGACGAACCTTCTGAGGGCCTTGCCCCCCTGATCGTAAAAAATCTGGCTGAGGTCATACGGACAATCAGGAGCCAGGGAATGACCATCCTTCTAGCGGATCAGAATCTGAAGTTCTGCAGAAAGGTGAGCGATCGTGGCTACATTCTGGAAAAAGGCCGCGTGGTCTACTCAGGCGCCATAGCCGATATCTGGGGGAATGAAGAGGTCATAAAAAAATATCTGGTATTATGAGAGTGCATTGACCCATCCTTAAATACCCCCCGCTCAGCCTTTCTCCGATCAGGTTCTTATCCGGTAATGGGCAGGGGCATTAGCAAAGGCCCGATCTTAAAGCCCCGTATCAAATAATATCGTCTCGCCCTTTTTTATCTCTATTGCTTCACCCGCGAGCATCGGCTCCTTCATCCCGGTGACATGAACCAGGATGTCATAGATTCCAGGCGCGACCGGAAAACTCTCCCAAAGTGGATAATCGTTGTCCCATCTTCGTTTGACCTCAAGCACCGGTTCATTCGACCCGTTTGGGACTATGTCCCAGCCCTGGATTCCTGAAGAGGTCTTCTTTATGGCGATACCTGAATCAAGTGTTGCGACGGTCTTTTTGCCCGCCTTGACTATAAGTCCCTTTGCAACGATGAAAGGCTTCTTGCCGGCAGAATAGGTAAAAGCAAGGGAATAAGTTCCCTCAGGAGCGGCCTTCGGCTTCATCAGGTAATAGTCGTTTCCATGAGATTCAACCTGAAGATATAACTTACCCGTCTCCTCATTCAAAAGCCCTACCTGCCATGCGGCCTTTCCAAGCGGTGAAGCCATATTGATCACCACTGCCCCCAGAGAAATCTCAGAGGTCTCTCCTCCCTTTATCTCGCTTTCTCCTATGGATACATCGGTAGGGGCCTTGTAGTTCGAATTAGCAAATCCGAGGACAAGGCCGTATATGCCTGCCGGCAGAGGATGAATTGCGGAGACATCCTTTGCCTCCTTGACGACCGAGTTATCGCTCGGACGGATAATCTTAAGGTATGCCAGCGATGATATCGCCGCTTCGGGCATCTTTACGGAAAGCTTCCCGAGCCTTGATGAGGCACGCACAGCCTTTGTCTTAGCCTGTTCAACCTTTGCCTCCACATCCTTTCTCACGGATTCAAGGGCGGCCAGGAGACCTTTGGCGTCTCCGGCTGGAAAGTAGTTTCCCCCTCCTGCCTCGGCGAGGCATCTCAACTGCTTCTCTTCGTTAGCGGTCACGCCGAATCCGATCACATGGAGAAGAAACTTCATCCCGGAGTCCTTGAGGCCCTTCACAAATCCGCAGGGATCTTTGTGGCAGGTCTCCTCTCCGTCTGAGACAAGGACTATGAGGTTTTGTTTCCCGCTGCCCGTCATCGCCTTTGCCACCAAATCAACGGCGGCAGCTATGGGAGTCATCCCCACAGGTGAGATATTTCTTATCTGTGAAAGAACCGCATCCCTTGCGCCCTTATCTGGAGTAACAAGAATCTCCATATCTGAGCAGTCCCCTTTTCTGTGGTGGCCGTATGCGGCAAGTCCCACAGCGACATCCTTGGGCAGGGCTGGAACCGCATATTCCATTACCTCCTTTGCCACCTGTATCTTCGTCCTGTCTCCCATCTTTGCAGCCATGCTTCCTGATCCGTCCAGGATAAATATCACGTCAGGGACCTCGGAGGCATATCCTGGAGGAGCTGGAGGCAAAACCGAGGTAACAAAAATGAGCAAAATGAAATAAAGGTAATATCTCCTGTTCATTTCTCGCATCCTCCATCAGTTCTTAGGACAGAAATAGTCGTTATCAGTTCCATGCCTATAGCGCTCAAATAAATTGATACGCTTTTGCTCAGATAAAATGAGGCGTTGGTTCACAGGAGAGGCAGGAGGCAGGCGTTACCCTGCGACCCCGCAAGGTCATTTATAGATCTACCCCG
>Ga0100396_1000704_pt1 | contig 20461 bp, 14 predicted proteins | sample CryGeymeta201520_FD_81551 | JGI IMG/M metagenome (GOLD analysis project Ga0100396, IMG submission 81551) | Groundwater microbial communities from Crystal Geyser aquifers in Utah, USA - Crystal Geyser metaG 2015-20 | ecosystem: Environmental > Aquatic > Deep subsurface > Groundwater | place: USA... | reverse complement strand
TTCTTATCCTGCCACATCCAACAAAGAAGGATTCCCGACAAGCGGGAATGACAGATCGCAGAGGGCATGGATTCCCGACAAGCGGGAATGACAGATCACAGAGGGCATGGATTCCCGACAAGCGAAAGTGACAGATCGCAAAGGGCATGGATTTCTTGTCCATTCTGGCTTAGCCTGTCCCCGCCTGTCAAGAATCAACAGAATCCTTCTTCTCCTTTCCTTGTCATTCTGGCTTGTCCAGAATCCTTCCTTCTTCTCATCCTGCCACATCCAATAAAGAAGGATTCCCGACAAGCGGGAATGACAGATCGCAGAGGGCATGGATTCCCGACAAGCGGGAATGACAGATCGCAGAGGGCATGGATTCCCGACAAGCGGGGACACCAAAGCGTCATTGCGAGGAGTTGCTGGCGACGAAGCAATCTCTCGTGCATGAGAGATTGCTTCGTAGTAATTTAATAGTTAAAAAGCCCGAACGGCACGCACATAGCCTGCGCCGTACTTATTGCCGACACCCTGGTTGCCATTGGCGAAGTACTGGCTCAACACATTGTCGCTATTGTACTCCGTAGAGCTCCAATAGACGCCACTATCAAAACCACCAACCACAGCTTTTTGCCCGTACAATAAATTTAACTCGTCTTTTGATGGTAAAAACCAATCGCTATAGCCGTTTAATACCAAATCGTCACAAAGTTTTGCAGCATAACTTCCTGCTCCCTGCACAGTAACAATCTTGGTTGTGTTTGCCTGCCCTGCACCTACCGCAACATTTGTTGCACCTGTTGTTACATTGCTTCCATTATACCATTGTACTCCTGTGCTTTGGTCACTATCAGCGGCTATTAATCCGTGTTGCCCTGTGCCATCAATGTAAAATATGATGCCCCCGCCATAGTTTTGGCCTATAGTAAATGTAGAGGAACCTGTTGTAGATGAACCTTCACCCTCAATCCTCACCTGATAGTACAATCTGCCGGAGGCAGTAGCAGCTACTGTACCAAGATTGAACTGAATTACATTAGAATTAAACTGTGCGTTATCACCATCAACAGCATCAGTTTTTCCAACTGCTGCAGCATATGTATCACCAATTGCACCCATCTTGATACTTCCGGTAACATAGGTGGTATACCCTGGGATCATATCCGTTACTGTAACGACATTGGCATCTGCACTGCCGGTATTGCGATACTCAAGGCAATAGGTTATAAGTGAGCCAGGCACATTGGCATTAGGTCCAGTATAACCAGTTGGGTTGACTACCTGATATGTCTTAGTCAGGGCAATTATGGCTGATGAGCAGGTTGTGGTAGCACTGTCGGTTAATGAGTCAGCCCCGCCATATTGCCATCCTCCAACGATATATGCTGCCCCATCATTATAAGAGGTTGAAGCAGTAACAACAATCACGCCCTTCTCATTATCATTAGCAGAACCCGGTATCGTTACCCTCACCGTAAAAGTAGCTATAGCATCCTCAGCTATGGTTAAGCTGCTAACTGCTGCCCCATTCTTTAATACGGCTGCACTCCAGCCTGACGGCAATCCACTTGCATTAAGTGCTAAAGCAAAAACATCTGTAGCATTACCCAAATTAACCAGTTGATACTCATAATCAACCGATTTTGCAGGCAATTCACTCTTATCCTCAGTCAATGTCCCCCACTTACCACCGTATATTTGCCCTATAGTAACCGTAGCCACAGCACAGGTAATACTCTTTGTCCCGCTATCACCCACCTTAAATGTTGCCACAACATCACCCACTGTATCGGTTATACCGACAGTACCGGCATCACCACCACTGATAATATTTGTTCCTGCTGTTACCCCGCTTGTCCCCGGTTCGGCAAACGATAGCGTTGGTGTGCCAAACAGCAAGGCTGCACCAATTATCCCAAATAACAATCTTCGCATCTCATTCCTTCTTGATTTTAATTTACATATTGATATTCAATATGCTTACGATATCTACAATGCAACTATTTTTATTCAATCATTACCCCCTTCAACTAACTCCTGCAAACTATACGGATACGCCTTCACCTCCATCAATTGCACAAACTTCCACTCCTCATGCTTATGGAAGAAATCATTGCCACAAGGCACAAAAACCTGAACAAATCGTGCTTTTGCACCACCCCCTTGTGTTGTTATTACCTTCATAGGGTCCCCTGTATCCGAAAGCTCATCCATCCCCTCACAGGCATTAATCCCTGAGGCAAGCACTGTCCAATTTTCACCATCCTCGCTCAGCCTGATACTATAATTCCTGCTATAAGCCAATTTTCGCCAATATACCTTTATCCTGTCAACAGGCTGAATAATTCCCATATCAATAACAACAAACTGATCCTGTAAGGTAACATCTCCGGATGTCGCCATCCCGGTAAAATAACTGGTATCCCCATCGGTTATCCGCTCAAGAAACCCCTTGTCAAGAGAAATATATTTATCATCAGGGCATTCTATAAATGTCCCTGTAACCGTTGCATGAAGGGCAATATTATCCTCAAGTGTTGTAAACTTGCGGGCAGTTGAGATTGCCTCATGGCAATCATTATCATAGGCTGTCAGCCGAAAATGATATGTTGTATCTGGCTGCAATCCATCAAGCATTATCTGATAAAAGTCCAGTAATGAGCCACGAATCATTAATTTATTATCCTCCAATCGTAGGGGCAACCCTTGCGATTGCCCTTCTTCTGTATCAGTTCCGTATTCTACCCATAGCTTAGTGAGTACATTTGTCCTGCATAGGATAATCGCTGTCGTTTTGGTCAAGCTGCCCACACTTAGCTCTTCAAACAACGGTAAAGGGATCCCTGTGGTGGTAAATGTTGCTAATTCAGAGGTTGCGGTATGCCCATCTGTATCCTTGACCCTTACCTGATATTGATAAACCGTGCCAGCAAGCAGCCTATTCAGCCTCACGCTATGCGTTGTTGCCATTTCAATACTTATAGCAAGATTATTCTGAAATTCCCGCACAGGATGATACATCACCTGACCGGTTGTCTCAATATTGGTTTCCCATTGGATCTGGGCATAGTGGTCGCCAAGATCTGTAGCAAGGACTACGATATTAACCTCCTCTGCCAAGGATAATTCAGGCATTAAGCAAATAATCAATATCCACATTATTTTCTTCAATCGTTTCATTTGTCTCCTTTTTTTCTTCCGGCGTTAGTTTAATCTTAGCCATTTACCCTCCATTCGCCACTACGGGCAGACCCAATGTGTGCGATTGCACCTTTTTCTTTAAGTTTCTTCAAGTTATTTTCCACCGCTGTCGTGCCGATACCGAGTTTCTTGGCTATCACAGATATGGACATAAACTTGTCGCTTGCGATCAACGAGAGAATTTTCTTTTCTGTTTCACCCCACTTTTCACCGACCTTATTTCCGACCCTTTCATCTAACTGGGCTTTCCTGAAATGGACAGAAAACCCGCCGAATTCTTCGCGAAATTCCGGCTCAGGCAACCCTGCCTTTTTACATTCATCAATAATCTTGATTGTGCCACGGCCCCAGGATTCAATCATTCCCGCCCTGAAGAATACATCTGCCAAAAATTCATTCCTTGGTTTGGAGGCATGCCATTTTTTCAAATCATCTATCTCAATATTTGGAGGCAAACCACCGTTATTCCAGAGGTTCAAGCCATCGGGAGATATCTTAATCTGAGTATGCGCACCCATATAGCTGCGGTGAATCACCGCGTTAATCAGTGCCTCACGCAAAGCGTCTTCCGGAAATTCCATGTTGTCTTTTCTGTATATTCCTTCATAAGTGATATTCGACACCAGATATTTTACACGAAGAATCTCCATCGCTTTTTCCACCTGCTCAAAAAGATTGCCTTCAATATCATCTGTGCTGATAATATCGATATCGTTGGCAAACTTGCCAATCTTGACATAAGCGGTCATGTAGAATTTCTTTGGGTCCTTGCCAAAAAGCAATAGAGCGGCACGCCGTAGTTTGCCTTTCTCCAGAAGGTTTAATTTATGCAGAATCGCTTGCACAGTTTTTTCACCTTCAATCAGGAGAATTCTTTTGGCGGCAAGTTTTTTAAATTTATTGATAGCAGCTGTATCTATATCTTTTAAGGTGGCATCCTCTTCGATAAATCCGTCCCAAGAACGCCCTGATTTCTCCATCAGTAATTCTACCAGCTCATGACCCTTGATTTCAATTGATGAACTGCCACTACGCGTATAAAAACGGCCGTGATAGGAAATTGGTGCGAAGGATGGGACAACCGTTACTTCAATTATATCTTTGCCGACTTTCTTTTTTAGCATGATATCCGGCGTAATGCCTAAAATATCCTTCGTTTTGTTGGGAATATCATCCATGTATCTGGCTGCATCCTTCACACCTATTGGTTTTCCCACATCGTCAATGCCGATATACAGTTTACCGCCTTCGGTATTAGCAAAGGCGCAAATTGTTTTTAAGCAATTTTCATTCCAATCCTGTTTGTATTCCTTATTCTGATTTTCAACCTTGCCCATAATGCTCCTTTATCGGCATTGGATTATTGCAAAACAAAAGTGATGGTTAGGTAAAAAATCAAATTTTCACCACAGAGGCACGGAGATACGGAGAAGATTTGAGAGAGAACTGTAATATAATCAATTAGTTACATTCTTCTCACTTAATCCTCACCCTGAAATACACCCGTCCACTTTTTTCTGCTGGGACATTCCCTACATCAAATATTACAATTCCCCCATCCCAAGCTGCCCCATCGCCATCCTGAGCGTCGCTTTTAATATCTGCTGTTTCGTATGTTGAACCAACCGTTCCTATTCGCAGGCTGCCTGTGATATATTCCGCATGTGTTAGTTCAGGTTTATCCATAATGCTAAGGTTTTGGATATTCTGTCCCCCAATATTTTCATAAGTGATGATATATGTAATTTCTGCCCCGGGCACAGGCGGACTGCTAATCGTGCCAAGGGTTGTTTGGGTAGTAATGGTTATGACTACATGTGTGCCCTCTGGAACATAAACAACCTGCTCTGTTGACCATGTTCCTGCTAAAAGCCCGGCATCAATAGATTGCACCGCCCAATAGTAGGTTGTGTCAGGTGCAGCCTTGAGTTTCATTGTTTTGCCCTTCAGCCCATAGTATCTGCCAAGCAAGGGAGAGCCGTATAAGGGTGAGATGATATTACCCTTTCCACTACTTGTGCCAACCCTGAGGTTATAGTATAACCCAGAAACTACTGTCTCTATATCAGACCCATTGCCCCAATTCAGGGTAACAATACCAGAGTCAGGGATTGCACCAAATCCATTATCAGGCGGGGCTGGTGGATTGTTTGGATTATAATCAGCCGTATCATTCCTGTATATTCTTGCAATACCCCCCTCACTGCTTGCCCCTACTATAAGAATATCCGTGTCTCCATCATGGTCATAGTCACCCCAATTAATCGCACCATTAACTATCCCTGGCAAATTAATAGCCGTATCAAGGGTAAATGAACCATTTCCTTTATTTCTATAGATATTACAAATATCTCCCATCCCTGAAGGTTTACCGATTAAAGCAAGATCTAAAAATCCATCATTATTATAATCCCCCCATGATGCAAAGCTGATCCACACACCTTGTAACCCTGCATTAATATCTGTAAATGTGCCATTATCATTACGATATATTCTTGATATCCTGCCATCATCGCCACCACCTGTAAGGGCTACATCCATATCACCATCGTTATCATAGTCTGCCCAGGCAAGGCAGCCAACATATATGCCGGGCAGAATTATACCGCTATCCTCAAAAATATTATTATCCTTGTTATTATACACCTTAGTAATGTGTGATTCATTGCTGTCTTCACCATTTATACTCAAATCAAGTCGGCCATCGTTATTATAATCCACCCATGATAATGCTCCTTGGGATATGCCTGTGAGATTAGCATTAATATCAGTAAATACCCCATTATTATTTTGATATATTCTGGCAATCCTGCCTAGGCTATAACTATTTCCTGCCAGGGCAAGATCAATGTCCCCATCATTATCATAATCACCCCAAACAATAGAACTACTATGTAATCCTGGAAGGTTTGCATTAATAGACTCAAAATTTCCAGCAGTATTTCTATATATCACAGAACTACCCAATCCGGTTATAGCAATATCAATGTCCCCATCATTATCATAATCACCCCACGAGGAAGCATTGGCAGACTCTGCATGAGATATTCCCGACAAATTGGCAGCAAGGCTGAATGTCCCTTGATCATTCCTAAATACCTTGCAGATATTACCAGATAACGATAATCCGGAAATAAGAATATCCATATCGCCATCAGCATCATAATCTCCCCATATGGCAGAGGATATGGAAACCCCTGTTAATTCTTGTGCTAAGTTAAAACATGACACCATGGATAGTTTTGAGGTAATTGGGAGATTAATAGAGGAAACGGTTCCTTGTCCAGAGATGCCAATCGATGCAGGCTCAGACAAGGTCATGCCAATGGTATTACCCAGTGTTGCAGATGCATAAATATTATACTTCACAGAGACATTATTGGATGTATTTGGTGCAAGCTCCATATTTAATCCTGTAAAAACCGCATATCCATTAATAAAGCTTCTGGTACCTATTCGTATATCATTTTTATACAGCGACACTAAGCTAATATCTGCATCAGTGCACGAGCCAGATCTCTGAATCTTGATAGAGTCTATTGTAATTGTTCCTACTCCTGTTGAAAGAATGATGGTTTCAATGGGAACATTATTTACACCTCGCTGTATAACCGATGGAGCCGTAGATGTGCCAGAGATAATAAGGATAGCCGCATTTTGTAAACAACAAGCCGTATCCGCAAGCTGTGGAGCATATTCAAGGGTATTGTTTTCACTAGCAAGGGTATAAAACTGATAATATCCCTGCCCTTCTGGACAATTAAATGAAAATGTGCCTGCAGCAGATGTCCCTGTTATGATTTTTGTTTCAGATGATGTCCATGTTCCCCATGTTATATTGTCAATGCTATGTTTATAATAAAGCCCTATAGAAACAAGCTCATCCCCATAGGCTTGAAAGGGAACCCCAATAGGGACAGAGGCGTTAATGTATGGCGAAATAGGCTCTGCCCTTGAGGTAAGATAACTGTACTCAATGCTGGTGTTACTGCCCGGGGACACTCTCCATAAGGTAGTTGTGCCAAGTATACCATCCCCATAGTTTAGACCAACAATACTTTCACCAATATATCCAACCTGCTTATAATTAAACTGGATCTTGCCGCTCTCGTGGAGCACAGCCTCAAAGGTTGAAAGGCTATCCTTGCTTATGTCGCCATCAAAGTGTGAAATATTATGAAATTCTACTACCAGATACCTGTTTGGACTAATGCCGCCCTGAAGGTAGTAAACAGTCCCGGTGCCTTGATGCCCATGAGAGTCCGGAGCAAGACTCCAATCGGTCCATAAAGGAGCAATCATATCAACCATTGGTGCCCCATTATAATCAGAGTATGTTCCTCTGGGGAATTGTTCTGTACATCTATAATCAAGCCCTGTAGTAATAAATCCCATAAAACCATTGGTGCATACATTTATTGTGTTAAATCTTTGCCCATAAAACTGAAAATCAAATCCAAGAGGGATATTGAGCTTTGTGCCATCATCAAGGGCAGGGAAATCGATTGGTGTTCCAGTGGTAGCGTCAATCCATGTATGGGTTGTATTTGTGGCTGGTATGCCTTGAAATTCATAAGCACCCATGTCAACCGTGCCATTTGCTATGCGAGGGTTGCCATCTTTATCGGTTGATGGGATATTTGGGGCTGTGTTTGTGCCCCTGTCTATGCAAGGGGAGGTTGCTTGTAGCCTATAGTTTGTAGTGGATGTATCTACAAACAATGGGTCAGTATTGATATTGCCTTCTCCTGCCCAGCCTCCTTTGATATTAGAGTAGGTAATGTTAATGGAGCTGCTATCTAAATAGATTTCCTGTGGGCTATTTTCCCATAAGATGTTGTTGGCTATTGTCGGCGAGGAATTGAAGCAATAAATCCCGCCACCGTCTTCAAAAGCTGAATTTCTGCTGATGGTGCAGTTAGTGATCACTGGTGAGGAGAAGTCGCAATAAATCCCGCCACCACCATTAGAAGCTGAATTTCCACTGATGGTGCAATTAGTAATCGTTGGTGAGGAGGAGCCACAATAAATCCCGCCGCCGTAAGAAGCCGATCCGTTCCGTATTGTGAACCCACTTAGAACTGAGCTGGTTCCCTCACCAGACCCAAAGGTTACCACACTACCTCTGGCATTGCCGTCAATGATGGTACTGGTTGTGCCATAGACAGACTGAACAGTGATGGCTTTGCCAAGAAAGTTGATGTTTTCAGTATATGTCCCATTATCCACCAATACCGTATCACCGTTTGAAGCTGTATCAATGGCAAGCTGAATGGTCGTATAACTTCCAGGCACGCATAAAGTTGATGATAAAATGACAAAGTGTTCCATAGCATAGGTATTAGTTATCATACCATAAGCAGCAACAGTTGTTGTTCCAATCGGTTGGCTATTGACGGTCAATACTGCCTCAAATTTACCTGTAGCAGAGGTAGGGACAGTAACGATAGTTCGAGTAGTACCAAATTCGACCCTAACTAATTCCGATGCACCAAATCCTTCACCCATTACCGTTACTATTGTTCCTATCGCCCCAAAGGTTGGTTTGACAATTATTCTTGTTTGGGTTTCAGTCCCTTTAACATATACCGTTTGCGAGCCCATAATTTGCGGGTTATTTGCATCTATGGCAAATACCGTTTGAGTCCCTGGGGTATTTAATACTACCCCATCTACAAATGTCTTCACTCCATAGTTTGAAGCAGTAAGCGTATAGGTTTGTGGTAATATTGCCAATAGATCAGTAGCTGTGAAATAGACACTACCAGCGTAGCCAATAACTAAATTCTCATGGACATCATGCACTACTAATGAGACATTTGAAGCCTCACCCTTATCTATCGGGTCAAGGATATCTACTACATGGAAATGGTGTGGAACTATCCCTTTGGGTGCTACCTGCATCCCGCTATGCGAGATAGATGGTATGTTTATCCCTTTGCCACTCATTGAGATATTCACCGCATAAGTCCCTGGTTCATTAAAAATTATACCATTTTCAAATGTATGGACACAACTGCCCTCTTCAAAGATATAATCCTGTGGCACAGTAGCACTGCCACCTTGTGCATCAAAATGAACGGTTATTGGGGTATATCTTAAATCTAATATCTTGGTTCGATTTGCCTGATCATACTCTGCCCAATATGCACCAGTATAGATACTTCCTTCTTCGTCATAAATAGCTACTATTACATCTGAGGGTATCCCTTGAGTGTTTGGGTCACTTATAACCGTAATACCTGCCTTTTTGGGTAGCCGTATCTCAAAGCTACCTATTGGCGAGTAAAGGTTGGGTAAGGCATTTTGTAGGTTTCCTGTCAAGTATTCGTCCCCTACCCGTATTCGCCAGTAATAAATTCCATTATCAAGGTTTATATCGGTTAAGTGGTAATTTTCATCATTGATTTGTGTTTTGACAAATACAAGGTTGGCAAATGTAGAGTCTGTGGCTATCTCTAATGTATAGGTCAATGCAATACTATCATCCAAAATACCATTTCGATCCCAGAATAATTGTGGGTTAGGGGTATTGGTAGAGGTAGCGTATTTAAGTTTTGGCATCAAGCCAGATGAAAGCCAGATTTGTTCTGGCATGGAAATATAGCTTTGTGTCCCTAATTCTCGCCAGAAATCCTGAACATTAAAACCTTTATGGGTAGGGGTGATAATATTATCGTATTTGCGTATTGCCTTCCAGACATGATATGGGTCTTTCATCTTCCATAAAGCGGCTGCCACCGCTGCTTCATTATCCAATCCTCGTGTCTGTGAGCCTAATGATTCTAAATTATAGGTATTGGTAATTTGGGTATCAACATCCCTTACCTCAATGGTAGCTGTGCCTCTTGATATGCAGGAATAATAATGTGAAAAGCCATTTAACCATGCCTGGAATACATCTGTCCGCCTGTTAAATTCAGGTCTTAATATAAGTTTATAATCATCATAATTTTCACCAAAGCGTTTCATAAGTAAATTACCAGCGGAAGCCAGCAGTCTATCTTCACTCCATTCATCCTTTTCAATCCCATTGACTAATATCCTCCATTTGTCGGCTGTATTAGTTCCATAGCAGGTAATCTCTTCTGGTGTAAAGTCAAGTGTTTCCATCCATGAGGCATAATCTACCGGGTTTATCCCCTGATCATGAGTAACTATATAATCAAATCCTTGATTAAAAGCACCTAATGTATGCAGGGCACCGGTTCGATTAGGATATAGTTTTCCCCAATGGGGGATAGATGTACTTGAGCCACAATGAATAGTAATTGTCCCTTCAACCGGAACATACACATCAGACCCTTCTAATTTATGAATATCGAACAATTGGGAAGCAAATGAATGAGTCGTTAAAGTGGTTGTTTTGTCCATAAAAACCCAGAAACTTGGGGTGTTCTTTATTAAACTATAACCCTTTGATTCAAAAAATACCCTGAATTTTTGTTCACTGACATTACCTCCGGGCTGGTTAAACCGTACCTTTCCATCTTCTTCTACCCATTGCGGTGTTCCCGGATAAACAATATATGTCTCTACACCAGAACTTTTTAACCAGTAGGAAGACATTATTTGTGTCCCTGCTGGCACTGGATGCTCTTTACCGTATTCATCAGTATAGGTTACGGGTATCTCAATTACCTTGCCTTGTATTAACCCATTAGTAGTAGTAAACGAGAATGTATAATCTGAACTTATAGAGTTACCCGCCTTATCCGTTACTCCATTTGAACCGCCCTTTACTAAAACAGTATAATTAGTATTAATCCCTAAAGGCTCCTCTGGTACAAAAAATGCAGTCCTTAAATCTTCATTATATGTAATAGAGCCAACTACACTACCATTATTAACCAAAATTGTATTGCTATTAATCGTCTCAGCACCCATCTCCTCAGAGAAGGTAATTCTAATCTTTTTACTAAGATTCACTTTCGTCGCATTATTTGCTGGGGTGATGCTGGATACTTGTGGGTGGATGTTGTCTATGGTAATCCTAAATGGTTCCTTGACATGACCAGGTGAGCCAGTCCAGAATTTACTTACCGTGCCGATTGTATTTCCTGCTCTATCATAAGCCACAACAGATAGCTCACAATCTGTAAATGTAATGAGAGTTTCTGGAACAGTCCAATCGTAACTGTATTCCTTTCCAATATCTTCATCATCATCTAATGTAGTAATTAATGTAGGAGTCCCCTTATCAAGGAGTTGCCCATAAACCTCCTGATAATAAAGGGCTACCCTATCGATACCAGAGCCTTCATCTGTATCAGTAACATAAGGTTTGATAGTAACTACATCATTCTTTTTAAGTAACCCACCCTCTTTAATCTCTTTTGCACCTTTATACAATTTAAAGCTAAGGATTTGAGGCGGCTTGCTAACTTGTTTCCCACCTGCTTTTTTCATTCTTTCCATCAATGCCTTTGGGTAAAATGTAGGCCATACTCCAGAAGTATACTTTTTATCTAACCACTCTGACCAGCAATGTTTTTCCTCTTCATCGGTAAAGAAACCACTTCCGCTATTAACACCTATTACTTCATAACAATACTCTACAAGCCCATCACAGCGGAATGTCGGGAAAGGAGTGCCTGTAGGATTTTTAATCTTATCTGATTGATTATGATTATATCGAGACTCTTTCTCCACTGCATATTTATAAGCAGTTGCAACAATCCATCTACGCTTTTCAGCAGTGAGATTTCCACTATTATATGCACCCCAAGATTTCAATCCCGCAAGTGCAAAATCTAATGTATCAAAATCTACCTCTTTAGTCTCTGATGGCCATTCAGGGTTGTCTTTTTTGTAGCCATTTGCTTGAATCATTGAATGCTTAAAGTCACTGTTAGTAATCTTGATGTGATAAGGATATGCAGTATCAATAGTTACTCCTTTTCTGTCTGACTGACTACAACAGTAAATTCCAACATGCCCAAATCCATTCCCTATGCCCAAAAACATATTAAGGGGTCTAAATATAGCATCACCAATCTCACAATTTGGCTTTACCTCTTTTGCATATCCAGAGTTTCCTACTACTAACAACCATCCAATCAACCCTACTAATGAAATTCTTTTAAACATTTTGACATCACCCTTTCTTTTTTCTGGTAAAGACTAATATTTATACTCTTTGCCTGTTAATTTTTTTAACGCATTTGCTATAATATCTTTATTCCCTTTCTTTACTTCTTCTAATGTTTTTTCTAACGGTTCTACTGCTCTTTTATCTCCCATCTCACCTAATGTTTTTGCAATAACCATTTTCATCAATTCATCTTCATGCTTTAATCCTTCAATCAATGCCTCAATAATCCTATCATCTTTCACATCTTTCCCTATATTTCCTAATGCCTCAGCTGCCCACATATTTCCTTTTCTTAATTCATCTATCAATGGTTCAACGGCACTTGGGCTATTTGTCTGACCTATTGCTTCTACTAAAGATGTACGAACATCAGAACTCTTCTTACCTTCTTGCATCAGTTTTAATTCATATAACAATATATCTACTACTCTCTCTCTCTCTAATATATTATGTCGTGCTATATATGCTAATCCAAATACAGCACTACTTCGTGCCTTTAATTCCTCATTGGGAGTATTTAATATTTCTACAAATAATTCTATTGCTCGTTCATCTTTCAGTGCCCATAATCCCATTACTATATGTCGTCGAACTGATACATTTTTCTCTTTCTTATATAACTCTATTAGTGGCTTTGTTCCTCTTCTATCTTCCGATACCCCTAATATTATTGCGGCTATCATTCGAGTTGTCTCCTGGTCAGTTCTGTCCTCTAATACCTTGAGAACCTCTATAAATCTTGTATCTTTCATCTTCTCAGCAAATGATACAAGCACCTCATTCCCAATAAAATATCGTAACATCCATTTCCTATCCTTATCACAAAATACCTCTATCAAGGTAGGAATAGCAGGTTTACCAATCTCTCTTAATTTATGTAACTCACCACCCATCAACCAGCCGATAGGGTTAGTATCATCACCTATACATTTTCGCTCTATTCTTCTAACCCATTTCAGCACCTCTTTTTCAACCTTCTTCTCCTCTTCTGTCTTTTCAAGTTTTATCTTATCTACTTTATTTGACTGGACAGTCTTCTTACTAATAGTCTTTCCTTTCTCTTTAGCTGAAACCTGCCCCAAAGCTACTTTCTCACCCTCATTCTTTAACATTTCACTTTTAACCCCTTGCTTATTGCTATTGTCTTCTTGCTCCTTGCTCTGTCCTTCACAGATACCAAGCATGCAGACCAATAGTAACAATAATCCACCAAAAACTAATTTTTTCTTCATGATACTAATTACTGTACTCCTTATTTTTGATTCTGTCAACAAATTTCCACCTGTGCAGTTGGGGGGAAACCGGGGACAGCACCCGTTTTTTATCATTTTCGAGGTTTTCCTATCGCTTTTGGTATTAATGTTCGTCCCAATAATTCTTCTAACCTTGTCGCAAAGGTTTCATCTCCTGCAGGACGACCCGTAGGGGGAAAATGGGAAAATGGGGACAGCGCCCTATTTTCTCCAACGATATATGCTGCCCCATCAGACTGAGAGGTTGAAGCAGTAACAACAATTGCGCCCTTCCCTTAAATTTAGATAGTTTTTAATAACTCTATCTCAATCATAAGCTCCTCTTTTACCCTTTCCCAGCTTATTCCATTATTGCTACTAATGTATGATCGGCTATAATTACGCCAATTATCCCTTGGTATCTGAACAATTGCACCAGAAGTAACCTTTAAGGTAATAATATTTATGCCTCGTTTTAGATGACTTGGCTTAAAACCAAATTTTGCAAATCGCATAAATTGATTATAAGTAATCCGACGACAAGGTATTTTTGGGAATTCATACTCATTGATTTTAATCAGTAAATCACCTTGATCATTGGGGGAAAATGGGGACAGCGCCCTATTTTTAGAAGAAAAAATAGGGCGCTGTCCCCATTTTCCCCTATTCTATTTTTTACATAGGAGCCAAATAAAATTATCCCTAAAATATTAAAAGGAAATCTTGTTTTATTTAATCCTTTTATCAATCCTTCTAACTCCACTTTTTCCTCCAAAATTACTGAAATTTCTCACTCAGAGGGAAAATAGGGTGCTGTCCCCGGTTTTCATCAATACCCCATAGTTTTCAACACCCATTTTAAGACAATATCTGCATGGGTAATAGCCATTCTACAGAATCTCTCGTTATTAACAGCATGACCTTCCATGTCTGCTGCAGACTTTGCAGCAATAATAATATCCTCCGGCACCTGAATTGTATTTTTTAATTCATGAATAAGCCCTGTAATGCTTGATTTGGTAAAGCTTTTTCCATAATATTCCAGCACTGCTTTTAGCCCGCATTCTATGGAATTTCTGGCGCGCCCAAAAGCCCATTCATAGTTTTTAGTTTCAAGATTTGCTCTGGCTGTTTCAATGGCTTGTTCTGCCTGATCAAGAAGTTCACCGCTTTTTGTCATTTTTTTATTCCTCCTGCAATAATATCGTGAGCATTCAGGTTATTACCGATTACTGATCACCGATAACCCTGCCTCAATAAGTCTATCAAGCCTTTCCTGACTTGTTGCTTCCACATACATTCGGGTCAATGGCTCTGTGGCTGATTGTCTGATTACTATCCAGCTTCCATCGGATAGAAAAAATTTATTATCCTTGATATCTGTTACCCGTAAATCACCAAACACCTCTATTGGATGATGCCTTAACGATTCTAATAGCACGCCCCTTTCATCTTCTGAAAGGCAAATATCCAATCGTTTGCTAAAAAAATTCCCAAACTCAAGCGACAATTTCTCAAGGATACCCTTGATATTTTCTTGCTGGGATGCCACCATCTCTGTGGTCAACAAACAGCCGAGAATACCATCTTTTTCAGGCACATGACCAGCAATAGTCAACCCGCCTGATTCCTCTCCACCAAGAAGCATGTTTTCCTTTCTCATTATCTCAGCTACATGCCTGAAACCAACATTGACTTCCCGGCACAGTACCTTATATTTTCTGGCAATGGCATCTACCAGATGGGTAGTGGTGATTGTTTTGACAATACCCCCTACGCATCCACGGCTTTTGAGCATATAATAAACCAGAAGGGCAATCATCTGATTTGATGAAATATAGCTACCATCACTATCAATTACCCCGAATCGATCTGCATCCCCATCAGTAGCAAGTCCAAGATGAGAAGAAGAGGATACAACCAGCCGGGAAAGTTCTTGCAATGAATCCTCATTAGGCTCTGGAGACCTTCCGCCAAAGGAGGGATCACGATTGGTATGTATGGATACAACATGGCATCCGGCAGAGGTCAGGATATTGCCAAGATATTCTATTGCACACCCAAACATGGGATCAATTGCCACAGATAATCCTGCTTTCTTGATTAGCTCCATATTAATAAGGGTTTTCATGTGTTCAAGGTATTTTTCTGCAGGCTCAATGGGCAAGATAACACCAGATGCAATCCCTTGTTGATAGGTTATCCTTTTAATCATGGACTGTTGCAAGGTATTTGCTTGATTGGTAATCCACGCATCAGCCTCTTTTGAGGCAGAACCACCATGAGAGGCGTTAAACTTTAGTCCGCTATACTCAGGAGGGTTATGGCTGGCAGTAATCATTATCCCTGCAGACGCCCCTCTCCTGACTATCTCATAGGCAATCACCGGCGTAGGGGTTGGCTGAGGGCTAAAAAAAACATTTAATTGATTGCCAGCCAGCACCTCTGCCACGCATCTGGCAAATTCATCAGAGAGCCTTCGACAATCATATCCTACAACTACACCCTGAGTCTGCCCCTGTTGTTTCAAATAATCAGCAATTGCCTGAGCAAGAAACGATATATTATCCTCGGTAACTTCTTTACCAATTATTGCTCGCCAGCCCGATGGGCTTAAATGTATGCCACGCATTAGTCACTACCCTCAAAGAAAAGAAAAAAGTATCTATTCCCTTCCCTCTTCCCTCTTCCCTCTTCCCTCTTCCCTTTTCACTTTTCACTTTTCACTTTTCACTTTTCACTTTCTCACTGCTTAATCCTTCCCACATACTCATCTATCAATGCCTCTGCCCTTTCCATGCTGCTGCTTTCTGCATATAGATGAAAACTTGCCTCATTCTGATCAGGCAAAAGCAATATCCAGTCCTGACCATGATATATTTTAACCCCATCTATTAATTCTACGGGCTTATCTGTTGTTTTCTCAATCAATTGTCTCATCATCGTTCCCTTCATCTCCCATGAACAATAGACGGTTCGATGGCTGACAAAAAACGGCGGGATACCTGCCACAATATCCCCAAGCCTTTTATCTGTTTTTGACAATAATTCAAGTATCTTTACCACCGCAAACATCCCATCAAATATTTGACGGAATTTAGGGAAAATAAAGCCGCCATTTCCATCACCCACCAAGAATGGCTCTTTTTCCTCACAAATACCCCTGCTGGTTGTTTTTGTTCTCTTTACCCTGCCCGGCAGCATTTGATCAATGATTCGTGTAGTATTTATTGGTGTTCCTACTGTTGCCAGAGGAGAGATTTGGGCAACCATCTGGCACACAACAGCAAAGGCAATCTCTGGTGAGAGAATTTGTCCCTTTTCATCTACAAGGGATACCCTTTCTGCCTCCTGATCAAGAAGAAAACCAATATCTGCCCCAAGGGTTTGCACGATATTAGATAGTTGTTTCAAGGATTGATTCATCTTGGCTGGATTACTGATAAATTTTGTATTATCAAGATAGGCATTCAGGGAGATAACATCCCATCCAAATTCTCCCAGTATAGATGGAAATATGGTCGCAGCTGAACCAAAGCAGTAATCTATGACCACCTTAAAATTCTTCTTCAGATTAGGGCGATCTATGGCACTGAGAAATCCCTCGCGATAGCATTCCATAACCCTGTATGGAAATGACAATACCCCTGTTTCCTCTATCTTTGCCCGTCTAAAATCCTCCCTGAAGAATAGCTGTTCTATCCCTCTTTCCTTGGATATTGGAATATCAAGCCCTGTGGCATTAAAAAATTTTATATCCAACATCCTCGGGTCGTTGGATGCTCTTCTTACATGAATACCACCCTGATCCCCCAGTGTCCCGGCTTGATATCGGGCAACAGGCATGGGAAGTGCCCCTAAGTCCCAAACATTTGTGCCCACAGAAAGAATACCGGAGATTAATGCCCGATTGATCATTCGTGAAACCTTATGAGAATCACGGCTGGTTATCACTGTTGTATTGGGTGAATAGCTTGCCCCACAGGCAGCCCCGAGTTTGGCAACAAATTCCGGGGTAATCTCCATGTTTGCCAGACCAACAACCCCATTTGTTCCAAACAATGCCCTTCCCCATTTTTCTCCCCAGATAAGGCTTGAGGAAAGGGTTGCCCCTGCCTCAACCTGCTTAAACGGCCAGACCTTAACATTTGCCCGCAAAACAGAATTTTCTCCAATATTACACCCATCAGAGATCAATGCCCCTTCCTTGAGAATGGCATTTCTTCCGACAGTAACATTGCTTGCCACCACATTTTCGTTTAATTCACACCCAAGGGAGATAAATGTTCCGTCCCAGATAACAGAGTTGGTAATACGGGAATTCCCCTCAACAATGCAATTGTCACCAATAACGGTATTTACCAATTTTGCCCCTTCACCAATCCGACAATCGCTTCCAATGATTACACCATGCTCCAGATACACATTATCGGATAATTCTGTACCCTTTCCAACCCAAAGCGTCTTATCTTTTTTCATCCCATTAATATCTATGGAAACCTTACCGGATAGAATATCATAGTGTGCCAGTCGATATTCCTCCAGATTCCCAATATCCCGCCAGTAGCCAGAGGCAATATAGCCACACAATGCCCCCTCCTCTTTTAACAGATTTGGGAACAGGTTCTTGGCAAAATCAAACTCCTTATTCTCTGGAATATGCTTAAATGTTTCTGGCTCAAGAACATAAATACCAGTATTCACCGTATCGGAAAACACCTCTCCCCAGCCCGGCTTTTCCAAGAATCTTTCAACCCTTCCCTCGGGTGAGACGATAACAATACCATATTGGAGCGGGTTTTTTACCCGAGTCAGGGTAATGGTGGCTAAGGCATTTTTTTCCTGATGGAAATTGATGATATTTGAAAGGTTAAAATCTGTAAGCACATCACCACTGATGATAATAAACGGCTCATCTAAATATTCAACCGCATTCCTCACACTGCCGGCAGTGCCAAGATCCTCCACAGCAGTTACATACTCTATATGGACCCCAAATCTTTTTCCATTGTCAAAATAATCTTGAATAATTTCAGGCTGATAATAAAGAATAGCCACAATTTCTGTAATATTATGTGCATTTAATAACCGCACAATATGTTCCATGATAGGCTTGTTAGCCACAGGCACCATTGGTTTTGGAATATTGCAGGTCAATGGTCTCATCCTCGTACCAAAGCCACCAGCCATAATTACTGCTTTCATCGTTCTGCCTCCTTTTATAGGTCATAACCTATTACACTATTTGATAGTCTCGCAAACTCTTCCAGACTCAATGTTTCCCCCCTTCGAGAGGGGATAATTCCTGCTCTTTGAAGGGTTACTTCTGCCTGTTCACCCAATACCGGAAACAGGGCATTCCTCAGCGTCTTTCTCCTCTGCCCAAATGCAGCACGACTCAATTGAAAAAACATAACCTCATCCCTTACCTGAACCGGTGGGGTATTGAGTGGATATAACCTTAATATAGCAGAATCCACCTGTGGTTGTGGAAAAAAACATCCATGAGAAACTCGTCTTACCCTTTCCACCCGGCTATGATAATTAACAAAAATAGAAAACGAACCATATTCTTTATGTCCGGGTTCAGATAATATCCTCATACCAACCTCATGCTGCATCATAAGTATTATCAGAGAGATATGTTCCTTTGCTTCCAGCAGCATGGTAATTATCGGGGTAGTAATATAATAAGGAAGGTTAGCCACAACCTTTAATTTTCCGCCTGATGCCAACTGTTTTATATCAATGGTCAAGGCATCTGCCTGAATATACCTGATATTAGAAAATTCCTTGAGTTCATCCTGAAGGGCTGTCATTAAACCCCTGGAAAATTCACAGGCAAAAACTTCTTGCACCCTTGCTGCCAGCTCACGGGTGACTATTCCAGTACCTGAACCAATTTCAAGAACAACATCATCATCTCTCAGATCAGCAGCCTCAATAATGCTTTTAACCACAGGTTCATTTATCAGAAAGTTTTGTCCCAATCTCTTGTCAGGCATTAGATTAAACCGTCTGAGTGTCTCTCTACAATTAGCCTCAATCCCCACTCGTTCACCTCAAATATATTGTATTACCATTTTTGGGCATTGTCAACTTATTTTACGAACAGGCTTTCTTTAATTCCGCAACAAATTGTGAGATTTTTTCAACCATGTCTGATTCGCTTAAATGTTTGGTAATCAAAGAGATAATTGCACTGCCAACAATGGCTGCATCTGCGATTGAGCTTATTTGAGCTACATGCTCTGGCAGGGATATGCCAAAACCAACACCAATGGGTTTTTGGGTAATAAGTCGTTGTTGTCGAATATATTCACTGATATTTTCAGTTACTTTTTCCCTCATCCCTGTTATTCCGGTTACAGGGACAAAATAGATAAATCCTGTAGAATGTTGACTAATCAATCGCATCCTCTCTGGCGTGCTGGTTGGAGCAATCAAAAAAATGCAGGATAATTCTACATCCTTGGCTGCTTTTTCTAAAGGAAAAGCCTCTTCAGGTGGTAAATCCGGTACAATCACACCATCAACACCAGCTGCTTTTGCATCACAGACAAATCTTTCTAATCCATAAACAAAGATAGGGTTGTAATAAGTCATCAAGACAAGAGGGACCTGAGTATGCTGCCGCAGATTGCTTACCAATGAAAGAACTGTTGTTAATGATACACCATTTTTAAGGGCTTCTTCTGAAGCCAATTGAATTATTGGCCCATCAGCTATTGGGTCAGAAAATGGTACACCCAATTCAATGATATCTGCCCCTGCCTTTTCAAATCCCAGGACAAGCTTAGCCGTAGTTTCAATATCAGGATACCCGGTCATAAGATACGGGATCAAGGCAGTCTCTTTTTTCCCCCGTAACCTGATAAATGTTTCGTCAATTCTATTCATCTTGCCTCCTGCTACAAATATTCCCCATCGTTCAATTATTAATTATTTT
>Ga0100396_1000699_pt1 | contig 20467 bp, 18 predicted proteins | sample CryGeymeta201520_FD_81551 | JGI IMG/M metagenome (GOLD analysis project Ga0100396, IMG submission 81551) | Groundwater microbial communities from Crystal Geyser aquifers in Utah, USA - Crystal Geyser metaG 2015-20 | ecosystem: Environmental > Aquatic > Deep subsurface > Groundwater | place: USA... | reverse complement strand
CCGGTGGCCGCCTTCCCCGAGCAGTGAACGCGCTTCGGCGTGGAGCAGCTGCACCTCGACATGATGCGCCCCCTCGACGCCGGTGATCGCACGGAGGAGGAGCTGAAGAACTCCATGCCGGACTACACGGAGATGGTCCCGGCGCTGGCCCGCATGATCCAGGGCTTCCGCACCCTGGCGCCCGACTTCGACGTGAACATCGGCAACCTTCCCTACTGCGTCGCGCCCGAGCTGTTGCCCTACATTCATCACGACGGCGAGAGCACCGCCACCATCGCCATCGACGGCGACGACACGCTGAGCGAGCCCTGGGACAAGTACCTGGTGAAGCGGCGCGACAAACTCGAGCACGAGCGCTGCACGAGCTGCCTCCTGAGCTCGCGCTGCAGCGGCTTCTTCGAGACCTACGCGCGCTTCTACGGCATGGGCGCGCTGGCACCGCTGACGCCGACGCGCATGCTCGACGACGCGCTCGCTGCCTCACGGCAGGCTCTGGCGCAGGAAGGCGTGACTCTGCTGGCGCCCGGCGAGATGCCCGCGCCGGGCCAGGTCGCGCGCTCGATCGCGATCAGGCTCGAGCGCCTCACGGCCGCGGCTCCCTTCGGTGAGCTGCGCTGGGAAGGGACCACGCTCGAACAGGGCGGCTCCCTCGCGCGGCTGATCTTCCTGGCGCCCAGCGGCGAGCGCGCCCAGGTCTGGTTGAGTCAGGACGGGCGACGCGCCAAGTCGGGCTACGAGGTAGGGAGCGCACCGTCGACGGAGATCGTCGCGGGCCTGCGCGAGTTGATGCAGGCGCTCACGCCCCCTGAGGCGCGCGTCTCCAGCGTCTAGGGAGGCCGCGTCAGCTCGAAGTCGCCGTGGGTCCGCCGAGTGCGCATCGAGCGCGCCCAGCAGCAGAGCTGTAGACTGCCTCCCATGCGCCATGCGCGGGTTCTCTACTGTCCACGATGTCAGTCGCGGGACGCCACGCTGCCACGCTGGCACACCGCCATACTGCCGAGCCTGTCGCGTGGCGCGCGTGGCACGCGACGGTCGTACCATCCCCGCGCTGGCGAACCTCACACGCGAGCGGCAGAACGAGTGGAGGGACTTCTCCGTCGCCGCGGGCATCGTCGCCGCGGGCATCGTCGCCGCTAGCGTCGGCTTCGCGAGCACTGCACCGGCGTGGATCGGGCCGGGTGCCTTGGCCGTGGGGGGTGGACGCGACCTTGGGCGCGACCGTCGTGAGCGAGCAGATCGCGAAGCGGTGGCACAGCTCCGAGCGCTCGATCCGGCGCGCCCGGCACAGGGTCGAGCCGCGCCCCGTGAGTGAATGGCTCGAGAGCGACGCCGTCGAGGTCGCGGGGGTGCACGGCCGCTTGCACGTGCTCGAGGCCACGGAATTCGCGGGGACGGCATGCGCCGCGTGGTCCCAGCGCGAGCGGCTCGAGCGAGCGTCAGCTTGCGGGTGGGAGGGGCCATCCGCTACCGCGAGTCCATGCGCCTGAGCACGCGCGCGTGTGGACGCTTGCTCGTGGTCGACGAGTCTGGGGCGGCGCTCATCGACGACGATGCGTTCGTGATCGCACCCGCGCCTGCTCTCGACGGGCACGCCCTGTTGCGTGAAGGCGACGAGGTCACGGTCCTGGGCCGAGCGCGCGGTGATGTCGCCGACGCCGATGCGCTCCCCTACCTCCGAAGCGCCTATCGCACGGCCGGGCGCATCCTCCGCTTCGACGCCCGCGAGAACGAGCCGCTGGTGCTGTCGCTGACGCAGCCGCACGGCCGCTGATCGCAGCCCGTGACCCGACGCGAGGCGACGCGGCGGAGCGAGCCTGCTGGACGCTCGCGCCCTCGGCCCTGGACGAATCGAGGGCGGAGCGTCGGCCGGGTCACCCGCACGGGACAGGCGCCGATGGACGCATTACCGTGCCGGGATGACTTGCTCGCACGCGCGCGGGGCGATTCGCTTCGGCCTCCTCGCTCTGTTGCTCGGTTGCGGTGCCGCCGCGGCACCGACCCCCTACGACGCAGGCGACGACGCCGCATGGGACGGCGCCGCGCAGACGGACGCTGGCTTCGACGCCACGTCGACGGACGCCGCCGCCATGGACTCGGGCTCCGCGGACTCCGGCAATTCCCGTGACGCGAGCGCTCCCGTGGATTCGGGCGTCGTCGATTCGGGCATCGTCGATTCGGGCGTCGTCGACTCGGGCACGCCCGACGGGGGCACGCCACCCGCACCGAGCGGCACCTTCGAGGCGATGTTCACGCATCGACCGACGGGCAACGGGCGCGACACCGGCGTCGAGGATCGCATCACGGCGCTGATCGACGCGGCGCAGCCCGGATCGCGCATCCGCGTGGCGATCTTCTCCTTCACCCGGAGCGGCCCGGCGGACGCCTTGAACCGAGCCGCCGCGCGCGGCGTGGACGTACGCATCCTGCTCGACGGAGGCGCCGACGGGCTCGGCTCCGAGGTGAGCAACCTGCGCACCGGGCTGGGCGCGAGCCGCGTGCATCTATGCGACGCGCCGGGCACCGCCTGCGTGGGCAGCGGGATCATGCACCACAAGACCTTCCTCTTCTCGGCGCTCTCGGACGGCTCGCGGAACGTCGTCGTGCAGTCCTCCTACAACCTGACGACGGCGCAGCTCACCGGCAACAACGACGGGCTCATCGTGCGCGGGGACGCCGCGCTCTTCGCCGCCTACGAGCGCACGTGGCGAGACCTCTGGGCCGACGTCGAGGATCCGAACTACTACCACGAGGACGCGGGGGACTATCGCAGCCGCGCCTACTTCTTCCCGCGTGACACCGGCGCGGATCCCGTGCTCGACGCCGTCAACAGCGTGAGCTGCGACGCGACCTCGCGCATCCGTGTGGCCATGGCCTATTTCACTGACGGCCGACGGAAAGTCGCGCAGGCCTTGGCGACGCGCGCGCGTGAAGGCTGCGACGTGCGCGTGGTCGCGGGCGACTCGACGATTCCCATCGGCACCCTTGTGCGCTCCTTGCTCACCACGGGCGGCGTGGTGTTGACGCCCTACCCCACGCGCAGCGGCTGGGAGCTGCACTCGAAGTACATGATCATCGACGCGCCCTTCGCCGGATCCGTCGCGCATCGGCAGCTGGTAATCACCGGCTCGGAGAACTACTCGGCCTCCGCGCTGCGCAGCAACGACGAGAGCATGCTGCGCGTCGAGGACGCGGGCCTTCGCCCAGTACATGACGAACTGGCAAGACGTGCGCAGCGCCGCGACTCGACCTTGATCGCGCGAGCCGTGCTCATGACCTTCAGTGGCGCAGGGACGAGAGAGACGCTGCGACCGAGCGAGCCATGAACGACTCCACCGACGCCGATCCTCCCCGCCCGATGGGGCGACTGCCCGTGCTCGGTGCGCTCCTGTTGGCGCTCCTCCTACTCGTCTACCCCACCTGCTACTTCGCGCAGCGCGCGAGTCATCGCATCGTGCACGTCCATTGGGGTGCGCTCGGACGCGGCGGGTGCAGCTCCCTCCGGTCCTCACGGAGCCCCTTCGTAGACGGAGCGTGGGCGCCGGCGGTCTCGGTCGAGGCGGGGCTGCGCGGAGCCTTCGATCCGAATTGGGGAGGCTGCCCGGAGGTCACGGAGTAGCCACGGCCGGCGTCAGACGCGCGGGCCGCGTACGCAGTCGGACAGTGCGGCGAAGATGGCTCGGGCCGACGCGAGCTCGCGCCCCACATCCGCCAACGCGCCGAGTCCCGCCGAGCCGGTGTGGTTGTACAGACCGGTGGTCAGGGCGCGCGCGCCGGCTCCGTCTCGCGTCCCCTGTGCCAGAGCCGCCGCGGCTTCGAAGGGGATGACGTCGTCATCGCGCCCGTGGATGAAGGTCGCGGGCGCGATCAAGCGCGCGAGGTGAAGCGTGGGATCCATGTAGGAGAAGTCTGCGGCGTCCTTGGCCAGGAGCCGGAAGGCGAACTCCTCTCCACCCTCGCGCAGCCCGGTGCCGAGCTCGAAGAGCGCGAGGTCGTCCGCGTGAACGCCGGAGGCGAGCTCGCGCGCCACCGCGAGGTAGCGCCCCTCCAGCTTCATCTCGGGGCGACCCCAGGTGCGATACACGAAGGAGCGATAGGCCGCCTCGAGCGCCGGCCGATCGCGCGGAGGCTCGTCCAGTAGATCGAGCAAGTTGAGGTAGACGGCGGGTCGATTGAGCGGGTCGTGGGCCCGGTCTCCGTCGCCGCTGAGCGCGAAACGCAGCGTGGCGTCGAAGTCCGCGAAGCCGCCGAAAGTGACGAGTCGGCCGATGCGCGGGCCGTAGTCGGGCGAGGCCGCGAGCGCGATGGCGGGCAGCGAGCCGAAGGAGATGGAGACGACGCCGGGCTTGCGCGCCTGGGGTCGTGCCGGCAGCTCGAGCAGGCGCTGGAAGGCCGTGCGCGCTTCGTCCACGACCTCAGGTGCGACCGCGAGGGAGCCATAGGTGGGGAGGAAGGCCGCGAAGACCAGCGCCCCCGCGTCCGCGAGCACGGCACAGAAACGATCCAGGCGCGGGTCCGCGGGTCCCGCCGGATGCAGACCCGGCAGCACCAGCAAGGAACCCTGGGGCTCACGCCCACGCGGACGGTAGATCCAGCCGGCCGTGCCCTCCGCGCTCGAGACCACGCTGCGCTCGACCCGCGGTCGCTTCTTGGCGCGGGGCGTGGGGAGCAACCATCCCGCGAGGCGCAGCGCCGTGACTAGGTCCGACATCCCCACTAGCGTAAGCGCTGCCGGACAAACGGGGCGTCATCATCCCGTCACGGACGCCAAGATTGGCCGCTCGCAAGCCTGCGCGCTCGAACCGTCGCCGGATGGAGTATAGTTCCCCGATGGCTGATGAACGTCGCGCTTGGACCCTGACGGACTTCATGCCGCCGTCCCAGCATCCCGCGCCCCACGCGGCCAGCGTGCGGGACCTGACGAGTGATCAGCTCGACGTGGTCTTCCAGCCCATCGTCGACCTCAGCGACGGCTCCTGCTTCGCGGTCGAGGGCTTGGTGCGCTGCAACCAAGAAGAGTTCCGATCGCCCCTGACCCTGTTCGAGCACGCGGTCGCGCAGGAGGCCTGCGGGCGCCTGGGCCGGACGATCCGCGAGGTGGCCTTCGAGCACCTCGACAAGGTGAAGGTCTTCGTCAACGTGCACCCGAAGGAGCTGACCTCGCGCTGGCTGGTGCGGCCCGATGATCCCATCGGCTTCTACGAGCACGGCATCTACATCGAGGTCACGGAGGCCGCCGCCTTCGAGTACTTCGACATCTGCATGAGCGTGCTGAACGAGGTCCGCCAGCGCACGGGCGCGCAGATCGTGATCGACGACTTCGGCGCCGGCTACTCGAACCTCGCGCGCATCTTCGACCTCGAGCCCTCGCACGTGAAGCTCGACATCTCGCTGGTCAAAGGCATCGACAAGCACCCGCGCAAGCAGAAGCTGGCGAGGAGCCTGGTCAACCTGTGCGCGGAGCTGGGCGCGGAGGTCGTGTGCGAAGGGGTCGAGACCCTGGACGAGCTCAAGGCCGTGCGCGACACGGGGGCGCAATTCGCCCAGGGGTTCTACCTGGCGCGGCCGGCACGACCCATCCCCGACATCTACTGGCCCTTCTGAGTCGCTGGATTATCTCGGGCCGCGGGGATAACACCTCGGCATGACCGGATTCAGCGAGTACGAAGGCTACGACGCCCTGGGCCTAGCGGAGCTGGTGCGACGGGGCGAGGTGAGCGCCACGGATTTGGTCGAGGAGGCCATCGCGCGTGTCGAGCGCGTGAACCCCAAGCTCAACGCCGTGGTCACCAGCATGTACGTGCAGGCCCGCGCCATGGCTCAGGAGCCCCTCGGCGATGGCGTGTTCGCGGGCGTGCCCTTCGTGTTGAAGGATCTGATCCTGGCTGTGCCCGGCGTGCCCACGCAGAGCGGCTCGCGCTACTACCGTGGCTGGAAGCCGGCCGTGGCCACGGAGCTCTACCGCCGACAGCGCAAGGCAGGGCTGATCCCCATCTGCAAGACCAACACGCCCGAGTTCGGGCTGATGCCCGTGACCGAGCCCGCGGCCTTCGGACCCACGTCGACGCCCTGGAAGATCGGGCGCACCTCGGGCGGCTCGAGCGGTGGCTCGGCGGCGCTGGTGGCGGCGCGCGCGGTGCCCATGGGACACGGCGGCGACGGCGGTGGATCGATCCGCATCCCCGCCTCGTGCTGCGGTCTGTTCGGCATGAAGCCGACGCGCGGGCGCACGCCCTCGGGTCCCGGCGCGAGCGAGCATTGGAACGGCTTCGCCATCGAGCACGCGGTCACGCTCAGCGTGCGCGACAGCGCCGCCCTGCTGGATGCGACGCGTGGATTCGAGCGCGGCGCGGCCTACGCCGTCGAGGCGCCGGGGCGTCCCCTTCTGGAAGAGGTGGGCGCGCAGCCAGGCAAGTTGCGCATCGCCTGCCACACGGAGCCGGCCATGCCCGGCAGCGTGCACGCGGACTGCATCGACGCGGTCGAACGCTCCATCGAGCTCTTGGAAGAGCTGGGCCATCAGGTCGAGAACGTGTCACCCGAGCACAAGCCCATGGACCTGGCGCAGCACTTCCTCACCGTGGTCTGCGCGAACACGGCCATCGACGTCGAGGAGGCGCAGGCGCTCGTCGGCAGGCCTGCGCAGTACGACGACTTCGAGCCCGAGACCTGGTTGCTCGCGCTGATCGGCGGCGCCATGTCCGCGGCCGATCTGGAGCGCTCCGTGCGCGCGTTGCAGACCGAGAGCCGACGCCTCGCCGTGCTGTACGCCGACTACGACGTCGTGCTCACGCCCACCCTGGGCAAGCCTCCCCTTCCCCATGGTGCGTTGCGCGCCACCGGCGCCGAGGCCGTGGTTCAGAAGCTGGCCGCTCGCGCCAAGCTCGGTCGACTGATCGAGAAGTCGGGCGCCCTCGAGCAGGCCGCGCGCCGCGCCTACGACTTCATCCCCTTCACGCCGGTGGCCAACTTCACGGGTCAGCCGTCCATGAACGTGCCGCTCCACTGGAACGACCAGGGCCTGCCCATCGGCAGCATGTTCACCGCGCGCTTCGGCGACGAGGCCGTGCTCTTCCGCTTGGCGGCGCAGCTCGAAGAGGCGATGCCCTGGCGCAATCGGCGTCCGCCCGTGATCAGCACGCCGACTCCATGAGGCACGCCTCGTCTTCGCCGAGGTCGCTCGATGCGCTTGCATTGGGTCGCGCGCTGGGGGCCTTGCTGTGCCTGAGCACGCTCTCCGGCTGCGGAACGAGTCCGGCGAACGAGGAACCAACGGCCCCGATGCCCACGCGCTCGACCGCCACGGCCGGCAGCGACTCGCCGCTGGTCGATCTGATCACGAGCGAAGAGCTCGAGCCCTATTGGCATACATCGCAGCCCGGTCGGGTGTCCGTGCGCATCGTCGCCGACCCCAACTCGACCGACCGACCGGCGTTCCAGCTGCTGGGTGCGCCCGTGGAGTGGATCACGCCCGAGCAGGGGGCGCCCGGTACGGCCTACGTCGTGGTGGAATTTCAGCTGGTCGATGGCCTGCTGAACCTGTCCCTGCGCTATCCCATCGAGGGCATCCGGGCGAGCGCGGTCTATGTACCCAACGGCGCTGGCTGGGCCCGCACGGGTCCGGTCCGGGTCGTCGAGGAGTAGGGCAAGCGCGCCCCGTGTGGGATCCGACGCGAATCAGGGACAGGCGCTGGCTGGCTCGGCGCTCCTGAATCCTCATTCAGTTTCTCGTTGACGGCGCCCGCCCGGACGTCGAGGATGCCGCCATGTCCGCCGCCCAGCGTTATCCAGAGCTCCGCTCCCGGCTCGACAAGCGCTCGCCGCCCTACACGGACAACCGCGCCGCGAACCTGACCGCCCTCGACGACCTGGCCAAGGCGCTGACGCGCGTGAACCAAGGGGGAGGCGAGAAGTACAACACGCGTCACGCCGCGCGCGGACGCATCCTGCCGCGCCAACGCATCGAGCTCTTGCTCGATCGCGACAGCCCCTTCCTCGAGATCGGCGCCTTGGCCGGAACCGGCGTGCCCGGTGAGCCACCCGGCTGCTCCGTGGTCGGCGGCGTGGGCGTGGTGTCCGGCGTCGAATGCCTGATCACGGCCAGCGAGGCCACGGTGAAGGGCGGCGCCATCACCCCGCTCTCGATGCAGAAGAGCGGACGCCTGGCGGAGATCGCCGATCAGAATCAGCTCGTGGGCATCAGCCTGATCGAGAGCGCCGGCGCAGATCTGCCCAATCAGGATCGCATCTTCGTGGCCGGCGGCGCGGGCTTCCGCGATCTGACGCGACGCAGCGCCGAGAAGCTCCCGAGCATCTGCCTCGTCTTCGGCAGCTCGACCGCGGGAGGCGCCTACATCCCGGGCATGAGCGACTACGTGGTGATGGTGAAGGAGCAGGCGCAGGTCTACCTCGCCGGCCCACCGCTGGTGAAGATGGCCACGGGCGAGGAGATCGACGACGAGAGCCTGGGCGGCGCCGAGATGCACGCCAGCGAGAGCGGCGTCGCGGACTATCTGGCCGAAGACGAGATGGACGCCCTGCGCCTGGGGCGCGAGATCGTGGCCCACCTCGAGTGGCGCAAGGGCTACGTGCCTCCACCCCGTGAGGTGACAGCGCCTCGCTTCGATCCCGACGAGCTGCTGGGCATCGCCTCCGCCGATCCGCGGGTGCCCTTCGATCCGCGTGAGGTGTTGGCGCGCATCGTGGACGACTCCCGCTTCAGCGAGTTCAAGCCGCGCTACGGCTCGACCTTGGTCTGCGGCTGGGCGCACGTGCACGGCTTCCCCATCGGCGTGCTCGCGAACCACGGCGTGCTCGAGAGCAAGGCCGCAAACAAGGGCGCGCAGTTCATCGAGCTGTGCAACCAACGCAACGTCCCGCTCGTCTTCCTGCAGAACACCACGGGCTTCATGGTGGGAGGCCAGGTGGAGCGCGAGGGCATCATCAAGCACGGCGCGAAGATGATCAACGCGGTCTCGAACAGCACCGTGCCGGCGATCACGATCATGACGGGCGCCAGCTACGGCGCGGGCAACTACGCCATGAGCGGACGCGCCTACCGACCGCGCTTCCTCTTCACCTGGCCCAACCACCGCATCGCCGTGATGGGCGGCAAGCAGCTCGCGGGTGTGCTCGACATCATCAAGCGCGGCGCCGCCGCGAAGAAGGGTGTCGAGGTGGACGAGGCCATGCTCGGAGGCGCCAAGATGCTGATGGAGAACGCCATCGAGCAGCAGTCCACCGCGCTCTACGCTTCGGCCCGCCTATGGGACGACGGCATCATCGACCCGCGCGACACGCGCACGGTGCTGGGCATCAGCCTGAGCGCCGCCTCCAACGCGCCCGTCGAGGGCACGATGCGCTACGGCGTCTTCCGGCATTGAGATGACGAGCACACAACGCATTCGAAAGCTCTTGATCGCCAACCGTGGAGACGTCGCGTCCCGCGTGATGGCGACGGCGAAGCGCATGGGCATCGCCACCGTGGCCGTCTTCTCCGAAGCCGACGCGCTCTTGCCCTTCGTGCGCGAGGCGGACGAGGCCGTGTGCATCGGACCCGCCGCCGCCGTCGAGAGCTACCTCTCGATCGAGCGTATCCTCGAGGCCGCCGCGCGCGTGGGCGCCGATGCGATTCATCCCGGCTGGGGCTTCCTGGCCGAGAACGCCCGCTTCGCGCGCGCCGTGGAAGACGCGGGATTGATCTTCGTGGGTCCGACGCCCGAGTCCATCGAGACCATGGGCGACAAGCGCCGCGCCAAGGCCATCGCCATCGAGATGGGCATCCCCGTGATCGAGGGCATCGTGCCCGAGTCCCAGGAGTTTTCGGTGCTGCTCGCCGCCGCGCGTGAGCTCGGCGCGCCGCTGCTGCTCAAGGCAAGCGCCGGTGGCGGCGGCAAGGGCATGAAGCGCCTCTACTCACTGGAAGGGGTGGAGGACGCCATCCGCTCCGCGCAGCGCGAGGCAGAGGCCGCCTTCGGAGACGGAAGCCTGCTGCTCGAGCGCTACATCGACCAGGCGCGTCACGTCGAGGTGCAGGTCCTCGCCGACGGCGCCGGCAACGTGATCCACGCCTACGAGCGCGAGTGCTCCATCCAACGGCGTCATCAGAAGATCATCGAGGAGTGCCCCTCACCCGCCGTCGATCACGGGCTGCGCTGTCGCATGGGAGAAGCGGCGGTGCGCTGCGCCCAGGCCATCGGCTACCGCGGCGTCGGCACGGTGGAGTTCTTGCTCGCGCCCGACCGGAGCTTCCACTTTCTCGAGATGAACACCCGACTTCAAGTCGAGCACGCGACCACCGAGATGGTGACGGGGCTCGACCTAGTCGAGGAGCAGCTGCGCGTCGCGCGCGGGGAGCGCCTGCGCTTCATCCAAGACGAGATCCCGCTCTCGGGTCACGCCCTCGAGGTCAGGCTCTACGCCGAGGATCCGGCCAAGGATTTCCTGCCCCAGACGGGCACGCTCTTCGACTTCGCCTGGGAGGACGTGCCGGGACTGCGCGTGGAGGCGAGCGTGGAGCGCGGCTCCGTGGTCTCGACCCACTACGATCCCATGCTCGCGCGCCTGGTGATCCATGCGGGCGATCGCCAGACGGCCATCGATCGCATGATCCGCTGCCTCTCGGGGCTGGGTCTGGCCGGCGTGCAGACAAACCGGCGCCTGTTGGTCCAGGCGCTCGAGCACGAGGCCTTCCGCTCCGGAGACACGCACACGCACTTCATCCCGGAGCACCTGGCCGAGGCGCTGCACGAGGGTCCGGCGCGAGAGAGTCTGATCGACGCGAGCGTCGCCGGCATGCTCTTCGGCTTCGAGATGCGACGGCGCGAGGCCGAGGTGCTGTCCTCGATCCCGCGCGGCTATCGCAACAACTTCCACACACACGAGGCGCTGAGCTTCGACTCTGGCGTCGAAGGCCAGCCGCCCATCGAGCTGCGCTATCGACACCTCGGTGATGGGCGCTTCGAGCTACTCGCCGACGCCCAGCCGCGCTCCGTCACCTTGCTCGGACTCGAGGCGCACGAGCTGCGCTGGGAGCTCGACGGTCTGCGTCGACAGGCGCGCGTGGTCGAGCATCAGGACACCTTCTTCGTCACCACGCTCAGCGCCGCCGTCAGCGTGCGTCAGCGAGCGCGCTTCCCCGAGCGCGTGCTCGAGGCCATCGCGGGTGCCTGCATCGCGCCCATGCCCGGACGCGTGCTCTCCCTCTCGGTCGCCCTCGGCGAGCGCGTCGAAGCCGGTCAACGCCTGGCCGTGCTCGAGGCGATGAAGATGGAGCACGAGGTGCGTGCGCCACACGCGGGCGAGATCGTCCGAGTCGACGTGGCCGAAGGCGATCAAGTCGACGCCGACGCGCTCCTCTTCGTGATCCAGCTCGAGGACGAGGCCGAGTAGGCGCGAGGCCGCGGCGCCGCCCCTACGCGCGACTGTCGTGGAGATGGATCGGACGTTGAAGGGCCGTGGCCAGCGCGCGCCATGCCACGCGATTCGTTGCGCGTGTCGGCGTTGTTGGCGGACCACTCGGCGAGCGCCAGGTCGTCGTCCATCACGAGGCCGAGGCGGATGCCGGTGCCGAGCTCGTCCAGCCTCAGGGCGCGCAGGTCGTCGAAGGAGTGCCCACGCTTGCCGCGCTCGTCGTGGATGCTCACTTCACTGGCCGCGCAATCGAGCTGCGTCTCTCGGCGAGGGCGACCCGGAAGTCCCCGATCCGTCCAGTGCATGTGCGCGAACATCGTCCCGACGAGAACGCCGAGCAAGCCACTGGGGATCAGAACCGGCCAGACGAGGTGCACGTGTTCGTGGAAGATCCCCCGAATCAGCGCCGCCAGGATTCGCGCGGGGATCATGAGCACGATCCCCACGGCCACCGCCATGACCGAACCACCGCAGGTGAATCCGAGCAGCGCCATGGGCGCGCGCACGAACACGGACCTCCGACGCGACGTTGATGAATCCCAGAAGCAAGGAAGGGAAGGGATCACGCCCCAACCGGATCGAGCCGAGGCAGCTCGTATCGCCGCTGAAGCCGAAGTTCAGCTTCACGGTGGTCAGCTCATCGCCTTCTGCCGTCACCTGCCGACACGGATTCACCGTCGTGATCTCGAGTCGTCCCGGCGACGCCTCCAAGTGATCGATCGTGGCCACGATCATCGGACCACGACGGCGATTCATCGCCCCCAGGGCGCGATGGACGCGGTCCTTCCACTTCGACCTCGGCTCCTGGGACAAGACGAGTCTCGCGCCGGGCTCGTCGATCACGATCTCGAGAGCGGGCATCGCCTCAGCTCGGCGCCTGTTCGTGATCCACGAAGCGAGATCGTAAACAAGGGCGGCCGATCCAACAATGTGCGCATTGGCGGAGGTCATCAGGCCAAGGCAGCTTCCCCAAGCGCGCCGCGTATAATCCCGACGTGATCCGCGCGACGCCTCTCTCAGCCGCACCCAAGCTGCCCGCCACGGTCGGGCTCGGCCTGATGGCGCTGGTGGTGACGCTGCTCTCGTGGTCCGGGCGCAACATCGACGCCTTCGACATGAGCTACCGCGCCTTTGAGGGCGAGCCCTGGCGCCTGCTCACGTCTGCCTTGCCGCACGTCGGGGCGATGCACCTGCTCTTCAACCTCTTCTGGTTGTGGCGCCTCGGTTCGCTGCTCGAGCAACGCTACGGCTCGGCGCGGACGTTCCTCTTCTACCTGCTGGTCGGGGCGGGCTCGGCGGCGGCGGAGCACGCCTTCTTCCGCGGTGGCGTCGGCCTCTCGGGCGTGGGCTACGGCATCGTCGGCTTCCTCACCGTGGCCCATCGCCGCGATCCGAAGCTCTCCGACGCCATGGACGCGCGCACCACGCAGCTCTTCGTGATCTGGTTCTTCTTCTGCATCGGGCTGACCGTGACCAAGGTGATGCCCATCGCCAACGTCGCCCACGGTGCGGGCTTCGTGCTCGGTGCGCTCTTCGGATGCGCCGCGAGCGCGAAGGCCTCGTCACGCTACGCGCTGGCCTCCGCGGCCGGTGCGCTGCTGCTCGCCTGCTTCGTCGCGTCGGCCTGGCTTCGACCCTGGGTGAACTGGGGCGAAGGGGGCGGGCTCGCCGCCTGGGCCGACGCCCAGAAGGCCTACGAGGCTGCGGACTACACCGAGAGCGAGCGCCTGTACGAGTACGCCACGGCCGTCGATCCCGAGGACGCGAGGCTGTGGTTCAACCTCGGCGTGACGCGCCAGCGAATGGAGAACGACGCGGGCGCACGCGCCGCGTACGAGCGAGCCAGCGCGCTGGCACCCGACGAGGCGCGCTACGCCGAAGCTGCACAGGGCATGCGCGCGGTCCACGGCCCGGCGCCCGCATCGCCCTGACAGACGTCGCGAACCGCTCGCGCTCGTCACGAGATCGTCGACGTGGAGCGGGGCTCGTGGTGTGACCAGGCGCTGTGCGCTCGCGTCACGCTGTGGTGAACCAGGCACGGCGAGGCGAGCCACGGAGAGGTCGTCACCCCCGATCCCTCGGAGACAGCCGCTTGGCGTGCGACGTGCTGTGACCATGGACCATGGCGCGCTCACTCTTCGTCGCGATCCCGCTCTGCCTCGGCCTGCTGGGCTGCCAGACGATCCAGCTCAACGGCAGCGAGTGCCACCACGAGGGCACCTCCTGCGACGGCAATGTCTTGACCCAATGCGAACGCGACACGAGCTATTGGCCCGATCGCTTCGCGCTTCAAGAGCGCGACTGCGGGGACCGGACCTGCGTCGACCTCGGCGGCGACGAGGCGTTCTGCGCGCTCGACGATGCGCCGTCGCCGCTGTGCGCCCTGCAGCCGGATGGCCCGCTCTGCGTGGACAACACTTTGATCTTCTGCCGCGACGGCTACGTCCTTCGGGTGAACGAGTGCGACGCCGACCACACCTGCTCGACCGCAGGTTGGGGCGCCTGTCGCACGCCGGCGGCCACGCTTCCGGACAGCTCGGTCCCGGAGCCCGACGCGGGCGGCTTCGACATGGACGGAGGCGTGACCTCGACGGACGAATGCGCAGGCGTGGACGCCACCCTTTGCCTGAGCGTGGACAGCGTGGGCCGCTGCCAGGGTGGAGCGCTCGTGGACGCCTGGGCCTGCCCCGAGGGACTCTTCTGCGGACACGTGGAAGGCGCGGACGCCTGCTACGGCACGCCCGCGTGGTTGCCGGGCGTCGACTGCCCCAGCGCGGGCATGGAGGGCTTCGCGGACACGCGCCAGTCGTGCCTGGACGACGAGACGCGCATCACCTGCCACCACGGTCTGGTAGTCGACGCCGTGCCCTGCCCAGGCTGCCACGAACTCGCGCTCGGCGGCCCGAGCTTCGACTGCCCGAGGTTGCTCGCGAAGCCACGGCCGCGCCACGCGCGAACCCAGCGGGAGCATCCGGCGCTGGGCGCGCTCGAGTACGACGCGAACCTGGACTGGTGGACCGCGAACCTCACGATCGAGGGTGCACCCGTCAGCGTCAGTCTCTATGCGCCCCCGGACGCACAGGAGCATCTCTTCGACGAGACCGCCGAGCGACTGAAGTGCCTGGTGCCCAAGGACCTGCGCGGCGTAGTGCGCTGCCTGAGTGCGCTGCGCGTAGCCCGCGTGAGTGCGGCGGGTCTGCTCCTTCTGATCCTCGGCATGGCCTGGGCGCAGATGCTGGCTGGCAAGTGAGGACCCGTATGGACGTCATCTTCTGCCACGGCCTCGAGTCGGGACCCCACGGGCGCAAGTACCACGCGCTGATCCGTGCTGAGCCACCGGCCGACACCATGCGCCTCTACGCGCCGGTGCCGACCGTGATCATCCACGGCAAGGGCGACGAGGTCGTGCCCATCGCAGTCAGCCGCGACTTTGCCGCCGCCTACCCTGACGACGTGCGCTTGATCGAAGTCGACGACGAGCACGGGCTAGCCCAGTCACTCGATCGGATCGTCGCCGAGACCCGCGCGCTGCTCGCGAGCTAGGGTCAGAGCCGAGCGCCGGCAGAGTGCGCCTGCACGATGCGCTGTACGGCCGGGTTCGAGCGACCGTAGCTGACGAGGGAGACGTCGAGCCCGTCGACCAAGGAGAGTGTGCGCAGGATGCTGTCGCCGATCCAACGCGGGTCGTTGCCGAACACGCCGCCGCCGAGCAGCGTCAAGAAGACCTGACGAATCCCGAGCCGTCGCGCCGCGAGCAGCGTCGCCTCGTAGGACGCCTCGAGCACGAGCCGCGCGATGGGCTCCCACAGCGGCGCTGGCGGCCTGCCGTAGCTCACGGGCATGCCCGAGCCGTAGACCTGCGTGACCCGATGCTCCGTGCCGAGCACTTCGACGTCGTGCTGAACGCCGATACGCAAGAGGCCGCGAAGCTCGTCGCGCTCCGCGTCCGAGGCGAGGGCGAGGCGCGTGTTGATGCGCGAGAGTCCGTCGGCGTGTGCGAGCGCGTAGCCGTTCTTCATCTCCCACAGGTCGGGTCCGAGCGCGGCGCCCAGCTCGGCGAGGCAGTCGATCTGATTCGTGGCCGTCTGCCCGATCTGCGCACCGACGGGCGCGAAGTAGTTGCGATAGATCGTGCCCCCGCCACAGCTCACGGCACACGCCGGGCCTTGCGTGCGGTCGAGCTCGTAGCTGCCAACGCCCTCTTCGGGCGTGACGGAAGGCGACGACATCTCGAGCAGGTTGAACTGGGATGCGGCCTGGAACAGCGCGCCCGCATGCTCGGGCCGGCGGTGAAGCTCTCCCGCGTCACCGATGATCTCTTGCACGCGTGCAGGGGCTTCGGTCGTCGGCGCGTGCACGGCCCGAAGCTCTGCCAGGCTCGGCGTGGTCAGTCTCCCACAGCGCACGCGGCGCTCATTCACCTTGGACACCAGCTCTTCGCCATCGAGCTCGAGGTTGGCGCGCACCTGCTCGGGAGACTCCTCCGCAAACCCCATCAAACGTTCGAACCACATCATCGCTGCTTCCCACGGCCGCGGAGGGCGGCTCACCCTCGACGCTACGGCACGACCAACGACGGCGCGCGCAGCAGTTGGACATGTTGCTGAGGCTACCAAGTTCTCGAGTGATGAGGCTCTTCAACAGGCTGCTAGCCCACGCCGCCCATCAACACCGCGCGATCCTCGGGTTCGAGCAACACCAGCCGACAGCCTCCGCAGGCCTCGACCTGAACCGTGCGCCCGTTGGCGGTGATCGTGCCGGGGACCAAAACCTCGCCGCAGCCCGAGCAGGCCATGGGCGACACGACGCGCACCCAGCCGTCGCCCAGGCCCTTCGGCGCGCCGAGCGAGAATGCCTCGGCCAAGGCGACCACCTCGACGCCGCAGACCAGGCAGCGAGCGCGCGCCACGGCGATCGATCGGTAGGCGCCGCCGATGCGCTCCTCCTGCATGGACGCACCGCAGCGTGGGCAGTGTCCGCGCGCGTGCTCCGCCTGCTGGTCGCGCAACACCGTGCAGTGGAGTTGATAGCCCTTCAGCGCGACGCGTACGTAGGTCGGGACGTGGACCACCTCGTGCCGGAACTTCAGTCGATAGCCCGCGGCTTCCGCGGAGACGTCGAACTGAGGCAGCGCCGCATGGGCGAAGTCACTCAGTTCGTCCTCGCCACGTCGAGCGAAGACTTGGGACACGACAGCCTGGGCAACCGTCGCACCGGTCGCGTCGTCGGTCAGACTGAGTCGAAGTCGCATGATGCCGAGCCTACTCCGATGCCCGCCCGCAGGGAACCCTCACGACGCGCGTCGAGGCGGTAGGACCGAGGCGCACGACGACCAGAATCGGGATGCGCACGGGCTCGGGCGAGGCGTCGCCTGCCATCCGAATCTGTTGCTCATGCCAGAATCGAGCACGCTGCGTGGACCCGTCGGGGATCACGTAGCGCAAGACACGTCGAGGCTGGGCGCCCGACGCCAACAATTCGACGCGCGGGATCACACCCTCGACACGCGGCGGTTCCTCTGCTTCGGACGTCTGCTCGGACGCGTTCGGGCGCGTACGCGCCCGATCCGACGAAGCCGCCTGGGGCGCCGGGCCGCCGCATCCTACGAGCACGGCACAGGGCACGAAGAGCCCACGCGCATCCATCCAGAACCTCCCTCTCGCGATTCACGGTCAGCCGGACCTGCAGCGCGAGCGCGCCAAGACGTCGGGAAGCTGGCCAGACCGAACCGAACCCGTCTCCCCCAGCGATGGGGGGCGGCGCTCCGGCACCGTTGAGTGTCTTGCAGCTCGGCCGTCGACCGTTGTTCGTGGAGTGCAGGAACTGTCCTGCACCGACCTCGGTGCAACTCAGGTCGGGGCCGTGTGCGTCACCGCTCGTCGTCGCGTCCGGCGCGCGCGAGCGCTGCGCCCCACGGCCAACCGTCTACTCCTCGCCCAGCAATGGTGTCGTGATCGGGCACGGCGAGCCATCGACAAATCCACATGTGTTGGCGTTCTCCATCGCTATCCTTCGCTAGCTCTTCATGGAGGTGCACACGGATCTCCGCCTGCCAGTGGCGGGTCTGCCAATGGCGAGCGTGGCGCAGAGGCATCTGGGAGTGATCGTTCCACAGGCGTGCAAACGGCGAGATCGAGGCAGCTACCTTCAACGGCGATAGCCCGTTCGCCCTCGCAGTAGGCCGGACGTCTCAGGGGCCAGTAGGCTGCGCAATCGCTGGAGCATATTTCACCGGTATCCAGGTCAGTTCGGTGTCGACCGGACAAGGCGTCGGCGAGTCCCGGCATGGATCGGCGTGGTGCGCGGCAGCACAGCCATCGCCGAAAACGAGCACGACTGGGCAGAGGATGCGTCCGAGCACCTGACCCCGCCCCATCCGCTACTCGAGCCCCTGACAGAAGACGCCGGGGAGCGAGGTTCGGTTGTTGCCCTCGTGGCACTCGCCCTCGCTGGAGGCGTCGTCGGCGACGATGACGACGTCGCGTCCGGGCATGGCGTCGGGTGCGGTGCTCCATGTGCAGCTAACGGGCTCGCAGGCGCCGGGATCGAGCACGCCGGTGGTCGGCACCTGACAGATGCGCACACCCAGCGCGGGGTCGCCGTCGTAGAAGCCGACCAAGAGGCCGGCGCCCACGGGCTCGGTGCCGCGGTTGCACACGTTGGCGGTGAGCGTGGCGATGCCGCGCTCCGCGCACGCCACGGGGGTGCTGCGCGAGGTGAGGTCGGGCGCGGCGTCGGGGATGGCGCTGCCCTGCACGTTCTGTCGGAAGTTGTTCAACCCGGGCGTGGTCCAGTTGATGCCCGCGGCGCTGGTGCGCGGGATGGTGCCGTCGTCGTTCACGTTGGTGACGAAGTAGGCGTGCTGGTTCCAGATCATGCGTGAGCGCACCCAGCGATCGGCGGAGTCGCGATAGACGCGGATGCCGAGGGCGCCGTGCGGGTGCGAGGCGCGGCAGGTGTTGCCGGCGCCGGGCGTGCCGGCGGGCGGCGCGGCGCAGGCGAAGCCATCGCGATCGCAGTCCGTGCAGCAGTCGGCGTCGCTCGTGCAACGACACAGGCCCGAGTCGCAGCTACCGGAGAGACAGTCGCTGTTCTCGCTGCAGTGCAGGCCGGCGAAGAGGGGATCGAGGCCACCCGGATCGAGACCACCGCAGGCGACGCCGCTCGAGGCGCTGCCGCAGTTGTAGTTGTTGCCGATCACGATTTCGGCGTTGAAGTCGCCGTCCACGTCCGCGATCACCGGGTTCTCGTACCAGGTGCAGCTCGAGCGGTACTGGCTGAAGACGACGTCGCCCGTCGCGCCCGAGTAGACGCGCAAGAAGCACTCGTCGCCGTACACCGCCTCGGCGGGTCCGTCGCCCTCGAAGTCGAAGATGCTCGAGCCCGTGACGTTGCTCGAGGCGTCCTGCGAAGGCTGCGCCCAGAGCACGCCGTCGGTCCGTCCAGGGGCGCACTCGCCGACGGGTGTCGCCGTGCAGTCGAGGTCGAAGACCGTGTAGTCGGTGGCGCCAGCCGAGGCGAACTCGGGCCGACCGTCGCCGTCGAAGTCCCCGATGGTCGGCGGTCCACCCGTGCCGCCACCGGGCAAGGCGATGGGCCCGAAGACGGTCATACCGTCGAGCGTCTGCAGGCGAACCTGCCCGCGCGAGACCACGGCGACCTCGGGCGCATCGCTCGGCCAGGCGACGCCGCCGGGGAAGTCTCCGAAGTCGGCGATGGCCACGTGACCCGCGGCCGAACCACCCGGCGACCAGGTCTCGGGTGCCCAAGCGCGCGCCGCATTGTCCCACTGCCACACGCCGTGGCCTTGGACGAGCTCGACGATGCCGTCTCCATCCACGTCGGCGACCACCGAGAAGGTGCCTTGGCCGTAGCCGAAGGTGGCGCCCAGGCTCTGGTCGATCAGGTGGCCTGCGTTGTCGAAGACCATGCCGAAGCGCAGCACCTCGGGCACACCATCATCGTCCAGGTCGACCAGGGAGGGTCCGGCCCAGCCGCCGCCCGTGGGGTTGAAGGGCGTGGTGCCGTCGGCCGCCGTCGTGGTCCAGAGCACGGCCCAGGCGCTGGTCGCGTCGTCGTAATGGAAGGCGACCATGCCGCCGCCGGCCTTGAAGGCGACGATCTCGGGCTTGCCGTCGCCGTCGAGGTCGCCGATGGCGGGCGGGCAGTCGTGGCAGACCATCTGCAAGGAGCCGAGCTCGGCCTGCTGCTCGCAGCTCGCGCCGTCGAGGATGCGGATCACGCCCGTGGGCTGCTCGCTCGAGCCGTCCGCGCCGTCGTCGAAGACCGCCACGATGGAGGGATGGGACGGCGCGGAGGGAGCGGCGCCAGCGCGCAGGTCGGCGACCATGGGCGTGCCGAGCACGTGCAGATTGGCCGGGAAGGCGTCGCCGGCGGGCGCGACGCTGAACTCGCACTGCACCGTGGGGGAGAAGGTGCCGGCCACGATCACGCGACTGCACGACGGATCGCGGTCATGCCCGGTGGGCACGTCGTAGGGCAGGCAGACGCCGAGCGTGGCGTCGCAATAGCTGTCGTCCGCGCAGTCGTCGCCCGTGGTGCAGGCGGGTCCGGCCGTGGCGCAGACGCCGTCGCTGACGCAGACCTCCGGGTCGACACAACAGGCGCTGCCGCAGGGCGACGTGCAGTCGCCACCGTCACCCGCGTCGAAGCCACCGTCGAGCGTGGCCCCGTCCAGGCCTCCCCCGTCGGAGGGGGCACGACACATGCCGTCGATGCACAGGCCGCCATCGCAGTCCGCGAGCGAGGTGCAGGTGCCCGGCGGGTTCGTGCCGCCGCCGCAATCGCAGCCGGCGACGGGCAAGAGCAGGGCGAGCGCGAGCAGGGGAAGCCGAAGCACAACTCTTTGAAGCATGTCCCGACAATAGCACGAAGCGCTGGCGCAGCGTGGGTGCCGGCTGACTCCGGCACTGATAGAATCGGCGAACCAGGGACGGGTCTAGGGAGAACGAGAATGCAGAAGCGGGTCTTGATCGGGACGTTGGCGCCATTGGGGCTGTGCTTGCTGGTGGCGGGCTGCGCCTCGGGCGGGCCCGGG
>Ga0100396_1000695_pt1 | contig 20503 bp, 19 predicted proteins | sample CryGeymeta201520_FD_81551 | JGI IMG/M metagenome (GOLD analysis project Ga0100396, IMG submission 81551) | Groundwater microbial communities from Crystal Geyser aquifers in Utah, USA - Crystal Geyser metaG 2015-20 | ecosystem: Environmental > Aquatic > Deep subsurface > Groundwater | place: USA... | reverse complement strand
CGCCCTCATGGGGGGCACCGAGGAGAACGATTTCCTGGCCGTCGTCCAGGCGCTTCGACCAGAACCCGTCGGGGCGCCGCTCCCAGGGGCCGGGCACGATGTTTTCCACTCCGGAACCGATCAGCCGTCCCTTGACCAGATGAAGCACCGTGTCACACACTTCGAACAGCCAATACCAGTCATGACTGCTGATCACCAGGGTGGTGCCCCACTGCCGCCGCGCCCGCAGCACCGCTTCCTGAATCCGCTGAGCGCTGTCGCCGTCGACGTTGGCGATCGGTTCATCGAGCAGCAGCACCCGGGGCTGGAGCACCAGCCGGGCGGCCAGGGCGACGCGCTGGGCTTCGCCCCCGGAGAGTTCATACCAGCGGCGCTGGAGAAACCGTTCCGGTTCCAGGACCACCCAACGCAAGGCTTGCTCGGCCCGGACCCGGAGCAGTGCGGTTTCGCCGCGCACACGCAACCCATAGGTGACATTCTCCAGCACACTGCGTTTCAGCAGATAGGGTTCCTGATTCAGCAGCGTCACCTGAAAACGAGCCTGCCGCGCGCTTTCCTGATCGCCGGCACGGTTGAACTGGATTACTCCCTCGCTCGGGGACTCAAGCAGAGCCAGCAGCCGCAGCAAGGTGCTCTTGCCGCTGCCGTTGGGTCCGACCAGGCCGATCAGGCTGCCGCGCGCGATGCCGAGGTCTTCCACGCGCAACACCGTCTGGCCGCCATAGCGATGGATCAACTTGTCGATGCGATAAATCATGGTCCCGGGATCAAGCCCTTTTCCTCAAAACCGCCAGGGCAAGATTCACCAGGAAAGCGATGCTCATGAGCACCAGGCCCAGAGCGATGCCCATGGCGAATTCCCCCTTGCCGGTTTCGAGGGCGATGGCCGTGGTGATGGTGCGCGTGTGCCACTTGATGTTCCCCCCCACCATCATGGAAATGCCCACTTCCGTCAGCACCCGCCCGTAAGCGTTCATGGTCGCCGCCAATACCCCGTAGCGCGCTTCCCAGATGCTGGTCCAGAGCAACTGCCGGCCGCGCGCGCCGAGGGTCAGCAGCGTCAGGCGCAACTGCCGATCGAGGCTTTCCATGGCGGTGGCGGTGAGTGCGATCACCACGGGGAGCGCCAGGATGGTCTGACCGATGGCGATGGCGGTGAGCGAAAACAGCAGTCCGAATTCCCCCAAGGGACCCCGCCGGGAAATGAAGGCATAGACCAGCAGCCCGATCAACACCGTCGGGAAAGCCAGGCAGGTATCCACCAGGGTGCGAATCGCCCTTTTCCCGGGAAAATCATAATAACCCAACAAAAATCCCAGCGGGATGCCGATGCTCAAACTTGCCAGCATCGCATAGCTGGACACCGTCAAGGTCGCGGCAACCGCGGAGTAGGTTTCCGGGTGGCCGCTCAGCAGCAATTGGATCGCCGTTATCAGCCCGTCAATGAGGTACTGCATGCTCTACCGGTTCCGCTCACCCGGAGTCACCGAGCATTCGCGGTGAACAGGGGTTTGCCCAGCAGCTTGAAATCTCCAATGGCTTTCTGCGCCGCCGGGGAAGCCATCCAGTGGATGAATTGTTTGGCCAAATCGTATTGCGCCTTTGGGCACTTGGCCGGACTCACCGCCATCGCGCTGTACTGGTTGAACAGTTGGTCATCACCCTCGACCAGAATGACCAGCGGCGGGTCCCCCTTCATGGTGTCTTCATATTTGATAAAAGTGCCGCGATCGGTCAAGGTATAACCACCGCGCTCGGCCGCCACGTTGATGGTGGCCAGCATGCCCTGCCCGGTCTGAACATACCAGGGTTCCTGGTCGATGCCGCTGATGCCGTTCTGCCTCCACAGCGCAAGCTCCAGCTTGTGGGTGCCCGAATTGTCGCCCCGGCTCATGAAGGGGACCTTTTTTTCCGCAAACACCTTGAGGGCTTCAGCCACCTTTTTCCCTTTGACCCCAGCCGGGTCGTTCCTCGGCCCCATGATCACGAAATCATTGTACATGAGCTGAGTCCGGTCAACTCCGTAGCCGTCCGCGACGAATTGTTTTTCAGCGCCGGGAGCATGCACCAGCAGCACATCGACATCGCAGTTCTTGCCCAGTTCCAGGGCCTTACCGGTGCCGACCGCGACCCAGCGCAATTCGATCCCGGTTGCCGCCTTGAATTTCGGCGCTAGATCATCGAGCAACCCGGTGTTGTCGGTGCTGGTGGTGGTCGCCATCTGCAATACCTTGTCCTGAGCCGCGGCAACAGCCGTCAAACCGGCGATCACCAGCAGCAATTCCAGACCCATGGCAGCGATTTTGAAAAACTTGTGCATCTCTTGCCCCTCCTTCCGAGTCAATTGACCTCTGGTTCCGGCCGGCGCCGAACCGCACCCCGAATGGATCACGTGGGTAGGTCAGGGTGTGCGGAGCACTCCCTGACACCACACCTGTCCCGCATGGACCGCACTACTAGCAGGAGGCCACCGTAATGTCAATATCGACATACCGAACCCATTGAGGCCGTATCCTGACTGGACTCGGTCGGACCATTCATTTGCCGGTAAGCGCCGGCAACTTTCCGGTTGACAGAACGCTGGCGGTTCACTAGCCTGAGCGGCACATTGCGAGAGAACCCGGCCGCAAGGCTTGATTCGAATTCCGGGAGAGGTTGTCATGGTCCGCCGCGAGTTCCTGTTTTTTAGCAGCTTTTTTAGCTTTACCGGCATGGATCCGCCCGGATGATCAGGGATTGACGCAAGGAGTCGCCCCGGGTGGATCACTGATCCGCCCGGGGTTTTTTTATGCCGCAAAAGCCACCCCGAGGCGCGATCCTCGGGGTTTTTTATTGGTTTTCAGCGCTGCCCGCGGCAGCCGAACCGAACAGGGGGAAAACGGTGATCCTGGTGCTCAAGCAAGGAATCAGTCCGGCGGAAACCGATCGATTGAAGGAAGAACTCCGATCGGAAGGTCATTTGGTCAAGGAAATCAAGGGCGTGGAGGAAACGATTCTGGGGGTGGTCGGCACCATCCGCAAGGACCCGCGCCATTTCGAAACCCTGCCCGGGGTGGCCAAGGCCGTGCCGATTTCGAAGCCATACAAGCTGGTCAGCCGGGAACTGCACCCGGCGCCCTCGATCATTCGGGTCGGCGATGTGGCCATCGGCGGCGACCGCCTGGTGGTGATCGCCGGTCCCTGTGCGGTGGAAAGCCGCGGCCGCTCCCTGGAAATCGCCCGGGCGGTGAAGAGTTGCGGTGCTGTTTTGTTCCGGGGCGGAGCGTTCAAGCCGCGCACTTCGCCCTATTCGTTCCAGGGTTTGGGCGAGGAAGGCCTGAAGATCCTGGCCGAGGTGCGCGAGGAAACCGGCATGGGGGTGGTTACGGAAATGACATCCACCAGTCAGGCCGATCTGATGATGAAGTACGTGGACGTGGTTCAGGTGGGCGCCCGCAACATGCAGAATTTTGAATTGCTCAAGTGCGTCGGCCGGATCGGCAAGCCGGTGCTGCTCAAACGGGGCCTCGCCGCGACCATCGAGGAATGGCTGATGTCGGCCGAATACATTCTGTCCGAAGGCAACGACCAGGTGATCCTGTGCGAACTCGGGATTCGCACCTTCGAACGCTACACCCGCAACACCCTGGACCTCACCGCGGTGCCGGTAATCCATGCCCTCACCCATCTGCCCATCATTATCGACCCCAGCCATGCCACCGGCATCCGCGAAAAGGTGAGCCCCATGGCCCGGGCGGCCATCGCCGCCGGCGCCGACGGCCTCACCATCGAAGTCCACACGGAACCGGACAAGGCGCTTTCCGATGGACCCCAGAGCCTGTACCCGGAGCAGTTCAAGCAGCTCATGCGCGATCTTTATGTGATCGCGCCGGTGGTGGGGAAACAACTGGATTTCAGCTACCTGGAGAAGGCGAAGAAGCTCAAGGCCACGTCCGCCCCGCCCGGGAAACGACCCCGCAAGGTGGTTTACCCCGGAGAACCGGGTTCCTTCAGCCACAAGGCCTGCATGCATTTTTTCGGGGCCGAGACCCCGCATGAAAACCGCTCCTCGTTTCGGGCCGTGTTCGAAGCGGTGCGGGAGGGCGAAGCCGCGCTGGGCATCATCCCGGTGGAAAATTCCTCGACCGGCAGCGTGCACGACAACTACGACCTGCTGCTGGAATACGATGTGCGGATCGTGGGCGAAGTGACTCTGAGGATCGAACACAACCTGATCGGCCGGCCGGGAACACCGCTCGCCGACCTCCGGCGCATTTATTCGCATCCGCAGGTGTTTCAGCAGTGCCGGGAGTTTCTCGAACAGCATCCGGACTGGGACCTGGTGGCCTGCCAGGACACCGCCACCGCGGTCGGCCGGGTGAAGGCCAACCAGGACCCGGAGGAAGCCGCCATTGCCGGTCGGGAAGCCGCCGCGTTGTTCGGCATGACGGTGCTCAACCAGGGAATCGAAAGCAATCCGCGCAACTTCACCCGCTTTGTGGTGATTTCCGCCGATGAGTTCCTGGCCGGCCCCAACCACAAATCATCGCTGATCTATTCGGTGAGCGATCAGCCCGGGAGCCTGTACGAGACCCTCAAGCTGTTCGCCGAACGTCGGATCAATCTGGTCAAGCTGGAATCCCGCCCGCTTCACGGTAAACCCTGGGAGTACCTCTTCTACGCCGATCTGGAAGCGGATATCCAGGCGCCCGAACACCGGGAACTGCTGGAAGAACTGCGCAAGCGCTCGGAATTTCTCAAGGTGCTGGGCAGCTACCCGAAGGGCCTGGTGACTGAAAACTGAACCCGGCCGCCGGCTCCGTGCCGGACGGCCGGGCCGCATCGCGAGAACGATCTTACCAAATGATGGAACCATTTTCATGGTAATCAAGGAGTTGGGGAGTTCAACAGGGTCTGGGTGGGGTGCTGATGAGCTGTGATCAACCTCGATCCAGAAGTTTTCCGGCGGGTGGTGAAGGTGCGGCGAACACCCATGGCTGGAAAAAGCTTGGAGCGTCATGTACGGGAAAGATGGAAGCCTTGTGGAGATATACTCATCGAGCATGAAAACCTTCATTTCGTGTGGCTCTTTCCCTGGAGCACGAGCATCTTGCCCGCATTTGGTAATGAAAGATCTCATTTTAAACTGCCATACCTTTTTGGCTTGAGAAGTTACGTTTTGTTTTCCCGCGGAGGCGCTGAGAGCGCGGAGAAGAGCCCTGAAATCAACCTCCGCGTCTCCGCGCGGAAATGAAACTCTTAAGCCTTCACAAATATATATCTCAGCATCTTCCATGAGCAAGGAGATACGGGTTGAAGGAAAAAGGGGCATGGTTCAGAAATACCTTGTTTTGCGTAACAGTTGCTGCTGTCATTTCCGCGATCTTTAAGCGGGAATCAAGCCCCACTGTGCGGCTGGATTCCCGCTAGAAGCATTCGGGAATGACGATCCGGTGCTACCCTCAATTGAACCATGCCGTTTTTTCTTGTTGACGGCCATCCAAACCGCCCTATTTCCGCCCCGCAAGTGCTAGACTTGGGCTAGGGTTAGGGTCGCGCTCTTTCGTTGAGGGCCGGTTCTGCTCGCGATGCTCGTTCCAATCCCCGTGCTTGACTTATATCCCGGCAGCCACTAACTTCGGCTGACATTTTACCGACAATTCCTTAAAGGAGAAACGGATGGAAACAGTAACCAAGGGTCATTATGTGAAAGTGCATTACACCGGCGAACTGGATAACGGCGAGGTGTTCGACTCCAGCCGCGATTCTGAACCCCTTGAGGTCCACGTCGGCGAGGGAGAGGTCCTGGCCGGTTTCGAGGATGCCTTGCTGAACATGGCCCTGAACGAAACAAAGACCTTCAGGCTGAGCGTCGAGGATGCTTACGGACATCGAAACGAACAGCTCCAGCACACCATATCCAGGGTTCAACTGCCGCCGGATTTCGATCCCAAGGTGGGAGAAATCCTGGCCATGAGGACCCCCGAAGGTCATCAGGTACCGGCCATTGTGCATGAGACCAACGATGAACATATCGTGGTCGACATGAATCACCCGCTGGCCGGGGAAGCGCTGATGTTTCACATTGAAGTGGTGGGCATCAGTGACCAACCCAGCCCGCAACCGGAATCCAGCTGTGACTGTGGCTGTAGCTGTGGAGGGTCGTGCGGCTAGGTGGTCACCGGCTTGGATTGGCCCAAGCCGACCGTACTTGCCATGGGCAACCCTGCCGGGCAGAAAGCATTTCCCGTCAGGGTCGCGTATGAACCAACGCAGCAGCATCCCCCGTGCTCCCCGCCGCTCCTGTTTCTGCCATGAGGTCAAGACGAGCCTCCAGGGTAGGATGTCGCTTGCCCCTATGCCACACGCAGTTCCGGAGATAAACATTTGCAATGCGAAAGGATCTTACTCATGAGACCATTTTCGAAGTTGATAATGGTTCTATCGGCCATGTGCCTGTTGTTCGCCGGCACCTGGATGGTAATCCCGGCAGTCGCCGCCGACCAGGCCCCCGCCGATGACAAGGTAGCGCTGGTCAATGGCACGGCCATCAGTCGCGCGCAGTTTAATCAAGGGGTATCCCGCATGAGCAAGCCCCAGCCCGGTCAGGAACAACCCGAGGCCAAGGACCAATTGAAACAAGTTCAAGCCCAGGCCCTGGATGCTCTGATCCGCAATCTGCTGCTCTACCAGGCGAGTCAGAAAGCTGGAGTGAAAATTGAGGACAAGGCCATTGACGAGCAGATTGGAGCCCTGAAGCAGCGGTTCCCTTCCGAAGAAGAGTTCAACCAGGCCCTGGCTCAAGTGCCCGCCACCGTAGAGACTTTGCGCCAGCAGATCCGTGAGCAGATGGCGATTCGCCAATACATTGACAAGGAATTTGCCGACAAAGCAATCGTTTCCGAAACCGAAGCCAAGGCTTACTACGACGAGCACCCTGAATACTTCAAGGCTCCGGCTCAGGTAAAGGCCAGTCACATCCTGGCCAAGGTTGAAGAGCAGAACAATGCCGACCAGAAGGCCGCCGCGCTCGACAAGATCAAGAAGGCACAAAAGCGCCTGGAAGGCGGCGATGATTTCGCCACGGTGGCGAAAGAAATGTCCGACTGCCCCAGCAGTTCCAAGGGGGGCGAATTGGGCTATTTTTCTCGGGGCCAGATGGCGAAACCTTTTGAAGATGCGGCATTCGCCATGAAACCCGGGGAAACCAGCGGGATCGTGGAAACCCAGTTTGGCTACCATCTGATCCGAGTGGAAGAGCAAAAGCCGGAGGGCAAAGTGGAACTCGCCCAGGCCCAACCCAAGATTGAGCAATACCTGAAACGCCAGAAACTGATGGAATTGGTGAACAAGCAGGTATCGGAACTGGAAAAAACAGCCAAAATCGAAAAGTTCCTCGACTAGAAAAAATCCTCGCCGGCACCGAATCCCAGGCCCAGCTGGTGCTGATTCCTGCCCGCAACCGGGTGTCGCTACCGCTAACCATGCCTTTGTCTCGGGCCGGTCTTCTCCGGCCCGTTAATTTTTCCCCTCGCGGATCACCCCGGCAGCTGAAAGCTTGCCTCAAGAGTTGGCCGCCAACAACCTTCCAGCAAACACATCAGCCTCGGAGCCCTAAAGTGAAGGCGGGGGTGTTCCCCGGGAGGAAGGGTTTGCTTTTACCGAACAGTTTTCATAAAATCCCCCAAGCCATTTCTAGTGGAGCAACTCTTGGACGGAATCGATGCTGAACGCCTGGTCCAACCCAACCGGCCGCCGACTGATCTTGATCGTGACCCTGTCGCTTTTTCTATTGTCCTTCGGCACGGTCGGCTACATGATGGTGGGTCAGTTTTCGTTCTTGGACGCACTCTACATGACCGTCATCACGGTCACCACGGTGGGCTATCAGGAGGTGCGTCCGCTCGATGCCGGCGGCCGTCTGTTCACCATCATCTTCATCTTCATGAGCATCGGTTTTGTGGCTTACAATGTCGCTTACTTTGCTCAACTGCTGATGGATGCCAACTGGTTCGCCCTTTATCGCAAAAGAAGGGTGCGCAACATGCTGAAACAGGTTCAAGATCACTATATCATTTGTGGTTACGGGCAAATGGGGAAAGTCATCGTCGATGAACTGCTGCAGCACGGGGTGCCCATCGTGGTGGTGGAACAAGATGAAGCCCTGTGCGTGCGCCTACGCGAACGCAACGTTCCTCACCTGCGTGGGGACGCCACCGAAGAAGAAATCCTGCTGGAAGCCGGGATCAAGCGGGCCAACGGCCTGGTGGCTTCGGTCATGCGCGATACCGACAATGTGTTCATCGTGCTGACCGCCCGCGATCTCAACCGGAATCTTTACATCAGCGCCCGTGCCAACACCAGCGGCAGCGACAAACGACTCACCAAGGCCGGCGCCGATCGGGTGGTGTCTCCCTACGTCACCGGAGCGCATCGGATCGCCCAGAACATCTTGAGGCCGAACGTGACCGATTTCTTCGATCTGGCCCTGTCCGGAAGCGGCATGGCCTTGAGCCTGGAAGAACTGCTGCTGCCGGAGCACGCCCACATCGTTGGCAGCACCCTCATGCACTCGGGCATCCGCAATGATTTCGATCTCATCATAGTGGCCATCAAGAGAACCGATCAGACCATGGTCTACAATCCCAGTCCCCGCGAAACCCTGCACGCCGGCGATATCCTGCTGGCATTGGGGCCGCGGCCCAATTTGGACCGGTTCGCACAAGCGCTTTACGGCGAGAATTATTTGCAGTATCGGGGGTCCTGGAATTATCGGCTGCATCAGCCGGGGTTCCAGTCCGAGGGCACCAGTGATAACTCTGAAATCGAAACCGACAACCTAAAAGCGGGGTGAACATTCCAGTCCAACCATCGATGCAGGAGCGGCCATTCAATCTCATTTCAAAACGGGACAGCGAACAGACAACGGAGGACATCATGGAACAAGCGGTCATCGTCAGTGCGGTCCGAACCCCGGTGGGGAGCTTCGGCAAATCGCTCACCAGCATTCCCGCGGTTCAGTTGGGCGTGACCACGGTAAAGGAAGCTCTGGCCCGGATTCAACTGGCGCCCGAGCAGGTGGACGAAGTGATCCTCGGCAATGTACTCCAGGCCGGCCTGGGTCAGAACCCGGCCCGCCAGGTCTGCGTGCATTCCGGCATTCCGGTCGAAAGACCAGCCTTTTCCGTCAACAAGGTCTGCGCCTCGGGGCTGAAATCGGTGGCCCTGGCCGCTCAGGCGATCATGGTCGGCGATGCCGAAGTGGTGGTGGCGGGCGGCATGGAAAACATGAGTGCCGCGCCGTTTATTCTGAAAGACGCTCGCTGGGGCCAGCGGATGGGCGATGGTAAGCTCACCGACCTGATGATTCTGGACGGCCTGTGGGACATCTTCAACGGCTATCACATGGGCGTGACCGCGGAAAACGTGGCTCGCCAATACGGAATCAGCCGCGCGCAGCAGGATGAGTTCGCCCTGGCCAGCCAAACCAAGGCTGAGCGGGCGATCCGCGGCGGCCGCTTTCGCGACGAAATCGTGCCGATCCCGGTGCCGCAAAGAAAAGGCGATCCGGTGCTGGTCGATACCGATGAACATCCGCGGTTGGGAACCACCCTCGAAGCTCTCGCCAAACTGAAACCGGCTTTTCAAAAGGACGGTACGGTGACCGCCGGCAACTCATCCGGCATCAACGACGGCGCCGCCATCGTGGTGGTCATGGCGGCGTCCCGGGCCCGAGCCCTGGGGCTCAAACCCATGGCCACTATCCGGGCGGCGGCTTCGGCCGGGGTTGATCCCTCGATCATGGGCACCGGTCCCATCCCGGCCACCCGCAAGGCACTCCAGAAGGCCGGTTGGCAAGCCTCGGAACTTGACGTGATTGAAGCCAACGAAGCCTTTGCGGCCCAAGCCATCGCCGTCAACCGGGAAATCGGCTGGGACCTGGCCAGGGTCAATCCGAACGGCGGCGCCATCGCGATCGGTCATCCCATCGGCGCATCCGGCGCCCGCATCCTGGTCACCCTGCTGCACGAAATGATCAAGCAGGATGCCCGCAAGGGACTGGCCACCCTGTGCATCGGTGGCGGCCAGGGTTGCGCCCTGGCCGTCGAGCGCGGGGCCTGAACCCGGACCGGCGGATTTGGCCATCATGGACTGCCGCCAACAACGGAAACCACTGCCTGCCCTGAACCATCGAGCCCCCGAGTGGGCGAAGGAGCCGAACGATGTCCCATGAAAACATTACCTTCACCGTTGAAGACGGGGTCGGGTTGCTCACCTTCAATCGTCCGAAAGCCTTGAATGCTCTGAATCCCAAGACGCTGGAAGAAGTCGATGCGGTGCTGGATTCCATTCGCCGCGACGATTCGGCGCGGGTGCTGGTGCTGACCGGGGCCGGCGACAAGGCCTTTGTGGCCGGGGCCGACATCAGCGAATTCCCCTCCATGAATCCCCTCCAGGCCAGGCTTTTTGCCGAAAAAGGGCAGAACGTCTTTTTCGCTCTGGAGCAATTGAGCGTCCCGGTGATCGCCTGCGTCAACGGTTACGCCCTGGGCGGCGGCTGTGAACTGGCCATGAGTTGCGATTTCATCTATGCATCGGACAAGGCCAGGTTCGGCCAACCGGAAATCAACCTGGGGATCATTCCCGGCTTCGGCGGGACTCAACGGTTGACCCGGTTGGTGGGCCGCGCCAAAGCCAAGGAACTGTGCATGACCGGCGCAATGCTCGACGCCCACGAAGCCCTGGCCCTCGGACTGGTAGCCAGAGTGTTCCCAGCCGAAGAACTGCTGGCGGAAACCATGAAGGTGGCCCGACAGTTGGCCGGCCGCAGTCGGGTGGCCCTGCGCGCCATCAAACAGGTGATCGACCGGGGCGCGGACAGCGATCTCAAGACCGGATGTTTTCTTGAAGCCGAAGCCTTTGGGGTGAGTTTTGCCAGCACCGACGCCAAGGAAGGTGCCCAAGCCTTCCTCGAGAAGCGCAAACCCCAGTTCACCGGCAGCCTGAGCCAGTAGCAGTGCATAGAGCAGCGCAAAACTCCGGTCCATGGTGACCGGGTTTTGCAACACCAGCGATTATCCCATGACCATCAACCGACGGAGGACCTCCCATGAATTTCGAGCTGACCGAAGAACAAAAGATGATTCAGGACATGGCACGCAAGTTCGCCGAACGGGAAATCAAACCGGTTGCCGCGGAACTGGACCGCAGCCATGCCCATCCGGAAAATATCGTCAAACAGATGGGTGAACTGGGTCTGATGGGAATCACCGTGGCCCCCGAATACGGCGGGGCGGGCATGGACTACATCAGCTATGTCTTGTCCATGATCGAAATCTCCAAAGCGTGCGCATCCTGCGGCGTGATCATGAGTGTGTGCAACAGCCTTTACGATTTCCCGGTCTCTCATTATGGGACCGAAGAGCAGAAGCTGCGGTACCTGACCCCGGTGGCCGGCGGCGCGGCCCTCGGCTGCTACGGTCTGACCGAAGCCGGCGCCGGTTCGGACCCGGCGAAGATGCGCACTACAGCAGTGCTCGATGGCAATGAATGGGTCATCAACGGGGTCAAGAAGTTCATCACCAACGGCAACGTGGCCGGCTACTGCGTGCTCGCGGCCTCCACCGACAAGAGCCAGGGCTACAAGGGCATCAGCTCATTCATCGTCGATCTCCACAACACTCCCGGCTTTCGCGTGGGGACGGTGGAAGAGAAACTGGGCATCAACGCTTCCGGCACCGCCGAACTGGTGTTCGAGGACGCGCGCATCCCCAAGGAAAATTTGTTGGGTAAGGTGGGCGAAGGCTTCAAGCAGATGCTCACCACCCTGGACGGTGGCCGCATCGGGATCGCTTCGCAAGCCATCGGAATCGGTCGGGCGGTGCTGGAAGAAGCGGTTGAATACAGCAAGACCAGGGAGCAGTTCGGGCGCCCCATTTCAGCATTTCAGGCCATTCAATGGAAGCTGGCCGATATCGCCACCAAATTGGACGCCGCCGAAATGCTGACCCTGAGAGCAGCCTGGCTGGAAGAAAACGGCCGCGGCTACGAGAAGGAAGCCGCCATGGCCAAACTGTTCGCCTCCGACACCGCCATGTGGGCCGCGGTGGAAGGGGTTCAGGTTCTGGGCGGCTACGGCTATTGCAAAGACTACCCGATGGAACGGCACCTGCGAGATGCCAAGATCACCCAGATCTACGAAGGCACCAACGAAATCATGCGCCTGGTGATCGCCAAGAATCTGCTGAAAGCCCGTTGATGGGCGCATTGATTGATCCTGCAAGCCGCTTCGAGCGGCCGGCGGAGGACCTGAAATAAAACCCCGTCCGACGTTGATCGCCGGACGGGGTTTTGTCTGAATTCGGAAAAACAGGGCGTAACAACTTGGCTACAGGCAAGCCGAACGAAACATCTAGCACTTCCAGCACCGCCTGACCGATCAGCGAAACCAGCACCCGCGGCCAGTGGCCACCTCGCCGTTTCGCTCACGATCAGACCCGCAAATCATGCCGCTCCCAAGACTCGACGCATCCGCCGCTGGATCCGTTTTATGGCTTTTTTCCGCTTGATGCGGCGGCGCTCTCCCTTGGAGAGAAAATAGTTGTGGCGGCGCAATACCGGTTGGACATTCTTTTGAAAGTCCTTCCTCAGCTTGCGCACTTTCTTTTCAAAGCTATCCCTGCCTTCATATTCCGCCATTCAGCAATCACCTGCCTTTCAACAACAAAAAGCCCCTCACCTCAGGGCATCTTGGTTCCGCTCCCGCTCACCTCGGCCGATCGCCTCCATGCGACCACGGGAGCACACGGCTGCCTGCAACTATCAAGTTGAAATCAGTAACACAACCGCAAGCTATTTCGCAACCCAAAACAACGACCATCCATCGGCCCGGACCGTCCAGTTCGCCGCAAGGCTAATGCCGCCCCAATGGCTCACACAACAAACCATAGTTGGCAAATTGCATGGTGAAGGTGGCTCGGCCCTGGGTAGCGGAACGTAGCCCGGTGGAGTAGCCGAACATTTTCGACAAGGGCACCACCGCCGTAACCACCTGAATCGCACGCCGACTGGTGATCCCTTCAACCCGTCCCTTTCTACCATTCAAATCGCCCAGGACCTCGCCCAGGAATTCCTCCGGCACCAGAATCTCCACCGCCATGTACGGTTCCAGCAAGGCCGGATTGGCTTTCCGCATCGTTTCCCGGAACGCCATCGTGGCCGCTACCCGAAAAGCCAGCGCGCTGGCCGCGCCCTCCCGGCAGAGCCCGCCGATCACCGCCGCTTCCACATCCACCACCGGGTAGCCCATCAGGTCACCGCTGCTGAATGCGTCCTGAATCCCCTCCTGCAACGCAGTCCGAAATTCAACCGGAATGGAATCGTCCGGGATCTTATCCAGGACCAGGTTTCCCTGCCCGCGTGGGAGTGGTTTGAGGTGCAGACGGACTTCGGCAAAATGCTGGGCGCCTCCGATTTCTCGTTCAAACAGGCCCATCGCATCCGCTTCCTGACGGATGGTTTCCCGGTATACGACCTGGGGCCGGCCGGCATTGACGCCAACCCGGAATTCCCGGTCCAACCGGTTGAGCAGAATCTCCAGGTGCAGCTCCCCCATGCCGCTGATAATCGTTTGCCCGGTATCGGGGTCCTCCTGAAAGCGGAACGTGGGGTCCTCCTCCGCCAACCGCCCCAGAGCTTCCAGCAGTTTTTCCTGGTCCGAGCGGGTTTTGGCTTCCACCGCCACCGATATGACCGGCTCGTAGATATCGATCGCCTCCAACAGGATCGGATGTGCCGGATCACACAGGGTATCTCCGGTCGAGGCGCTTTTCAGACCCATCAGGGCAACGATGCTGCCCACCCCGGCCCGCTCCAGGCGCTCGCGCTTATTGGCATGCATCTGAAAGATCCGGGACAGCTTTTCCTTGACCCCGCGAGTGACATTGAAGACGTCGCTACCCACCTTGAGGCTGCCGGAATAGATCCGCGCGTAGGTGAGCTTGCGCCCCTGATCCATGAAGATCTTGAAGGCCAGAGCTGAAAACGGTTCGGCCTCACTGCTGAGGCGCACCAGTTTCGCCCCGGTGTCCGGATCGAGCCCCTCGATCGGCGGTACATCCAGGGGGCAAGGCAGGTAATTGACCACGGCATCCAACAAGGGCTGGATGCCCTTGTTGCGCAGAGCGGACCCGCATAGTACCGGCACCACCTGAAGCGCCAGGGTCAAGCTCCGGATCACCTCGTGCAACAGCGAAGTCTCAATGGTTCCCCCATCGAGATACAGTCCCATCAACTGATCATCGTATTCGGCCAGTTGCTCGATCAACTGTTCACGCGCCGCCTGCGCCGCCGGCACCAGATCCGGATCGATCTCGCGGCACTGGAACTCGGCACCCAGGGTTTCATCGATCCACACCACCTGCCGCATGTTCAGCAGATCGATCACACCGCGGAATTCCGATTCCTTGCCGATCGGCAACTGCAACGCCACCGGCACACAGCGGAACTTTCCCCGCATCTGGTCAAGAACGTTATTAAAATCAGCGCCGATCCGGTCCATCTTGTTGACGAAGGCAATCTTGGGCACCCGATATTTATCGGCCTGATGCCATACGGTCTCGGACTGGGGCTCAACCCCTCCCACCGCGCAGAACACCGCAACCACTCCGTCCAGCACGCGCAGCGAACGTTCCACCTCGATGGTAAAATCCACATGCCCGGGGGTGTCGATCAGGTGGATTTCATGGTCGTTCCAGAAACAGGTGGTGACTGCCGAGGTGATGGTGATGCCACGCTCCTGTTCCTGATCCATCCAGTCCATCACCGCCGTGCCTTCGTGGACCTCTCCCATCTTGTGGCTGCGCCCCGTATAATAAAGCACGCGCTCGGTCACCGTGGTTTTGCCCGCATCGATATGGGCGATGATGCCGAGGTTACGGATCTTCTTTAGCTGGCGTGAATCAACCATGGAAACACCTGTCCCGCGGTTTGCGCGCGAAAAAATATTCAGACCGAGGAGGCCGGACCCAAAGCGAAGCCATGGCCCACCGCACGTTTTGGCCACCCCGATTCGCTCGCATGGGCAGTGCCGGCCGCAACTGACCGGGGCTATTCGCTCGTTTGCCAATAGCCGCGATAACTTAGAGAATTCCCTGGCCTCTGTCAAGCGGCCGGCGTTGCCCAAACACCCGGGCGTGCCCTTGATTTACCCTGTCGGGACCGATACAATGTTACATTCGGTTGGGTAAGGGACGGATTTCACCCAAGCGTGGACCTTTCGGGTCGCGCCGAGTGGGCTAACAACTGGGCGGATCTCGGTCCGTACGACCACTGCTTCTTTTTTGGCAAGGAGATGCTGGAATGGGCGGAGAACGTTATCCTGGTGCTCGGCTATCGAGTGCTCCGGAGGTTGGCGGCGTCTTTTCCCCGCGCCCGTTGGTCTGTCGGGAGGGCCGCGGCGTTCGCCTGTTTTCTTGCACGTATTACGACTGCTGCCTGGACCAAGCGGCCAAGGGCATGTGGACTGGGTTCACCTGCAGCGGATGTTTTTTCCATGCCACCGCCGCCTGCCAAAAGCCCTGAGTGGGCGCCTGTCGGCTCCACTAGACTCCGTTAGTCCGCCACGGCCAACCCAGCCCAACAACCGGGTCGGCCGTGGCTTGTATCCAAACAACTGCCAATCATGCCGCGGCCGCGGCGCCGGCCTGCGTTTCCTCGGGTGCTTTTTCCTTCTTCTTTCTGCCTTTGACCGGCGGCCTCGCCCCCTCGACGATCAACTCGATCAGACACATGGCCGCGGCATCGCCATGTCGAAAACCCATCTTGGTGATCCGCGTGTAGCCGCCGGGCCGAGTCTCATAACGAGGTCCAAGCTCCGAAAACAGCTTGTACACCACCGCCTTGTCCTTAACCACATCCAGGGCCTGCCGTCTCGCGTGCAAATCACCCCGCTTGCCGAGCGTGATCATCCAGTCCACCCAGCGGCGCAGGTCTTTGGCCCGGGGTATCGTGGTATAAATGCGCTCATGTTCGAGTATCGAGGTCACCATATTGCGAAACATGGCCACGCGATGGCTGGAAGTCCTGCTAAACTTTCTGCCCGATTTCTGATGGCGCATGGCTACTCTTCTTCCTTTCTCGCCTCAATTTCTGTACGTGCCGGGAAATTGTCGACCTTCATCCCCAGTGAGAGCCCCATCTCGGAGAGGATTTCCTTTATCTCATTGAGGGATTTGCGCCCGAAATTCTTGGTCTTGAGCATTTCCGCCTCGCTCTTTCGGACCAACTCACCAATGTATTTGATATCGGCATTCTTAAGACAATTGGCCGAGCGTACAGACAACTCCAGTTCGTCCACGCTACGGAACAGATTCTCATTGAATAGGGGTTCCGACTCAACCTCTTCCACTTCCAGCGGCTCGTCCTTCTCTTCAAAGTTGATGAAGACCGCCAGTTGCTCCTTCAGAATCTTGGCCGCAAAGGCCAGCGCATCGTCCGGCCTGATGCTGCCGTCGGTCCAGATCTCCATGGTGAGCTTGTCGTAGTCGGTGATCTGGCCGACTCGGGCCTGACTCACGTTGTAGCTCACCTTTTCGATCGGCGCATACACCGCGTCGATTGGGATGTTGTTGATCGGCTGGGCTTCCCCGGTATTCCAGTCGGCGGGCACGTAGCCCTTGCCCTGTTTGATCGTGAGCTCCATGCGCAAACGACCGTCCTTGGCCAGGTTGCAGATCAGCTTATCCGGATTGAGCACCGTTACCGCGGAATCTACCCTGATGTCTCCGGCCACCACCGGGCCTTCACCGTCTTTTTCCATGACCAACAGTTTCTCTTCGTCCCCGCCGACCTTGAGCCGAACTTCCTTGAGGTTCAAGATCACGTCCGTGACATCTTCCAACACGCCGGGGATCGAGGAAAACTCATGCAACACCCCATCGATCTTAATGCTGGTAATGGCAGCGCCCCGCAGCGAAGACAGCAAAACGCGCCGGAGCGCATTGCCGAGCGTGAGGCCAAACCCACGTTCCAACGGCTCACACACGAACTTGCCGTATCTTCCAGGATCATCGCCGTAAGCAATTTCCAGATGCTTCGGTTTGATCAGATCGCGCCAGTTTCTGTACATCTTTTTCCCTCGCCAACCGAGTCCATCCGGCTCACAGCGGGGCTCTCCCGCGGTGCCTGAACTCAGTTTCGCATTGAGTTAGCGGAGCGCATTCCCGCAACTTGTCCCGCATCGGGCCGGGGTTTGGATCCGGATGCAGTTCCAGTGGAGGCTATTTGGAGTAAAATTCAACCACCAGCTGCTCTTGCACCGGCAGATTCATATCCTCGCGTGTCGGCAGAGCCTTGAATACACCTTTGAACTGATCTTTTTCAAGTTCCAACCAGGACGGCAAACCGCGTCTGGGCAGCGCCTCGAGGGCATCGGTGATGGCTTCGATGGCGCGACTCTTTTCCCGAACGGTGATCACATCCCCAGGGCGCAGCAGGTAGGACGGGATATCGACACGCCTTCCGTTGACCTCGAAATGCTTGTGCCGCACCAGCTGCCGAGCCTGCGAGCGGGACCCGGCAAAGCCCAGTCGATAGACCGTGTTGTCCAGGCGCTTTTCTAAAAGCACCAGGAAATTGGTTCCAGTCACGCCCTTGGACTGATCCGCATCCTTAAAGTAATTCTTGTATTGCTTCTCCAACAAGCCGTACATTCTCCGAATTTTTTGCTTTTCTCGAAGCTGAATACCGTAATTGGAGAATTTCTTCCGCCCCTGACCATGCTGACCAGGCGGGTAAGCTCGGCGCTCTACCGCGCACTTGTCCGAATAGCAGCGGTCTCCCTTCAAGTACAGCTTAAGATTTTCCCGTCGGCACAGCCGACACACGGAACCGGTATAACGAGCCAATGTCGCATCCTCCCGTCGCTACGGATAAACCCACCCTGATAATAACCGGACCACTGCCCATCAAACCCGGCGCCGCTTTGGAGGCCGACAGCCATTGTGAGGGATAGGGGTGACATCGCGGATTCCGGTGATGTTCAATCCGGCAGCCTGGAGCGCCCGGAGCGCGGCTTCGCGGCCGGATCCGGGGCCCTTGACGAACACCTCCACGTTCTGCAGGCCATGCTCCATCGCCTTCTTGGCGGCGGTCTCGGCTGCGATCTGCGCGGCAAACGGCGTGCTTTTCCTCGATCCCTTGAACCCCTGACCACCGGAACTGGCCCAGGAAATCGCATTGCCGCCTACGTCCGTGATGGTGATGATGGTATTGTTGAATGTGGAGCGAATATGCGCGACCCCGGATTGGATGTTCTTCCGCTCTTTCTTCTTCCGCGTAACTCCCCTGCCCTTTGCCATGACGCCTGATGCCTCCTACTTTTTACGCTTACCCATAACCGACCGGCGCGGCCCTTTGCGCGTGCGTGAATTGGTGTGAGTCCGCTGGCCCCGAACCGGCAACCCCCGTCGATGCCGCAATCCGCGGTAGCAACCGAGATCCATCAGCCGTTTGATATTCATCGACACTTCGGTCCGCAGATCCCCTTCAACCTTACAGCGCGTATCGATCAACTGGCGGATCTGATTGATCTGATCTTCGGTGAGATTATCCGTCTTGATATCCCAATCGATCCCCGCTTCCGTCAAAATCTTTTGCGCGGTCGCGTGGCCGATACCGTAGATGTAGGTCAGGCCGATGACAACCCGCTTGTTCCTGGGTAGGTCTATACCAGCAATGCGTGCCAAAGCAAATTCCTCCCCTAACCTTGCCGTTGCTTGTGTTTCGGGTTATCGCAGATGACCCGCACGCTGCCGTGGCGGCGAATGATCTTGCACTTTCGACAGATGCGCTTCACCGACGCTCGCACTTTCATACCAATTTCTCCCTTCTCCCCAGGCCGCCAACGGCCGCCCGCAATTCGAACCCCTACTTGGCTCGATAAACAATCCGGCCCCGCGTCAGGTCGTAAGGCGACAATTCAACGGTAACTTTGTCGCCCGGCAGAATCCTGATAAAATGCATTCGCATCTTTCCCGAAATATGAGCCAGAATACGATGGCCATTCGGCAGTTCGACTCGGAACATGGTGTTGGGCAACGGCTCCACCACGATCCCTTCCACTTCTATGGCATCCTCTTTGGCCATCACCCGTTTCCTTCCTGTTCCCGCGGCCGTCTCACTGAATTCCAGACCACAAAATATGGAATGCTATAGCCAATGCTCTCCGATGTAAACCTTTTTTATCAAGGCCATCCCACTATTCGCGCGGCACTAGGCCACCGAAAGGATATCAGGCCCGTTGTCCGTGATCGCGATGGTGTGTTCGAAATGAGCCGACAGGCTGCGATCTAGCGTCACAGCCGTCCAGCGATCTTCAAGCACTTCGACCTCAGGGCCCCCTTGATTGATCATCGGTTCAATGGCCAGCACCATTCCGGCCTTCAGCTTGGCCCCTCGCCCCGGCGGCCCATAATTTGGGATTTGCGGGCTTTCGTGCAGTTCACGACCGATTCCGTGGCCGACGAATTCCCGAACCACGGAAAAATTGCGGGCTTCCACATGAGCCTGGATGGCGTGGGAAATGTCGGATAGCCGATTGCCCACCCGCGCTTGAGCGATGCCCTGATGCAGGGATTCCCTGGTCGCTTCGCAGAGTCGGCTGGCCTCATCGCTCACCCTTCCCACCGCCACCGTCAAGGCGGCATCACCATAGTAGCCGTCGATCACCACCCCAAAATCAATGCTGATGATATCCCCTTCCTTCACCGTGCGTTCCCGCGAAGGAATGCCGTGCACCACCTCTTCATTGACCGAAGTGCATAAGGCGTGTGGAAAGCCGTGATAACCCTTGAATGCGGGCACGGCACCCAGTCGCGTGGCCCACTCTTCACTCAGTTGGGTCAGGTCCCAGGTGGTGACCCCTGGGACAATCTCTTCTGCCAGTCGGGCCAGGATTTCCGCCACCACCCGGCACGACTTTCGAATTTTTTCGATCTCGCGTTTGGATTTCAGAATGATCAAAGGCTCATCGATCCTCTAGCCGAGCACTTTCACAATGCGAGCGAAGATCTCGGCCATGTCGCCAACCCCATGGACGCCGCGGATCTTGCTCTGTCCCTGGTAGTAGTCAATGAGCGGCTTGGTCTGATCATTATAGACTTTGAGCCGGGAACTAACAGTGGCCTCGTTGTCGTCGTCACGCTGGTACAACTGCCCCTGGCACTTGTCGCAAACGCCGTCTTTCTTCGGCGGGTCGAACATCACATGGTAGCCGGCACCGCAATCCCGACAGGTCCTGCGCCCGGTCAGGCGTTTCACCAGTTCCGCGTCAGGCACTTCAATGCTCACCACATGGTCGATTTTTTGCCCCAGGTCCTTGAGCATCCCATCAAGCGTCTTGGCCTGACTGACATTGCGTGGAAATCCATCGAGCATATAGCCTTTGGCACAGTCGGCCTGCTGAATGCGCTCCTTGACCAGACCAACTACCACCGTGTCCGGCACCAGCGCGCCCTTATCCATG